>JAEEGK010011041.1_pt1 | contig 20707 bp, 13 predicted proteins | sample 8958771 | NCBI WGS metagenome assembly JAEEGK01 (sample SAMN16246547, study PRJNA631951) | gut metagenome | biome: gut microbiome; feature: rumen; material: SC-attached | host: Bos | place: Iran: Karaj | collected 2018-10
TTTTCTTTTTCTTTCTTCTTCTTCTTCTTCTTCTTTTCTTTTTCTTTCTTCTTCTTCTTCTTCTTTTCTTTTTCTTTCTTCTTCTTCTTCTTCTTTTCTTTTTCTTTCTTCTTCTTCTTTTTTTTTTCTTTCTTCTTCTTCAATTCTTCTTTTTTCTTCTTCTTCTTCTTCTTTTTTTTTTCTTTCTTCTTCTTCTTTTCTTTTTATTTCTTCTTCATCTTCTTTTTTTTCTTCTTCTTCTTTTTTTTCTTCTTCATCTTCTTTTTTTTCTTCTTCTTCATTTTTTTCTTCTTCTTCATTTTTTTCTTCTTCTTCATTTTTTTCATCTTCTTCTTCTTTTTTTTCTTCTTCTTTTTTTAATTTTTGAAAAGGAGATTTTAAATTATTATCATTAATATTTTCATTATCTCTATTAGGAGTTTCAATATTTATTTTTTTTTGTGGTTTTGGAATAGTATTAAATTTATTATTTTCTTTTCCTTCATTTTTATTATTTATTTTATTTTTTTGATTTGAATTTTTAAGAATTGTATTTCCCATTGTTCTATTTGGTGAAGCTTGTTTACTTCTATTTTTAATATTTAATAAAATTGGTTGATTTGTTTTTAATTTGCTTTCTAAGAAATTATTTAATTGTGTTTCTCTCATTTTTCTTAATTTTTCAATTTCGTCAAATGTTTCTGCTTGAAAAAGTGAAAAACTTACTCTTTTCTTTTTATTATTTTTTTTTCCTTCTGCATTTAATATATTGTAATGTTTTGACTTTTCAAATCCTTCATTCATTTTTTTTATTAAAATAAAATTTTTTTATTAATTAGAAAAATAAATTTATCAATTTAATTTTCATAAATAATATTATATTATTGATTTATTTATTTATAATTCTTTTCGACTATTACAATAGTAAATTTTATTTTTTTCCAAAAATACCAAATAATCCTTTTTTCTTTTTTTCTTCTGTATTATGTTTAATCATTTTAAGTTTTAAATCATTTTCATCACAATCTAATAATTTCATTAAAGTATTTATATATTCTTTTTTATCATTTGGAATATCAGTATTTGATATAAATTGTATAAAATTTGATTTTATATTTTCTTTTTCCTGTTTTATTAATTCTAATTCATTTTTTAATTTAGAATTTTCTTCAATGAAATTTTTAGAATTATCTTTAATTTGTTTCTCTTCTTTTTTCAATCCTATATATATTATTTCATTAATATTATTTTTAGGAATTATATTATCACTAGAAAATTTCCTATTATTTTTATTATTTTCTATTATTTTAATTTTATTGTTTAATTCATCAATTATTTTTTTATTGTTTTCTATTTCAGTTTTATATTTATCTTTTTCTTCTTCAATTTTTTTTGTTTCTTCAATTTCATTTTTTTCATTTTCATTAAATTCATTAGATGGATTATTTGATAATTTTTTTTGAAATTGTTTTAACAAACTTTCTTTAGTTTTTAATTTTGAATTAGCTTCAATTAATTGTGTATTAATATCATTAATATTTTTATTTAAATCTACAATTTTTTTTTCAAGTTCATCGATTTTATTTTTGTTATTTTTATTAATATTTATTAAATTAACATTTTCATTTATTTTATCCTGCATTTCTTTATTCATTGCATTAATTTTTGATGTTAATTTTGGCATATTTTTTAATGTTAATTGTTCTTGTTCTTTTAATTGCATTTCTAATTCATTTTTTTCTTTTTCAAGATTATCAATTTGTTTTCCTAATTCTTTTTTTGATGTAAGAATACTTTGTTGTTTTTCTGCTAATATTGAAGTTAATTTTTTTACTTGAGAATTATTTAATTCTATTGTTTTATTTAATTCTTCTATTTTATTTGTTTTTTCATCTAAATCTTTTTTTATTTTATTTATTAATATATTTTTATCTTCAATTATTTTTTCTTTTTCTTGTAATGTTTCTTTTAATTTATCATAATCAGATTCTTCTATTTTTTTTTGCATTTCTTGAAACATTATTGTTTCTTTATTTAAATTTTCCTTCATTATTTTTATTTCTTTTTCTTTTAATTGTAATTTATTATTTAAATCAGTAATTTGATTTTCTAAATTAACATTTTTTTCTGATAATTGTTTGTTTTCTTCTTTCAAAGTGTTAATTTCTTTTATATTATTTATATTATCTAATTGATTTTCTTTTGTTTTTATTGATTCTTCTTTGTTCATTGAATTTTTTAAGTTTTTTAAAGAATCTAAAAATGATTTTGAATTATTTAATAAATATTTTTTTTGTTCTTTTTCATCTAATAATGAATGTTTATATTTATTTATTTCTTTTAAATTTTCTAATAAAAGACTTTTTAAATTTGATATTTGTTTATCTTTTCTAATTAATTCATTTTTAATATCAAATTTAATATCAGAATTAAAATTATTATTTTCTTTTGATTCATTTTCAATTGATTTTTGTTCTAATAAATTATATAAATTGACTTGAGTAGAATTAAAATTATTTTCAAATTCATTATTATTTAAAAGTAAATTTTCAATTCCTTTCAACAATATTTTTGATTTTCCTAATAAATTTTGCATTTTATTTATATATGGTTTTTCTCCAATAATTTGAATTATTTCATTTAATTGATTTAATAATGATTTTATATCTGTTATAAACTTTTCATTGATTTGTCTCATTCTTTCAAAATCTAAATTAAATTGTTTAATAATATTTTCTAAATTTTTATTGTTTTCTAAATTATTATTATTTATATTTGTAAAATCATTTTCTATATTATTTTTAATTTTCTCATCATTATTAAAAGTTAATGCCTCACTCATTTTTAGATTAAAATAATGAATTTAATTTTAAAAAAATAATAATTAAAAAAATTATCTTTAAAAAAAAATAAATAAAATAACTATATATAATGTCAAATATTTTATCCGAATTAATTTCATCTACTTCAAAATTAGATAAAAACTATATAAAATTAATCAATATATTAGGTAAAATAATAGGAGACACCATTGAAAAATCAGTAAAATATGCACAAAAATTATATAAATTAAAGGATAATTTAGATGATAACAAAAATTTTCTTTGTTCAAAAGAAATTCCAAAAATTTCAATTACAGATTATGTAAGAAGGTTTATCAAAAATACAAAACCTGAACCTTCTACATTAATCTTAGGAGTTATATATTTTGATAGAATTTGTTGTAATGGTAATTTCATTTTAAGCTTTTTAAATGTTTATAAATTACTTTTAATTAGTTTAATTTTAGCAATTAAATTTAATGAAGAATATTTTGAAACAAATGAATTTTATGGAAAAGTTGGAGGATTGAATAATAAAAGTATTAATAAATTAGAAATCAATGTTTTACAAATTTTGAATTATAATCTTTATGTTAAACAAGATATTTATGAAAATTATCTCAGTCAATTCTCTGCTTTTCTTCAAAAAAAAATTGTTTATTGTAAATTGTAATTGAATAAATAAATATTATTTATATTTTTTTTTGGGTTGTTTTTTTATATATTTAATAATAATTTTTTTATTAGTAATGATTGGTCCATAATTTTTTTATATTTAAGGTTTAAATTAGTTATATATATAATTCTTTAGTTGAATTAAATTAAAAAGTTAGTTTAATTTAGATTTATTTATAAACTTACTAAAAAAATTAAAATTTATTCTATTTTCATAAAAAATTATTAATAATATATTTAAATTTAAAAAAAAAAAAATAATAAAAAAATTAAAGATTCAAATTTTTAAATGAATTACTCTTAAAGACATTCTATATAATAATTATACATATTTAACAATTATTTTTATAAAAATTTATTTTTAAAAATTGAAGCAGATTTTATTTTATTTTTCCTTCCAAATTTATTTCCAAAATTATAAAAATGAGTAGTATCACCACCATCTAAATTCCAAACATTATTAATTAATTTTTCAAAATAATAATTATTAGTTATATACATTGAAATTTGAGAATAAAATTTAATAAAATCTTCATAATTTAAACAATCACTTTCAGATTTTTTAATTGAATTTATATAATCTTTAAATATATTTAAATTTTCTATAAATTCTTGAAGAACATCTTCAGATATTCTTTTACCAGAAATTACATCAGGATGTCTTGAAGAAATATAACTTTTAATAATATTTGTTAAAGGAATATTATAAGTATTATTTGTAGAAATTAAATTATAAACTTTTTTAATTAAGTTTTCTCTTTTTATTGACATTGATCCTACAATTGATGAAATTAAATTATCATATTTTATCAATCCTGAATTATCCAAATCAAAATGAGAAAATATTTTTCTAATTTCTTCTTCTGACATTGATACTTTATATGTTTCTAATATTTTTAATAAAGTTGATAAATCAATTTTACCTGTTTTATTATTATCATACATTGTTAACATTTTTTCAATTATAAATAAACTTTTAGGTCCTTTTGAAATTAGAATCCCTTTTAATTTATTTATTAAAAAATAATCTGAAGTAGTATTATGTGATGAAATTAAATTTATTTTTTCAATTTCTGAATTATTACTATTTAATAAATTATCTTCATCATCATAATATCCAGTTATGATATTATATGTTTTACCTGTTTTTTTATCTAATGTTCTATAATTTTTGTTTGAAAAAGATCTTTTATTATATTTTTTTGAAGTAATGTCACTTGTTTTATTTTCTTCTTTCATTGGTGATATTATTTTATTATCATTCTCTTTTTTAATATTTGAATTTTCAGTATTTTGTTCATTTGAATCATTTGAATTATCGTTGTTTATTTGTTTTAAAAAAGAATTATTTGAAATATCCCAAACTCCATTCATTATATCAATAAAATAATCATCATCAGCAATTGATGCGCTTATTCCAGAATAATATTCAATAAAATCTTGTAAAGAAATTTGACTTATTCTATCTTTAAAATTAGTATATGAGTCAAAAGTAATTATAAATTCATTTAAAATATCACTTTCATTTCTTTTTCCAGATTTAACTTCTGGATGATGAGTTGGATTAAATAAACTTTTAATTAATGAAATTTCTGAATATCCTTTATTATCAATATCAATTTTTGTAAATTTTTCTATTATTTTTAATTTTCTTCTTTCATTTAAATTTCCTCTTATTTTATTTAAAATTTGTTCAGTTGAAATATTATTTTGTCCATTTTTATCTAAAATACTATAAAAATATTGTATAATATTATTACTAATAAAAATATTTGATTCTTGAAGACTTAATTTAAAATTTTCAAATGAAATTGTTTTGTTAAAATTATCTTGTTTATTTTTCATTTTACTTACTAAAGTATAATATGTTATTCCATTATTTGTATTAATTTTAGTTTGGAATAATTGAAGAATATATTTAAAATAATATTTTAATCTTCCTCTTTGAGAGTTTATTTCTTCCTTATTATTATTATTTTGATTTGAAGTGTGAGCTATCATATCATAATTTTTATTATTGTTATAATAATCTAAAATTGGATTTTTATTTGTAGAATAATTATCTGTAAAAAATATATTATTTTTTATTAAAGAAGATTTTTGATTCATTGATTTTCTATTTTCTAAATATTTATTATAATTAATATAATTCTGATTAAAACTATAATTATTAGGATTAGAATAACTATTAATATTTAATGGTGTTGTTGATTTAAATAATTGAGATTGTTGAATTGGTGATTGCATTCTTTGTTGTATTATTGGTTGAATATTTGATTTTATTTCTTGTGATTTATATAAATTATTCATATTTGAAATATTTGAAATTGGAGTTTGAATATTATATTCTTTTGTTAATCTTGGTGTATAAATTTTTTGTATTGATTGATATAAATTATTTTGATAATTAGGAATTTGAAAATTTTGATTTTGAATATTATTAGATTGATTATAATTAATATTAGTTGTTTGACTATTATTATTTTGAATTTGTTGTAAATAATTTACTCCATTATTATTATCATTATTTTGCAGATTAATAGGAATTTTTGTCAAAGGTTGAAAAGGTGATAAATTATATAAATATTCAATTAAATTTTTATAATTAAGATACCCAATTCCATTAATATCATATGAATCAAAAACAGAATATAAATAATTTGGAGTCATTCCATTTAAACCGATTTTTCCAAAAACTTTTGTAAAATCTTCTTTACTTATTATTCCTAAATCATCTAAATCATAAAATCTAAATGCATTTAATAACATAATTATTTCTGAATTTTCTGTATTTGCTCTCATTGATAATTTTCTATGTATTTCATGTTCAAAAACTTCTCTTAAATTCATTGCCATTTTTTAAAAGTAAATTAAAAACAGTTATTTAATAATAAAAAATAAAATAATTAAAAATATTTTTATCTAATTTAACAATTTTTAATTAAAAAAAAACAAATTAAAATATAAAAAATAATGGGAAATGATATAAACAATCAATTAAAAATTGCAATTCGTCAAGATAATTCAACAAAATTAATAGAATTAATAGAAAAATCAAAATTTCCAGTAAATGGTAAAATAGGAAAAAAAGAAAGAACATTAATAATTTTAAGTGTATTATACAAAAGTCCAAATTGTTTAAAATCTTTAATAGAATTAGGAAATGATATAAACATTCCAGAATTACAAGATCAAAGTACTCCATTTTTATTAGCAAGTAAATTTAATTATATAGAAATAATGGAAATTTTATTAAAAACTGAAAAATGTGATGTTAACAAATTAAATAATTTAGGATTAAATTGTTTAGATGTTGCAATATTAAGAGGAAATTATGAAGCAAGTTTATATATTATTCAAAATACAAATTTAAAACCAGAAAAAAATTTAGAAAGTTATAAAATTTTAAATAAACAATTAGAATATCCTTTATTTAATATGGATTTATTTTTTCAAAATTTAATGGAAAAAATTCCAATTGAAAAAGTTCCAAATTTTTCATTACCAAAAAAGAGACAACATCAATTTGATGGAAAAGTTCCTGATCCAAATGAATCTTGGAGTAATTTTGTTAAAAGATTAGCTAAATTTGAATTATATCAACCTCCTTTAGTTGATAAAGAAAAAGTTGGGGCTTTTAATTCACTTTATATGAAAGTTCAAAGTAGTTTAATTGAAAATGAATATGGTGTTAAAATTGATTTGAATAATAATAAAAATGAAGATATTTTTGATCAATCTAAAAATAAATTGTTAAAAAATAATAATGATAGTCTTAATATTATTAATGATGTTGAGATAGGAAATAATAATGAAAATGATTCTAAAAAAGAAGATGATAATGATAATGAAGGAATGGGAGAAATTAATACAAATAAAAATCAATTTAATGAAGAACAAGTTTTAAAAATTGGATTAAATAAAAAAGAATAAAATTTTAATTAGATTTAATTAAATTTTAAAAAAGTTATATATATTAAATTAAAATTGATTTTTTATTTTTATAATTGAAAGATAATAAATTCGAATAACAATTAAATAATATAATTGAAATTAAGTGATAATAGGAAAAAAAGTATTATTTAAAAATTTCAATTCTTTAAAAGAGATTAATAAAAAAAATATTAATAAATCTCATATAATTATTAATTTGATACAAACTTATTTTAATTAATTTTTGTAATTTTATTAATAAATCAAATTGAGAAATTGATTTAAATAAATTTAATTTTATATTAAATTTATGGCCAATGAAATACTATTTAAAGTAATATCAATTATTTGTGGAATTTTATTAATTGGATTATCAGTTTTGAGATTTTTTAAATTACAAAAATTTGAATATACTCAATTTATTCTTAGTCTTTATTATATGTAAATATAAATTTATTTAATATTTAAAGTATATTTTCTTTTATTATCATTTTAACAGAAATTAATATTCGCTTTATTATAAAAATGTTTTCATTTCAACGATTATATACAGGAAGAGGTTTTTTTTTAATTTTTATTGGAATTTTATGTTTTGATTATTTAAATAAATTAAAAACTTTAGTTGGTGTTATGAATTTTATTATAGGTTTATTTCTAATAATATATGGTTTTATTCTAATTATTTATGGTATTTCAAAAAATAATAAACCTCCAAATACAATTAAACCAAATGAAAAACCTTCACCTACAATTAATAATCAAAGACTATAATATTATTATCAAGAAAAAATTAATTTAATATAATTATTTCAATAATCAGTATATAATATTTAATATCATAAATTAAAAAATATATAAAAAAAAAGTAAAATATACTAAATATATTCCATAATTCCTACTTTATCTTTATATCTATCTTTAATTGAACTTTTTTGATAATTAAAATTTTGTTTATATAATCTAACCATTAAAGAATCATCTTTTAAAATTGAAGGAAGAGATAAATGATGAGTAAAAGATCCAATTTGAGTTCTTTTTGAATAATGAGGATGAATTTTTATTAAATTATAATTATCTTTATCATAAAGTAAATTTCTATTATTTAATATATCTTCTATTGTTTCTTCTTTTTCATTTCTATCTGAATTATAACCTTTTATATTTATATTATCTCTTTTTGGTGATAATGTATTAAATTCTGATAAATGATGTTTTAAAAGTGATTGGTCTATTTTTCTTTTAATTCTTCTATATATTGTATTTAATGGTTCTAATTTTGAATCTGTAAATCTTGTTTTAATATTATCTATTTTTAATTTATTTTTCTTTTTTTTAATATTTGTGTGATTTGTACTTTTTAAAAAGTAAAAAATTTGAACATCTTTTTCCTTTTCTTTTTTCTTCTTTTTATTTATTTTTGATTTTTTATTCATAAATAAATCTAATTTTTTATTTATTATTGAATTATTTTCTATTGAATCAAATTTATCTCTTATAGTATTATAATATATATAATTATAATTTTTTGGAGAAAGAGATAAAAAAGTATTATTATCATTTGTTTTTTGTGCAGTTGAATATAATGATGGACTATTAAATTTTAGTTCAATTATTTTTTTATTGAAATTATTTATTCTTTTAACAAATATTTTTTCACTTTTTTGTGTTTTCATATTTTTTTTATATATTTATGAATTTATTTAATATGAAATAAAATTATTTTAATTTTTTTTATTTAAACTTTCTATTATTTCTTGTACATTAGGGTTTATAAAATCTGTTTCATTAATATCATTAATTATTATTGTTTGTGCAGGCTTTAAAGATAAAAATTCTTTAATTAATATATCTTTTGATTTAAGTGAAGCATTTTTATCTTTTTCTTTATCTTTATCTTTATTTCCAAAAACTTTTTTTATATTATTATTATTATTAGTATTGTTATTAATTACTTTTTTCTTTTTTTGATATTTATCTTCAATAATATGTAAAATAGACTTTAAATCATCATAATCATATGAAATATTCATAATATTAAAAGAAATATTTTTCCCTTTAATTTCTTTATTTAAAGTATATATAAATCCAAAAATATTTGAATTTATATTTTTAATTCTTTCATTATATGAATTTTCTTCTATTCCACCTGGAATAGTACAAATAAAATCTTTTATTATTGCTTTAACCAAAAATTTTAAATCAGGAATAATTTGTATTATTTTATTTATCAATGTAATAATAAAATGATTTAATTTTTCAAATGATAAATTATTATTTAACCATAATAACATAAAATTTCTATCTGATGTTGAAAATTTAATTATAAGTGATTGAAATAAATTATAAAATTTTTTGAATATAAATAAATTTTCATCTTGTAAATTTTCTGGAAATTCAATTAAATTATTAATTACTGAAATTATCATATCAAATTTAATTTCTTTATCATTAAATAATATTTTTTCTCTATTTCTTGAAATTTCAATTTTAAAATTTTGATCATTTCCATTTCTTAATAAAAGTAATCTTTTAAAAAATGGTCTTAATATTATTATTTCATTTTCCATTTCTTCTATTTGTTTATGTGCTTCTTCAGTTTCTTTTTTATATTTTTCAATTTGATTAAAAGAATTTTGTAATTTAATATCTAATTTTTTTTCCTCTTTTTCTAATTCTTCAAATTCACTTAAAAATGATGTGTAAAGATTATTTTTTTCAATTCTATTGTTTTTTAATTCATTTTTTTGATTATTTTTTTCTTCTGATAATTTAATTAATTTAGGAATTTTACTTTCTAAATTATTCAAAGCAATATTATTTCTTTTATAACTTTCTTCTGCCATTTTTAAATATTTTTCAAATACATTCATTTCTTTTGTTTTTGTTTCATTGTTTTTTATATATTTACCTTTCATTAATTCATTTTCATTATTCATATTATTTAAAAGAATTTTACCTTTTATAGTCTCAATTTCTTTCATATTTATTTCACATTTTTCTTTAATAAATTCATTAAATATTTTTTCATAAGATGATATTGCAAAATTCATTTTATTTAATATTTCATTTTCTGATTTTTGTTCTTCAATATCATCTAATAAATAATCTAAACTTTTAACATTTACATTTTGTAAATTTATTTTTGAGTAAATTTCATCATCTGATGATTCAGTTCTTTCTTGAGAACATTTTATTAAATCTCTTTTAATACTTATTCCTGTGCTAGATATTTCTAACATTTTTTTCTGAGGTTCTTCATATGAATAATCATCTTTAATTGGAGTTGGTTTTTTTAAATTTGATGAATTTTCTAATGATTTATTCATTTAAAATTTAAATTTAAATTTTTGTTATTTTAATTTTTAATATTAAAAAAAAAAAATAATTTTTTTTTTAAATTAATTTAGGAATGTCAAACAATAAAAAATAAATAAAATTAAATCTAAATATTTTATAAACAAAAGGATATTAATTGTCTTAAATCAAAAATAATCAATATATATAAAAATAAAAACATATAAATTTGATTTAAAAGACAAATAAAATATCCTTTAATCAAATAAAAGCATAAAATTATTAATTTTCATTAATTTCATTACTTCCATTTTCCATTTGTTTTTGTTCAGCAACAACCTGATTTTCATTATTTAAATTTACATTATTATCCAAATTATTATTTTTATTTTCACTATCTTCTTTCATTTTTTCTCTTCTATCATAATAATAAATTCTATGATAATGACAAAGATTATATTCATAATCAGGATCATTTTCACTTTTTTTAACTTCATTTCTATATCTTCTAATTTCAACACCTTCCCAACAAGTTCTAACAAATCCCATAATAACCCATTCACAAAAAATACTAATAACAAAATTAACACAAATAACAATAAATAAATAATATTTAAAATTCTTTTTAGGAAAAGTATACAAACCAAATAAATTTTTAGACCAACTATCACAATTAATAGTAATCCAAATACTATAAAAGAACACAAGAATTAAATAAATCATTAATAACCAATTTGTATAAATTGCTTTTCTAAAAGGTTTACTTACAGAAAAAGCAAGTGCAGTAGTTAAATATTGATAATGTGATATTAAGAAAAATACACTATTATCTTCACAAGCAAAAACTTCATCACCTTCAGTTTCACATGTATTAACATACCAATCATTAGTTTCTTTTAAAACTTCTCTTCCACCATATTGAAAAGCAAAACAAATAATAGTTTGTATTAAAATACTACAAATAACAGGAAAAGAAAGTAAACTTGCTTGAGGATAATGAAAAGTTAATTTTTCATAAGGTGCAGTTTTCGCAATAAAAAGTGCAAGTGGGAATATAATAAAAAGATCAGAAGCTAAAAATTGAAAATCAGTTAAATAACTTTGGAATATCATTAATAAACTAACAGCAATAAATTGAATAAGTGAATATAACATCATATATTTAAAAGTTTGAATTGAAGTAGTTAAAGAACATTTTCCTTCTCTTAATAATTTAACTAAACAACTTATATCTGGAATTTTTGAAGTGAAATGAGCAGCAATTGATGCTTCTTCAGGACTTAATGATACACCTACATCAGCACTACGAAGTGCAGCACAGTCATTTGCACCATCACCACACATTAATACTGTAAATGTTTCTTTTCTAAATGATTCTACTAATAATGCTTTGTGTTCTGGTGCCATTCGAGCAAATATTATTCCATTTTTTAATATTTGTCTAAATGTATTGTGACTGTTTTTTAATGAAGGATCTTTTGTTTTTAAGTATCTTTCATTTAGTTTTGATAATTTTTCAAATGTTGGTCCTGTTAATGCTATTACGTAATTGTCACCTAATGTTTTTGAGGGTGATATTTCGTCGTTTATGTTTACTGCTGAGATTTCTGTTTCGATTGAGTTGTTTTCTTTTTTTTGGGATTGTTTATTTTCTTCTTTTATTATATTTGATTCACCGTTTATTGAATCATTAAAATCTTCATTTTGTTTTAATTTTGTTGTTAATTTAACATCTTCTGCTGGATACTTTGATGAAAAATTACTTATATTATTTGATTTGTTGAATGAGTCATTTAAATTAGTATTTATACTTTTACTATTTTGATTATTAATTTTCAAATTTAAAAATTCTTCTTCAGTAAGTTTTTTTTTTAAATTTAAATCATCATAATTTTCAACTTTATTCCAAATTAAATTATCATTTCCTTCATTATCTTTTTCAATCTCACATGAATAAACAATAGAATCTCCTTTTATTAACTTGCATTCTTTACTAACACTAATAGCTGTTAAAATATTATCTCCAGTAGCCATAACCATTCTAATATCAGCATTATCTAATTCTTCTATTGTTTTAATAGTTGCATCTTTTAATTTATTTTGTACAATTAATAAACCTAAAAATATCATATTTGATTCTACAAAATCACGAGAAACTTGTTGTGATTGTTGAAAATCCATTTTAATACTTTTTGTCGCCATTGCTAAAACACGATAACCTTTTGAAGTATATGAAGATAAAGTATCATTAAAATTTTTAGGTATTGTATCTTCTCTACATAATTCTTTAACTTTCTCAGGACTTCCTTTACAAAAAGCTTTAAAATATTTTTCATTAATATTTTTAGTAATTGTAGTCATTCTTTGTAATTTAGATGAAAAATCAAATCTTCTAACAATTCCAATTTCATAATGTGATTTCATAACTTCATCTTCATTTCCATTATTTTCACTTTTATGTAATTTTGTTTTTAAATCTTGTTCTTCTTTAGGTCTAACAAAACATTGAATTAAAGGATCATAATCATCATTTTCATTATTTCCACTATCACTATTAGAATTACTATTATTATTATCATTTGAAGATTTTGAATTTTCTTTTAATTGCCATCCAACACCTTCAAACATTTTAACATCAATTGGATCACCAATTAACTTTTCTTTAACAACAGTAATACAATGACAAGTAGCAAGACATTCAACAAATAATTGTCTTAAATCTTTATTTTTATCAAAATAATTTTTTTTTAACATTTTATTTTTATAATGATCATATACACAAAGTGAATATTCTTGTGAACTTGATTTATAAACATCGAATTTAAAACCATTTTTAGATAATTTAACAGGAACATAACCAGAAATATCTAAATGATCTTCTGTTAAAGTACCAGTTTTATCAAAGCAAATAATATTTACTTTTCCTAAAACATTTACTCTCTCTCTTGCAATACAAAATATTTCTTTATCTTTTAAACGAGATAATGAATAAGTTATACCAACAGAAATACAAGCTGGTAATGAAGGAGGAACTGTTGTTGTTATTAAATCTAAAAATTTCATTATAATATCTTTTGTAGTTAATCCTGCATTATCAATTAAGAATTTTAATGATATTGCAAAACCAACTAAACATAAACATCCCATAAATATTATATATTTAGTTGAATCTGTTTTAAATTTTTGATCTCCTTCTTTTGGGAATAAAATTGCTCTTATTAAATTACCTTTTACTGTTTTAAAACCAGTTTGATAAACAACTCCTAAAACTTTATTTTGTAATGATCTTTTTTGAACGATTTTAGTACCAGCAAATAAAATATATTTTTCAGAATCATTTATTTGAGTATCAAATAATGTATCTACAGAAGGCATATGTACTTTTACTATTGGTGTACTTTCTCCAGTTAACATACTTTCATTAATTATAACAGTACCATTTACTAATATTGTATCTGCTGGCATTGCTAAACCATCTTCAGGAATTTCATATAAGTCACCAGGAACTAAATTTTCAGAATTTATTTTTGTTATGACAACTTCATTATTATTATTTTTTCTATATACATTAACATCACAAGAATATTTTGACATATTATGTAATTGTTTTAAATTTTTATGAGTGTCATATACTGAAACTACTAAAGATATTATTGTTAATACTACAATGACAGTTGCATAATATTCATATTCATTACAATACCATAAAATAACTGAATATAATTGAAATAAGTAAAATGGATCTGTTAATTCATCTAATAAAATTCTAAATACTGAATGAACTTTTATATCTATGTCACATATACCATAAATTTCTCTTTGGAATTGGGATTCTGTTTCTGTTAATCCATGGGTGAATATTTTTAAAAAATTGTCTTGTTGAGTTTGAATAAAATATTTTAATCCTTCAAATTCTTTCTTTTCATAATTAAAAATATAATCATATAATCTAAATTGGAAAAATAATATTTTTGTAAATGATGATAAATTCATATTAAAATGTTTAATTACACTTGTGCTTGATTCATAATCAATTTTTGGTAACTCAATATTTTTCAATTCTTCAATAACTAATTTATTATCTTTTCCATAAACTCCAATATTAGTTGCTTCATTTAAAGGAACAATATCATAAATTAAATATAAATTTAATTGAGGAAACCAGGCAATAAATAAATTTATTATGAAAACTGTAATTATATCTAAAATAATTAAAATTGCAAATTTGCATTTATTTTTTCTTAATGGAATTATTTTGTTTATTCTTGAAAATTCTTCACAATTATCTGGATAAGAAGTTATTTTATATTCTTTTATTTCTTTTGGTAAACATAATTGTTCTACTGTTGAAAGATGTTTGTTTGATTCTTCATTCATTGAAACATCATTTTTATTATCGATACTATTATTTGAAAAGATTTGAATATGTTGGTTTTTTTGCATTTTTTAAATGATATTTTTTTTTTTTTTGTTTTATATATGAAATTTGAAAATCCGTTTTTTTACTTTCTTTTTGATAAAGAAAATGTTTATAAAATATTTTATTGATTGATTTTAAATATTTTTTTAATTTTGAATAAGAAGAATATTTTGTTTTTTGAAATATCAGAATGTTGAGAGAAAGATAATTAATTAATTAATATGTTTTTATAAAAAAATTTATATGTGTAAAAAAAATATTTTTTAAAAATAAATCATATATTATATTTTTTTTTATACAAATTTATACATAAAATTTTATATATTTAAAAAATATGAAAATAAATAAAAAAAATCTTATTTACTTACACCTAAAATGTCATTAATTAATAATTTTTAAAATGATGGAAAATTAATATGATTTTCAATTAACTTATTCTTATTATTTTCTTTTTTCATATAATTTAATAAATTAAAACATTGTGACCTATCTAATTGATTAAAAAACTCCATATTTCTATTATTACAAGGAGGACAAAAAGAATAATAAGGACCATAAAATTTTAATAATTTCAAATATTTATTTTTAATAGGATCTTTAATTTCAATTTTTTTATAAAAAGCTTTTGTACTTGCAAGAATATTAGAATCAATTTTTTCTAAATTAATTGGAATAAATTTATCTTCATTTAATGATTTTTTTATATCTATATTTGATTTAGATCTTGTTGTTAAAGATATATTTTGTGGAATTAAATTCGTAAAAATTCCTTGTCTAAAAAGTTTTCTTCTTTTTTCTGGTTTCATTTTATTAATCTCACTAAAAGGATTTAATAATTTTTTTTGGGTTTGATTTAATTTTTCATCTAATAATTTTGATAAAATTGAATTTTTCTTTTTATCATTAATTTTAATATTTAATTCTTTTTTTAATGTTTCTTTTAATGGATAATTTGTTTTATAATCATCTAAAATTTGTTTTATTTCATTATCTGAAAATTGATTTTTTTTTAACATTTTTTTTTTATAATAATTACTTCCAATTGACATTTCACTTGATTCTTCATCAATATATTTATTTTGATTTTCATTATAAAATTTATTTATTGATAATTCTTTATTAACAAAATAATTTTTGTGACTTAAATTCTTTTTTAATTTTTTATTGTTATTTAAATTATAGTTTATTGATATTCTTTCTGTACTTCCACCTCTTCCTAAATAAGTTAAAAATTGTTCGTCTTGAACAAACATATTCATTATTTGATTTTTGAAATTTATTTTTTTTTTCCAACATATTGGAATTGATTTATTTGTATATACCATTTCTTTAACTAAATTTAATTTTTGATTTTGTAAATTGTATTTATTTAATTTTAATCTCATATCTGTTCTTTCTATTTCATCATAAAAACTTTTATTTATCTTTTCAAAGTCATTTCCACTTCCTTTAATTTGTTGAGTTTTTTGTTTGCTATTTATATTATATGCATATTTTCTTTCTAATTCTTTTTCTGATAACATTTTTATGTTAAAATTATTAATTATTAATTATTCTTAGTGAATTATACATTAAAAAATAAATGTTAAAAGAAATAAGAAATTGTAAATATAATTGTAATTTTCAAAATATAATATCGAAATTATTCCTAAATTTATTCATCTCAAAAAGATACAATTGACAAAAAATCAAGAACATAAAAATAGAAATAATTTTATGAATAATATATCAGAAAGTTCAATTAATAAATTTCCTAATAGTTTAAATCAAATGTCTTCTATAAAAACCATTAAAATATTTGAAAATATCCAATCTGCTAGTAAAAAATCAATGGTAAATGAATCTTTCTTCAATAAAAATAATATTTTAAAACAAAAAATAAGTGAAAATAAAAAGACAAACAATAAAAAAAGTAAATTAAATCATTCAATGGATAACAATTTTAATTCAAATATTTTTATGGATTTAAATATAAAAGAATCATCAGAGAATATTATAAATTTAAATAATAATTTTGAAATTAAAGAAAGTAATTCAAAAGCAAAATATATTATATCAAATATGTCAACTGAATATTTAGATAATATGGAAATTATATTAAACAACATTAAAATTAAAGGATTTCAAAAGTATAATACAAAAATAAAAGAAAAGAAAAAAAAGAAAGAAAATTTACAAAGGTCAGTAGATAATTTAAAAAAAGAAATTTTATCATATGATTATCATAATAAAAAATCCTTAATTTTACAAAATAATAAAATTGTAAATGACATTAATAAAATGAGATCCATATCAATAAGATTAAAAAATTAATTATTTGATTGAAAAAGAACAACAAAATATTCCTTATAATAATGAAGAGTTAATTTTAATTAAAGAAAGAACTTTGAAAATGGAGGAAGAAATAATAAAAAAACAAAATGAAATTATAAAACTTCAAAATAATATAAAAAAAAAGAATAAAAAAATAAATGATAAAAAATTACAAATTAAAAAAATAAAAGAAACAATACATTTAATAAAAAATCATTCTCATAAAATTTATTTAAAATTAGAAAATCTTGAAAAAAATAATCAAGAAGTTTTATATAATATTGGAAAATTATATTTAAAAGAATTTGAAAAGTATAAATAATCTATTTTTATATAATTATTTCTTTGAAGAATAATGAGACACATCATTTTTTAATAAAAAATAAAGTATATCTAATAAAAAAAGATACTATTTAATTTTTCATTTTAATAAAACAAATATTAATCAAATATTTATATCAATTTCATTTAGTTCAAGACCATTTTCATTTTTTAATAAATTATCTTTTTCAGAATTTCTATTATTTTCATTTTTTTTAATATAATAATATTCAAAAAATTCTTCCATTTTTCTTGATGCAATTATATATTCTAAATGACAAATTGATAAATAAAATTTTCTAATATCTTGAAAAGGATAAATTGAATCACCTTCTTCATATTTATTTTTATCATATTTAAATTCATATTTTTTTGTTTTAATTTCACTTCTAAGTAAACTAAGCCATCTGTCTGTGTCTGCTCTACTATTTGCTTTAATTTTAAATTCAGTTATTTTTGAATTAAAATCATCTTGATAATATATTGATAACATAAAAATATCTTTTTTATCTATTTGTCTTTTATTTATTGCTATAACTGAATTTTTAGGAATTGATAAATATAATTTTTTTTGGGATTCATCTAAATAAAATAATAAGTCGTTTTTTGATAAAACAAAATGTAAATTAATTAATTTTGTACAACAACAAAAATATTTTACTAAATGTCTAAAATTGCCTTCTAATATTGGAATTGTTTCTGTATTATTTGTGTTTATTTTATCATTTTCAGATTTCATTTATTTTTAAATTTATTTTTTTAATAAATTAAGATTTTCATTATATATTTTAATATTTTTCATATACAACATATTCTTTATTTTTTTAGAAAATTTATATATATTTAAAAATTTAAAATACAATAAATGATTATTAACACTTATATAAATATAATAATTTTTAGAAAAAACTTTTTAAAATAATTAATGTATTTTATTTTCTTTTATAAAATGAAAATAAATTATTAAAAAAAGATATAAAGAAAAATAATTCAATCTATAATAATGATAATAATCAAATTTATTTTTATGAGAATTCTTAAATATATTGAGATAAAAGTCTTGTATAAAAAGAAAAATAAATCAATCAGAAATTTAAATATACTATAAAAAATTATTTCTTTTAATTGAAAATAACGAACAAATATTTTTGATAAGAATATTAATCAAATTGGACAAATAAATGTAATTAAATATTTTTAAATTTTTAAAAAAAATATACTTGCATCTTTATCTTCATTACTAATTCTTTTTTTTAAAATTTTATTATTAATACAAAATAGGGTATTGAATTCAAAAAATATATTATGGGAAAATAAAATTTTCTAAAAAAATATTTTTATTATTTTGAATATATTATGAATAAAGCTTTTTTAGTTTCTATAAATGATGATTCATTTAGTTTATTATTTTATGTTTTAAAATATTGTTTTCAATATCTTTTCTTATATTATATTTAAGAATGATGATATTAAATTTTTTATTTTGTTCTATTGTTTAATGAATTTAAATATTTCTTCATTTATCTCCTGAATAAGGATTTATATAAGAAAAAAAATGTATTATAATAATCATTAAATTTATATTTATAATTTTAAAATCAATATATTCCAGTTTTCCATAAAGTTAGGTATTAAAGAAAAAGCATAATCTAGAAAAAAATAATTTATCAAAAATTGGAGTAATGAATAATAAATTATTTGAATCATTATTTCTCTTATTTAAGAAAAAGGATTCTTTTTTATATTTTTCTTATTTTCAATCAAGATTTAAAATAGTAAAATTATTTCTTTTATCAACAAATAATTGAAATAGTAAAGTGATAGATTTATTATTAGAAAATAATTATTTTGATATCTTTTGAAAATGAAGATAAAAATTCTATTGTATCAATAATATTTCTTATAAAAATGACTTCTTAGTAATTTTATTATTAAAATATTCTTTTGATTATATTTTAATTGATTTTCATTAGTTTGTATTATATAAATAAGTAATTAAAAATAAATTTAAAATAATTAAATTTGTATATATATGAGATAATATCAACAGATAAATAGACAATACAATGGATAATTTTCAATCTCAAATATCAGAAGCTCATAGTTCAATAAAATATATTGAATTAAAATATGAGCAATTATATCAATTAAAATCTCAAGTTGAAAATGCAATAGGAAAACAACAAGAGTCAGAAGTATCATCAAATATAAATAAAATAATTTCAAATGTTCAAGTAAAACATGCATCAATGAAAGGAATAATTGAATCTTTAGAAAAAATGGTAAAAGATAATCAAAATGATGAAGAAAGAAGAATAAAAAACAATTTATTTAGTTCTATGATAAAAAAATATCAAGATATTTGTATGAAATTTCAAAAATTAGAAACTGAATTTAAAAATATTATACAAACTAAAAATATAAGATCTGCTGAAATTGTTTTAGGAAAAGATTTATCTGATAATGAAAAAGTTAAAGTTATTAATGATCCTAAATATGTTGAACAAATTTATGGAGATAAATTAACTGGGGGAGCACATGTTAATTTACAAAATGCTGTTGCTGATTTAGAAGAAAGACATAAAGATATTAAAAATTTAGAAAAGTCTATTTTACAAGTTCATAATTTAATTATTGATTTAAGTAAATTAGTTCAATATCAAGGAGAAATGATTGATAATATTGATGAAAATATTCAAAAAACTAAACATTATGTTGAGAAAGGAGAAAAAAATTTAATTGAGGCTAAAAAAAATATGAAAAAATGTATTATATTTTAATTGTTGATATTGTTATATTATTAACTGTTTTAGTTCTAATTATTAAAATTTTTTTGAATAAAAAATGTAAAATAATTTTTGAATAAATTAAAATTAAATAAATTTTTGAATAAATAAATATATTTTTTATTCTTTATCTTTAGGGGATTGGGGATTGGGGATTGGGGATT
>JAEEGK010011043.1_pt1 | contig 20704 bp, 9 predicted proteins | sample 8958771 | NCBI WGS metagenome assembly JAEEGK01 (sample SAMN16246547, study PRJNA631951) | gut metagenome | biome: gut microbiome; feature: rumen; material: SC-attached | host: Bos | place: Iran: Karaj | collected 2018-10
ATCATCTTCACCTATACCTCCTGGAGGTTTATTACCAGCATATACTTTATCATATGGTTTTCCAATTTTACCATCTTTTCCTTTAACTGGTTTTCCATAATCTTTTTTTGTTTGTGGCTTTCCTTTTAGATTTTTAGCTGGTTTACCATTCTTATCATCTCCTGCAATTGGATTATCTCCTCCATCTAATCCTCTCATATTATCTGATATTCCTTTTGGATCTTTTCCACTTAATATTTCTTTATTAAGTGGATCTTTATTTTTTAATGCTTCTAATCTTGTTATAGGATTTAAATTATATGGATTTTTAGCTGGTTTATTATTCTTATCATCTCCTGCTATTGGATTATCTCCTCCTTCTAATCCAGTATCGAATGGATTTCCTTCTGGAGGACTACTAAAATCATTATTATCATTATTTTTATTTTTAGGTTTTGATTTTAATAAATTATCTTTATTGTTTGGTAATGGATTAAATATAATAGGATTTCCTTTATCATCAAGTAAAGGTTTTGCTCCTGGATTTATTCCTGGACCATTCTTTCCATCTCCTGCATATGGATCATCTCCTCCAGGCATTAAGTTATCATCATCACTAACTCCATCTGGAAGATTTCCTCCTTTTAATATATCTTTTGGAACTTTACCTCCATGCTTTTTAGCTATATCTTTTTTTGTTGTTGGTATACCTTTTTGATTTTTAGCTGGTTTATTATTCTTATCATCTCCTGCTATTGGATTATCTCCTCCATTTAATCCTATATCATCTTCACCTATACCTCCTGGAGGTTTATTACCAGCATATACTTTATCATATGGTTTTCCAATTTTACCATCTTTTCCTTTAACTGGTTTTCCATAATCTTTTTTTGTTTGTGGCTTTCCTTTTGGATTTTTAGCTGGTTTACCATTCTTATCATCTCCTGCAATTGGATTATCTCCTCCATCTAATCCTCTCATATTATCTGGTATTCCCTTTGGATTTGATGCTCCTTCTTTTATTTCAATTCCATTTGGATTTCTCATTTTTGCTTCTTTTCTTGTGATTGGTTTTCCTTTTGGATTTTTTGCCGCTACTCCATCTTTATCATCTCCTGCTATTGGATTATCTCCTCCTTCTAATCCTCTATCAATATCAGCAATACCATCTGGACCTTTTCCACTATATATAGGTCTACCATATGGACTTTTCATTTTTTCAGCTTCTGCTCTTGTAATAGGTTTTCCCTTTGGATTTTTTGCCATTTGACCATTTTTATCATCTCCTGCAAATGGATTATCCCCTCCTTCTAATCCTCGATTATTTTTATCATCTTGTATTCCACTTGGAGATTTTCCACTATGTACTTCTTTTGAAGTTCTTCTTCTATTTGCTTCGCTTTTTGTTATAGGACTTCCTTTAGGATTTTTTGCTTTTACTTTATTTTTATCTTCTCCTGCAATTGGATTATCTCCTCCTTCTAATCCATAATCATTATCGAATAAATGTCCTTTAGGATTAGATTGATGAGAAATATTTGATTTTAATCCACCTGGATTTTTTGATGAAGGAGATTCTTCTTCTTCTCCTCTTGGATTTTTTGGTCTGAATTGTGAAACAGGTAACTTAACTCCAGAGGGAGATTTAACTGGATGGGTGTTTTTAGGTATTCTAATTAGTTTAGGTTCACTACTTCTTGCTCTTGCATTAGGATTTCTTGCTTTAATTTCTGGAGATTTTCTTCCTCCTGGATTTCTTGAATGAGATAAATCTTCATCAGGTATCTTTCTACCTTTTGGAACTTTTGAAAAAGGTTGAGTTGCGATATTATAATTATCAATATCATCTAAAGCTTTTATTTCTCTTTTTAATTTATCTGGAATTTTATAATTATCTATACTATCTGGTTTTCTTTTTTTAAAACTCTTTTTTATATCATCTGGATTAATAAATCCAATTTTTGTAGGTTTAATTTCTGGTTTTATACCTGGGGCTTTTTTATATATAGGTTTGACATAATCAACATCATGTGGAATATATTTATCTTGATATTCAGATAAATTAGGTAATTTTTTTTTCACTGGTTTTGGAAGTAAATTAAATAACAAATTATTATATCTTCTATCTATATTAATTTTTGGTTCTTCAGTTTTAGTTAAATGAAAATTATTTGGATTTGGATTTCTACTTGTATTTTGAGGCTTCATGACAGGAAAAATTGGAGGTTTATTTCTTACAGTGGAAATATTTTTCACTGAGGTTGAAGGAAAAAGATTACTTCTAAAAACATTTGCTGAAGGTTCAGGACTTTTAAATCCAAAATCACTAAACATTCGGGTTAGTTTTAAATTAGCTTGATATTGATCTCCTAAATTATGACGATTTACATGATAAGGATTATTATAATTTATATCATACATATCAGGCTTCATATTATTTTTTATATTAAAACAAATCAAAAATTAATTATTTGAAAAATTATTAAAAATAAAATTTAATAATAATAAATATTAAATATTTATAAATTATACTAATTCAATTCCATTTCCATCAACATAATATGCAGTTGCATAACATATTAAATCAAAAATATATAAAATTAATAATAATGCTACACTTAAAATAGATAAAATAATTGGTAATAATGTACAAAATGCCTCACAATTACTCATTCTTTTTAAATTGTTTCCTGAAACATTTTCATCATCTTTTTCTACTGAATCTATAAAATGATGACCTATACATAAATATATTAAAGGACCAATCATTAAAAATAATTTAAATAAACCTAATTTTATTTTTCCTAAATATATATGTCCTATAGAAGGTAATAATAATTCTAATAAAAAGGGAAACCATCTTGATGTTCTTTCATAATTGCAAAAAATTACATTTTTTTGATTATTTTTTTGAATAGGAAAAGTAATAAAATTATTTATGCATTTACATTCTGTTTTACTTATGCATATTCCTTGATCTCTAAAACAATTTGATAAATTACAATTTTGTGAAAAAATAAAATTTATACATATAAATGTAAATATAAAAAATTTTGTATTTGAAACTATATTAATAAACATTTTTAATTTATTTATTATTTATTTTTAAATATTTTATTCATATTGAAAAAATTTTTAAATAAAAATCACTTATTAAGTATATTTTATTTAATTAATATAAATATATTATTATAAGAAAATTTTTATTTAATAATATTTTCAATTTATTTATTTTAAATATGTCAACTGATTCTAAATCAGATAATAATAATAATAATTTAGAAATAATAGAAAAACTTAATAAAATTTCTGGAATAAAATTTTTATTATTAAAAAATTTAAATAGTTTATTAACAATAGTTCTTGAAGAAATATCTGATTTTAAACAAAATAATCAATCAAAAATAAAAAGTATTTCAGCTCTATGTTATATTATTTCTCAATGTGGATTAAAAATCTCTCCTGATTTTTTTTCACAAAATCAAGGAATTTTAAGCAATATGTTTAAATATTTAGATACAGATGAAGAAATAAGTAAAAAATGTGAAGAATGTTCTGTTGTCATTGGGATATATACTGATCAAAATATTTTAATTCCTTTAATAATAAATAGTATAAAAGATATGGAAATTACAACATCTTTTCAACCTCTTTTTGTAAGAATTAAATTTTTAGCTAATTATTTAAGCAAACTTCCACAAATTGAAGAAAAAAATTGTAAATTAATTTTAGAAACTTTAAATAATTTAGATTTATTTAATATTGATGATCCTCATTTTAGTAAAAACATATTATTATATACATTTAAAATTTATGCATCTATAATTTTATCTTTAAAAGAAAATTGTAAAAATTTTCATGAAGAAATTTTTTTTCATTTATTAATTTTATCATCTTTACCTGAATGTTCAGATATTAACACTCAAGTTTTAGGTCATATTCAAATTTTAGCTGAAAATTGTAATCTTAAAATTGAAGATTTATATTCACTTGAAATAGGAAATGTTTTAGAAAAATTTAAAAAAACATATAAAAATTGGAAAAAAAACAGTCCTGATAGATTTGCATTTGATATTTATGTTAAATTAGCAGGAACTTCATTAGAAAAACATTGGACTGAAGTTTTATTAATAATATCTCAATGTTGTGAAGCAGAAAAAGACATTGAAATGAGAATGGATATGATTATTTTATTAGATAAAATAATTTTAAATAAAACATTACATGAACAAATAAAAAATTATATAGAATTTATATTACCTGAAATCTTATTTCCTGCATGTGTTTGGAGAGTAGGTAGACCTAATTATAAAGTTAGAAAATCAGCAATGGTAGATATGTTTCATATGTATGAAAATAATTTAATTAATAATGAAATATCATTAAAATTTTTTTCAGATTTTAACACAACATTAAAATCTACTTTAGAAGATGATTGGGATCCTGAATTAAGATATTTAGCTTTGCAATTATTAAAAATGTTTTTATTAAATATTAAAGATTCAATGAAATATGATCATATGAGTGATCTATATTCAATGATATTAAAAAGATTAGATGATAGTCAAGATGCAAATAGAATTTTAACTTGTGATGTTCTCATTATTTTTATGGAAATTGCAAAGAGATTAAAAATGAGCCAAAGTATTTATGAATATATGATTTCAAATTCTTTTATTCATTTAGATGATCCCAATGAAAAAGTAAGAAATGCCGTTGGGAAATATTTAATGGAAGCTTGTGTTTTATATCCTAAAGAATTTTTACAGATATGTGAAAAAAATGAAGAACGTTTTACACATAAAAGTAATTTTAATGAAGTTAAAGCAAAAACGCTTGAAAATTTAAAATAATTAATTTGAATATAAATTAACTATATATAATAAATAGTTAATACTAAAATTTGCAAAGAAAAATATTTATAAAAAAATTATTATCACTTTTTTTTTATTATTAATTAATATTAATTGTATAATAAAAATAACCACCTACGGTTCTGGAAATTATGTGTATATGAGAATTATTATAAATATTATAATCTAATAAATTTTTATTTTCATTTGTCAATAATTTTCCACCAAATGACAAACTAAAATCTTCTGTTAATCCTGTCAATTGTGTAACTGCTAATTTTAAATCATTTATTGTATTATATAAATAACATTTTTTTGAATATATTATTCCAGTTATTCCTATAAAATTAATATTTATCATTTCTTTTTCATTCATTATATATATTTTCTTTTATTTAATAAAATAATTTTAAAATTTTATTTTATTAAAAAATAAATAATTATTTTTTATTTTTATAAATATTTATAAATAAAAATTTTTGCTTTATTTTATTTGTGTTATTTTTAAAATTTTCTGTTTCTTTTTCAATAAAATCAAAATTTTTTTTAATTATATCAATGCATCTATCTACAATAAAATTTTCATTAAAAACAAATTTTATTTTATTGGATGTTTTATTTGAAATAGTATGTAAAATTTTTTGTGAATTTTGAATTGTTTTTTTATAATTTAATGCATTATTATTTTTTATATATTTAATTTTTTTTTGGCCTGAAAAAAATAAGTAATTATTTTTATGATTTTTATTCTTTAAATGAAAATCTTTTGTATTTTTATTTTTTGCAGAACAATTATTATTATTAAAAATTTTTGATTTTTCAGTTTTTAAAATTTTTTCAGAACTTGAAAAAGAAGTTTTTAATAAATCATATGTGTCTTCATTTATAAAAAAATTATTTTTTTTCTTTTTTGATGTTATAGTAGAAGATGATAAATATTTTTCTAAAGAAAAAAATTCATTTTTGGCTTTTATATTATTAATTAAATGATTTTCTTTTAATAATTTTCTTGCACTTAAACAATTATTTTTTATGCTTATTTCTCTTTTTTGTTTTGTTTTTTTTGGACTATTTATTCTTTTTGGTTCTAATAAAATATTTTTATAATCAAAATTTTTATTTGGTTTTTTTTGATTTGGAATTAAAATCAAATTTTGTTCATAAATTTTATTTTTATAATTATAATCTTTAATCTTATTATTTTTATTTTTTAATATTTTTGATTTTTCTGTTTTTAATACTTTTTCTGAATTTGAGCATGAAGATTTTAGTAAATAATTCATTTTAAATTTATAAAATATTTTATTTATTTATTATTAATATTATAATAATATTTATTTTTATAAATATAATTATTATTTTTTATTTTTTTTTCAAACTTTTATAAAACTTATTTGACATATGTTTAAAATAGTATATTAAAATAAATAAAAAAGAACTTATTTATAGAAATATAAAAAATTAATTTTATTTTTCCAAATCTTCAACAGGTAATATTTTATATACATTATTATCATCAATTTTATCAGTTAAATTATTATTATTATTTATAGTAATTTTTCCAAATATTTTTTTCTTTAAAAAAATTTTATCATAAATAATAAAAAATCCATATATTAAAAAAAATAAAAAATTATATCCTGAATTGTATTGACATCCAAGAATAAATCCATTTTTTTCAACTAAATATCCCCCTATTAATGGACCAATAGTTTCCCCTAAATATTGACCTAAATTAAATATAGCACTACCTAAATCTTGACAAGTAGATTCTTCTAATTTTATTTCATTAGTTAATATAAATATAATTTCTATAATTGCAGGAATTGTAACAAAAGCACCTGCAAAACCTAAACCAATTAAACCTAAAACTACAATATATATATTAGAAGGTAAAAATTTAGATGGACCCAAAAATAATATAAAAAAACCATTAAATGATGTTCCTAATAAAATAGTCACTCTATTTCCTAATAATTTATTTATATATCCTAAAAATTGTAAACTTATAAAATATGCAATTGTTACTATCATAAAAAATAATGAAGTTTGTTCAGGTTTTAAATTATAATTTTTTGATAAATGCTTTGCAAAAACAGGATATGTAAAACTAATACTTATACTATCCATCATAGATGCTACAAAAGTTAAAATTATATTTCTATTCAAAATCAAATGTATAATACTAAAATTACTTTCTTTTTTTTCATCATCATCATCATCATCTTTTATTTCTAGTGAAGAAACTAAAAGAATTAAACATAATTCCATAAAACCACTTATTAAAAAAGGAAAATTAAACCCAAACATATAGTATCCTATACTAGCAAATAAAGGACCAAGAGCGATTCCAATACTAATTCCAATTTCAATATAACCAAAGTTTTTTTCCATATTTGAATCATCACTTATTGAAGCAGTTAAACTATAAATTAAAGTTTGAACAATTGCTGCTCCTGCTCCTTGAAGTAATCTTACTGTAAAACTTAAAAAAATAAACAACTCTCTGTGATTTATAAATTCTAATAAACCAAACCAACATGTGCAAGAACCTTCTATTAAAACTCCTAAAATAAATAAATTTTGTCTTCCCATTATATGAGTTAAATATGGGGTTAGTACAGTTAATAATAAATTGCTTATAGCAAAAGAAGAAAAAATCATTCCTACTGTTGATTCGGATATTTTCTTTTCTTCAGCCATAAAAGGAAATAATGGGGCTAATAAGTTATATCCAATTTGTGAAAAAATAGCATATAAAATAATATATAACATTTTTTTTGAAATAGGTAAATTCCATGTTTTAATATTTTTATTTATTTGAGAAACATTAAAAGATTGTTTTTTATTATTATAATCTTCTTTATTGTTCATAATATTTCAAATTTAATAAATTTTTATTTTTCAAAATATTATTTTTTTAATTGATAAAAATAAAATGTTTAATATTTAAATGCATAAAAATAAAATAATTATTTTTTTTTATTAAGAATTTTATATTATAATAATATAATTATTATTAAAAATAATGAGTTTCGGTCCAAAAACTCAAAGAGAAATATTAAATAGTAAAAGAGTAGATTTAAAAGAAGCTTATAAAAGTGATTTATATTTACAAAAATTATTATTAGATGCAGATCATAGTTATAGAAGAAATAAACCAGTTCGAGTTAATAGAAAAAAAATAATAAAAATTTTGACCACAATGAAAAAAGACATTTTATTTGAAAAAGATCCAAAAATTTCAATAATAAAAAATGAAAATGATACTTTTAAAGATAAATACAACGATTTAAAAAAGAATAATAATTATATTTCTGAACCAAATTTTGATAATTTAAAAGATGAATATTTAAAAAACGGATATAAAATTCCAAAATTTTCACCTGAAAAAAATAATTTATTTAAAATTAATCCATTAATTGAAGAAAACAATACAAATTTAATTAATGGATTAAGATTAAATTTCATTGAAAAAGGTAATATAAATATTGCATTTAAATCAATGAATTATTTAAATAGATTATATAATTATACTGAAAAATTATTAGAAAAAATGAAAAAAAAGAAAAAAGGAATAATAAAAAATGATTCTTTAACTATTAGAAATAAAAATAATATCGTTAATAATGTTTCATTTAAATTTGATAAAAAAGAAACATTAAAAAAAATAAAAATTTTACTTAAATTAATTAAAATAGAAGTTGAAAATTTTAATAAAAAACATAATAAAAGTTTTAGTTCTAATCAATTAAATAAAATAGAAAAAAAAAAATCTAATTTAAAAATTTCTTCTTCGAAAATTAATTCATTTAATCCAAGAAATAATGAACAAAGTGTAAAATTAGAAAATAATTATTTTAAAGGATTTTCTCAAAAAAATAAAATTTCAAATTATTCAATAAATAAAACACCAAAACTTAATAAATATATTAAAACTTTATCTTTTAATGAAGAAGATGATAATCTTAAATTAAATTTAAAAAATTTTACAAAAACACAAAGAACAAATCAATTTCCAAAATTAAAAAATAATAAATTAATATTTGAACCTAGTAAAAAATCAAGAAATAGTCAAAATTTTTTTAATTCACAAAAAAATGAAACAAATTATACAATTAATTCATCAGTTTTTAATACGAATTCAAATATTTATTCAACATTTTCTACAAATAAAAATACAATTATTTTAGAAAATTTAAATAAAAATGCTTTTTTAGAAAATATTTCTAATGATTTAAATTTAGGTGAATATCAAAATGTTGAAAAAAAATTAATTAATTATTTAAAACATTTAAAAAATTTAGATGATGAATCAATTAAAGCATTAATAGAAAAATACGATAAAAAAAATATTATTACTAATTTAAAAGAATTAAAAGAAATGTCTAATAAAAAAAAACTTAAAGATAAAATTGAAAAATTGTATATGAATAATCATGAAATAAATAGAATTAAAAATACATTAAATAAAATGAAAGAAAAAGAAGAAAAAATTTCTAATTTCGATAAAAATTATATCAAAATTATAAATAAGGAATATTTATAAATATTTATTATTATTTATTAATATTTTATTTTATAAATTTATTTTTAAAGATTAAATATATGAAATTTAAAAAATATTTAAAAAATTGTTTTATTAATTATAGATTTATAAATGGTTTTATAATAAGAATAAGCTTTTTATTTTTATTTAAAAAATATGATAAAAATTTTAAAAATTTTACATTTTTAGAAAATAATATAAAAAATCCTAGTTTTATTATAACAAATGGATTATATTTAATTAAAAAATTAAAAAATCCATATTTTTATTTAGAAAATTATCATGAAAATTTTTTATTATCTATATTTTATATATTTAATTTATTAAATGCTAATATTACAAAATTATTAAATATTTTATTTGATATTTTAATATCTTTACAAATTGAATTATTTTTAACTTTAAAAGAAAATAATAAATTAAAAAATAAAAAATCTATTTGTTTTATTTTATATAATTTTTATAAATCTGATAAATATTCTTTTCATTCAATTTTATATTTATTTAATCCAATAATAATATATTTAAATATAATTGGTTTAAGCGATTGTTTTCTTTTTTCTTTATTTTTAATTATTTTAATTTTAATTGAAATGAATTTATTTTATATTTCAGCTATATTATATAGCATACTTATTCAATGTAAATTATATACAATAATATATTTACACATTATTTATGTTTATATTATATTTAAATATAATAAAGTTGATAAAAATATAAAAATTCAAAATTTTTACAAAAAAGAAAATTTAAAAAAAATATTCAAATATTTCATTTGTTATCAAGCTAATTTTTTTATTATGATTTTCATTCAATCTTTTTTAATAAATGTTTTTATTACTTTTTGTTTATTTGGAAGTTCTTTTTTATATAAATATTATTTGTATAATTTTTTTAATTATTCTTATTATATTTCAAATCATTTAAGTATTTCAATTTATACTTATCCTTTATCGATGATAAGTTTTACGTATTTATATAACATAATTTTTATTCTAATATGTATAAATGAAGTATTTATTTTATATATTTTTAGATTTTTATTTTTTTATATAAATTTTGTTTCTACTTTATTAATAAATACTTTAATACATTTTTCATTTAATAAAGAAATATTTATTTTTCAAATTTATTGGATTTTTTCTATATTTTCCCTAAAAAAAATAACAATTAAATTTTTATATTATATAATATTAGAAATTTTTTTATTTATATTAAAAATATTAATAATATATAAAATAGATTTTTTAGGAGAAAATTATTTATTAGAAAATTGGATTATTAATTGTATTATATTCATTTTACATTGTATATTAATTTATTATATATTAAATGAAGAAAAAAATATAAAAAATAATATAAATAATGAAATAAAATATATTAAATAAATTATTAAATAAATTTTATATATTATTTATTTAATTTATATAATAAATTTTATAAATTATATTACTTATATCCTCCTCTAAAACCATCATTAACACATTTATTATAAAAATTTGTGTAATCATAAGGATACCAATTACAAAAATTATCTTCAATTAATGATTCTTTAATAATTCTTTCAGTATTTGTTCCTTCAAAAACAAATATTAAATTTTGATATAAACTTTTAGTTGCTCTTATGTAATCAATTATATTCATTATTCTTTCTTTAAATTCATCCATTTTTTCAAAAATAATATCTTCTTTAACATTTATCGTTAAAAATTGTAAGTCTTCAACTTCAAATAAACTTTTTAATATTTCTTTATCACAATTTGTTTTAACATAAATAATTAATAAATAACCATTATCTATTAAATATAATCCATTTGGCTCAAAAGAATTAATACTTGTTCCAATTATTTGAGGCATATTTAATATTCCTTCTTCATTATAAGTTCCTAAAGATTTATCTGTCATTAAATTATGAATAGGATAAATATTAGGATATATATATGATAAAATTTCTTCATAGCTCATTCGTTGTAATTTTATTCTTAAGAAATTACTTAAATCTATGTCATATTTTTTATCTATTTCATCTTTACAAAAAACTCTTTGTTTAATCATTCCTAAAATATAAATCGGTAAAAAATTTAAATTTTCAGGCAAAACTTTTTTCATTGACTGTTGATTATTTAATACAACAGATATGAAAGTTTTAAATGAAGTTTCAGTGCTACTTATTGCGTTTGGAATGTTTTTGTCTTTGTATATTTTATCAATTGTTTTTTTTAAATAATAAGCAGATAAAATCTCGCAATTAATATTATTAAATATGTCATTTGCATTATTTGATAAGGGAATACATAAATTATGAATTCGAATTCGTCTTTGACCATCTCCATAAGAATATAATAAAGCACTTTGAATATAAACAAAATTATTATTATCATTATTATAATCTAAATTATTATTTTGATTGTTTGTTAGATTTTCTTTTATAAATTCTAACCCTATTGTTACATGTTGGTCACTGTCTCCAACGGGATATATAAACAAATCTTCTTTTGAAATTAAAACAGGTGTTAAATAATTTGCTATTTTATATCCATGACTAAAACGTGTTCTTAAAACTCCTTCCCAACAAATAGGTCTACTTAAAACTCTTCTTATTTGATTAAAAATATTTTTATAATGCAAATCAATATTAAAATTTTTATAAAAATAAATATTACCATTTGAATATTCACAAAGTTGATTCAAAGTCAAAACTTTAATATGTGTTTCAGCACTACAAAAAATATCACATGACATATTTTCATTAGTTAAATTAATACCCATTGTTCCTAATTGTCTTTTATCATGTGTAGTATATGCAATTTCTTCTTTAGTTGGGTTTTCTTTTAATCCTCCATTTAATTTTGGACTTTGAGTTAATATATTACTCGAACTAAAAATAATAACTTTTCCACCTGCGTTTTCTTTTCCTCTTCCTATTAAATAAGCTCCATTCAAAGCAGAAAATATTTTCAAACTATCTTTACATGTGTTCGTAGTAAAATTATTTTGAATTAAATCTAAAATTTGTAATATTTTATCTTTATGTTTATTTAAATTCAAAATCAAATTTTCTTTTATTGTTGGTAAATAAGTCGGTTCATCTGTCACACAAAGCATTTGAATTTGACTCATTTTTTCGCTGAATGAATAAAAATGCACACTCGAATCATATGTTATAAAACTAATTGATATATCTTCAGTTTTATTATAAAACGCATTATTATTTATTGTATCTTTTATACTTTCAATAACCGCAGATAAAAATCCTGAATTAATACTACTTAAACTCGTTTCTATCAAGAAAATAAAATTCGCTTTATTTGGACTTCGACCCGGTTTCCAATAGTCTCTATTAGTAATAAATTCATATGAACCGCTATTTAATTCAGTTCGAGTTTCTATATCCATTCTTTCTCCATTATTATCTAATTGGGCATAATAATATTCTTCAGTGTCATTTATTTGATTGCAAAAATTACATACCCATTTTTCTCCTCCTTCTATCCACTTTACAAAAGGGTTTAAATATGCTCTACATTTGTTATTAGGACATCTCGGAATTGCTTTATCTCCATAATTAATTAAAGGAATGTCTAAATTCGTATTTGCTAAGGGAGTGATAGTCACTCCAATAGGGAAAGATAGTTCTTTTAATAATTTTGAATTTTTTGGAAAAACATTTGTTGTAGTGTTTATATATTCAGGTAAACAACAATACTTATATAATTTTGTATCAAATTCATTTTTTGCAGTTATGTAGTCATCATTTTGATTGTTTGTTATATTATTTTTAATGGGATTATAATAATTATGTTGAGAGGATTTATTTGTATTTTTTTGTGAATAATAACCTTCTAAATCTTCGGTGTTGCTTAATTGATTAAAAGGTGTGGAAGGAGGAGGTTCATTTGGGCGTTTGTTGTTAGGAAAGGGATTATTATTTGATTGTGTGTTAGTATTATTTTTTGATTTTGGGGGTGGATTGATAGAATCATTTTTTGGTGGGGGATTAAAAGTTGAATTTTGTTCTGGAATATTATTATTATTGTTGTTATTGGGAGGATTATTTCCAAAAGGTGATTTTATTTCTTTTTGACCAAAAGGATTTGTTCTAACATTTGACATATTTACTAAATTAAAATAAAAAATATATTAATAAAATAAAATAATTTAATATTAAAATTAATATTTATTTTAAATATAAAAATTAATAATTTAATAATATAGAATTTATTTATAATATAATAAAAATAAAGAATATTTATTTATATTTAATAATATATATCATATAGAAAATTAATAAAAATAATAATTTTATATTTATTTATGATAAATGAAATTCATTATTTCCTTCATTCATAGCATATGTTAATTTATCTCTCAAAACTTCATAACTTGAATATTCAGGAATTTTTAAATAATTTTGACATGTCATAACAGTTGGTAAATAATTATCTGGATTTTCTCCTTTTTCAGTTGATCTTTTAACAACTGTGAACTTCGGATTCAAATTTTTAAACCCTCCAACAGGTAATCTACTTGTTCCTGTTGTGAATAACAAAAATTTTTTTTGTTCTTCTTTATTTAAATTTGTCATAAATTTAATTAAATATTTTAATATCTCACTTTTTTTAGTTATTCCATGTTCTGCTTTAATATTATCAAAAATTTCATTTTCTTCCCATTTTTTTTCCAAACTACTACAAATTAAATTTTCTAATTCATTACTTTTGAATAATTTTATGTAATTTAAATTAAAAGTTTTATTAAATCCTTCTTTAAAATTTTTTACTATATTATCAACACCAGAAACAAATAATTTATCATATATTAAATAAACATATTCTTCTATATTATACATATCTAATAAAATATTCTCTCCATTTTCTTTCAAAGGAAAATTATAACCAGGAAAAACAAAATAAATATCTAATTCATTTAATTTCATATTATTTATTAAAATTTTCTCATTTAAATTCACATTTTCTTTATTATTCGCAATGAATTCTTTTTTTTTTATAATTAATTCGTTTAAATCATTCATTGTCTTTCCAAGGTCTTTATCTATTTTTTTTATGCTATCTATCGTTATAGGTCTATCTAATATCAAATCCCAAAAAACAGAAGAAAATTGAAAATCAAATAATCTATCATCATATAAAGCTCTAGCTAACATAAATCCCATTAATTTAAATATATCACATATTTCTTTATTATCATTTCCTATAAAATTAGGGTAAAAACTTTTATCTGTTGTTTTATACCATAATTTACTATTATTTTTAAATATATCAAATAACAAAGAAAAAAATTCTAATGTAGGTCCTAATCCATTTCCAATTTCATTTGTATATTCAAATTCTAAAAATCCTGAAAAATTACTCAAAATTGGATCTTTTAAAATTTTAAATCCATGTTCTAATATTTTTTCTCTTTCTACTATGTATTTCATTCTCATACTTTTTTCTAAAGAAATTTGTCTTTCGTTTGGATTATAATTAGAATAACTTTTTAAATAATTTTGTAAATTAATTAAACTTCTCTTTGGTTCAAATGTGACTTTGAATAATAAAAATCTATTTTCAAATTTTGTTAAAAAATTAAAATCTAAATTTATATTTTTACACCAAGAAGGAATTGCCTTTCTCGAAACACTAAAACCATCTTTACTTGCTTTTGATATTAATAATGTGACTTTTGAATTAATGAATAAATTTTGAATTTCTTCTTCATTAAATAAATTTTCTGGAATATTAAAAAGATTTTTGAAATATGATAAACTATAAAACATTAATGATAATAAATATAATGATGGCATTAATCTTTTAATTTCATAAAAATTTTTGCTATATAAAATATTTAAATGATAAATTTTTTCGAATATTATTTTATCTATGTTTATATTTTTATAATCTATGATTAAATTTTCATTTAAATTATTATTTTCTTCAAAAAATTTTTTATAATCAAAAATCATAAGATTTTTTTTTTCGTTGCTTTTATTATTATTATTATTATTTTCTTTATTATTATCTTTTTTTTCTTTTATTTTATAACTTAATCCAAATTTTACACAAACAATTCTAAATATATCAATATCTTTAATATTAAATTTACTCGCTATTTGTTTTTTAACTTCTTTATTTGTCCATTCATTTTTTAAATAAAATTCTTCTTTTTTATTTTCTTTTTTATCGAAATGTTCATAAAAATAAACAATATTAACATCATATTTTTCATTAGATTGGAATTTAACATTCGTATTAGAAAGTAAAATACTAGTTATATCATCAAAAGTTGAATGATTCGTAGTTAAAATTCTAATATCTTTTGAAGCTAAAAAACTTTGATGATATTCATTTAATTTTTCTTTAAATTGTGGATCAGTAATGTTTGGATCATCTAATAATTTATTATACATTTCTTCAGAATAAACAACTTTTATTTCTATTTTTTTTATATTTTTCATAGTTTGATGATATAAAAGATCTAAATCATTTGTTGAACCATCATCTATGATCATTACAAAGCAATTCATTGATGTTATTGTATATTCGAGTAGATTAATGAAATTTTTTATTTTATTTTTGTCGTTATTAAATAAATTTATAAAAAATTTTGTTTTTTGAAAAATGTTTAAATTTTGTTTTAAAGGTTGTTTAAAAAAATCGTTTGGTAAAATTTTTTGAGTTGAATTTTCATCTTCGATTAATTTATTATAAAACTCAATGAAAATTTTATCAAAAAATTCACATAAAATTAAAAAAATTTTACTATTTTCTATTTCAAATAATGTTAATTCATTTGCTGGATTTGATAAAATTTCTATTATTTTAATTAAAATATTATTTAAATTTTCATTATGAATTTCATTTGAAAAATTTTCTTCAAAATTATTTAAATTAATTTCTTTATTTAAATCTTCTTTTAAATTTAATAATTTTTCTTTTAAATTTATTAATTCATTATTTTTATTATTTTCAGATAAAAAAAGTTTTATTTTTTCTTCATTTAAAAATTTTTCTTTAAATTCATTTAATTTTTTTTCTAGTTCTATTTTTTGAATTTCAGTGTCGAAATAATTTTCTTCATCTTCGAAATAAAAATCATTTTTATTAAAAATTTTATTAAATTCTTTTTTTTCAAATTCTTTTAAAATATCTTTAAATTTTTGATCATCTTTGTATTTATTAGAAAAAAATTTAATTCCGTTTTTAAAAGGATTTTCAAAATTTATTTTATTATTATCAATAATATTTAAATCATTTAAATTATTATTCATTTCATTTGTGTTTTTATTTTTATTATTATTATTATTTTCTGATTCTTCATTTATTGAATTTTCTTCATCGGAAATGTTTATTTTTTCATTTAAAAATAAAATTGGATTTGGATTTTTTTCAAAATTTACTTTATTAAAACCTATTATTTTATTTAATAATGATTTATCTTCTTTTTTATCATCATTTTCATTTTCATTTTCATTTTTTTCATTTTTTTCATCATCTTTTTTATCAATTTTAATTTCAACTTTTTTTTCAATTTTTAAATTTTTATCATCTTTTTTTTTTTCACTTTTATTTTCATTTTTTTCAAATTTAAAATTTTTCAAATTTTCAACAATTCCTTCTCTAATAAAATTCACAATAAAATGTTCTGGACATTTTGATAATAACTCACTCATCAATATAATTAAATCATTTAAATAAGGCAAATATTTTGTATCTAATAATTTACTAATAATTTGAGCCAAAGATTTACTATGAATATTCTTAATAATAATGTTTTTATCAGCTGATTTTATAAAAATTATTAAAAATTTAATTAAATTACTTAATGTTGAACATGCAGATTTTGACATAATATTATCAATTAAAATTGATAAAATATTTGAACAAAAATAATTATAATTTTCTTTATTTTCTTCACTTAAAATTTTTTCTTTATTTATTTTTTCTTTTTTATCTGGGAAAAATGATGTTATTAAAGGAAAAATTTCTGATAAAAAACTTATTGTGTTTTTATTAATATCTGAATTTTTGTTTTTTAAATCAAATTCATCTATTATAATTTCATTTATTAGTTCTAATATTTTAATATTAAATAATTTTTCTAATCCTTTTTTTGATAAATTACTTATTATTTCAAATATTTTTAATATTCTTTTAATAATATCAATATTTATTTTTTTCTCTGAATTATTATGTGATATTAAATATGATTTTACAATTTCACAAAAATTTTCCAAAAATTTATAATTATAAATTTCTTTTTCAATTTCCGGATTACTAATAATCATATTATTTTTTTTAATATTCACTATAATATTATAATATATTAAAATCGCTGTGTTTGTAGTAACAACATCATTTTCATTGTATTTTGTTAAATCAGATAAGATATTCATCGCCTGTAAAATATAATTATTAAAACTTTTATAACTTGAAATATTAATACTCATATTCAAACAAGTTTTCATCACACTTTTTCTTTGATTTTCACTTAAAAAATCAATTAAATTTAGCAAAGAAATAAAAGCATTATTTTCAAGTAGAGAATAAGAATTTTCGTATGAAATTTTTTCTAATATTTTTATTATTAATTCAATGCAAGTCATGTCTTCAATAACGCTAATTAAAATTATGATTTTTGGTATAGCTCCAACTCTTTTTAATGTAGATGTAAAAGCAGGATTTAAATCTAATATATAGTTAATGCATTGTAAAGTGTATAAAATTAATTCAGGTAAATATGCTTTTTCTAAATTTTTACAAATTTCTTCAAGTAAAAAACTCATGTTTGGATCATCAGCTATTTGATCACTACTTAAACTTAATTTCTCACATAATATTATTAATTGAGACATAATGTCCATATCATCTCCATTTTTTAATTTTAATATTGATTCTGAAAGAAATTTTGATTCAGATGTTGGTTTTTTACTAAATATTTTTAAGGGATTTGACATTTCAAGATTTGATTTGTCTAAAATATTAATTTTGTTATTTATATTTTTACTTTTTGGGTCTGGAATTTTGTTTGGATTTGATTGAGGTGAATTTTTTTTTTTTGAAGATAAATTTTCTTCGTTTTGAGGATTATTATTTAAATCATTATTTTTTGAGGAATTATTTTCCATTTTAAATAAATTTAATAATTATTTTAAATATAATATTTATATTTATATAATATATAAAAAAATTTTAAAATAAACTATTTAATAAAGACAAAATAGAAATAAAATTATAATAAAAAAAATAATTAATTTATTATTATTATAAACATTATTTAAATTAATATAATTTATTTTAAATATTAATAATTGCATTTATTATAATAAGAATATTTAAATTCTAATAAATTATAATTTTCATCTAAAATAATAATATTTTCAGTATTATTTTGTTGAATGATTTTTTTTATTCCATTGATTGGTGTAATATTATTAAAATAAATATTTGTATAATTATTATTTTCATATTTAAATAAATAAATATTACCAAAATTTGTTCCCATTAAAATATTTTTATCTTTTAATTCAACGACTGAATTAAATTTTTCATTACTAAATTTTAAATTAATAACATTTATTATACCTAATTTTTCTCCATCGATGACATAACAAACATTATTTTCATCTAATTTAATTAAAATATTATTATTATTAATTTTAAAAAAATTTGATGAAAATTGAAATTTAAAATCTTCAAATAATATATTTTTTTTTATTATTTCAAAATTTTTTATTGAAATTAAACCAATTTCGCTATTTTCTAAAAAATAAATTATATAATCTTTTGAGTAATTTAAAATGTCAATAATTTTAAATTCAAATTCCAAAGGAAATTTTTTATTTTCTAATGTCTTTAAATTTAAAATATAAAAAATTTTATCATTTTTCAAAGGAATAAAACCTATAAAATTTTCTTTATCTTCGTCATTAAATATTTCATTAATTTTATTTTCATTATTATTATTTTCATCTTGACTTTCGTCATAAATTAAAAAAAATTTTTTAATTTTTTCTTCATTATAATAATCATCAATAAAATTTTTATTTTTAATATTAAATTTTGATAATCCTCCATTTTTTTTTAAAAATATTATAGAATCAATATTTTTAATATAAATTAAATCAATTATTTCATTATAAATATCAAACATTATTAAACTTTCTTTATAATTAATTTCTCTATAAAATTTTTCATCACTTACATAAAAACTTAAATTCGTTAAATAACCAATTTTATTTTCATTTAAATTAATAATATTATTAACTAATTTATCCTGAGTATTTAAATTAATATAAAATAGAAAAATGATATCTTTTTTTATTTTTAAAATATTATCATCTAAAATCATAAATTTATATAAAAATTTTTTTAATTTTTCTAAAATTTCTTTATTTTTAAAATCAAATTTTAGTTCATCAAAATATTTTACTTCAAATGTTTTCATAAAATTAAGATTCGCTTTAAATTTTGTGTTTAAACTTAAATTTTCAATAATTTCATAATTTATATTATTTTTATTTATAGTAAAAGAATAATAAATAAATTGAATTATTTTCAAACATTCAATATTATTATTATAAAATATATCAATTAATTTTTGAATGTTATTCATTAATTCTTTATTAATATCCAAACTTTTTATAAAATTAATTATTTTAGTTGTAAAATCTTTGTAAATCAAAACTATTTTATTTTTTAAAAAACTTTTTATTGATTCTTCATTAATTAAATCATTTAATTGTTTAAATTTTATTTTATGATGTTCTGAATGAATATTTTTACATTTTTTACAAAAATTTAAGTTACAAACTAAACAATAAGAATAATTTTCTTCATTTTGATGATTTAAACATTTTTGAAAAATTCTATCTAAGTAATAAATATTATTAATATTATGTAAATTTTCAATTCTTAAAATACATTTTTCACAAAGCAATTTATTTTTATAATAATATTTTGCAATTCTATTGTGATTATGATTATTATCACAAAAAACTTGTTCAATTGTATTTGATAAAAAATCTTTAATAAAATTATTAATATTATATTTTTTAATTTCAGTTTCACAATAACAATAATAATAAATATCATAATTTAAATCTTTGTTAGGAAGAATATAAATTAAAGGAATTGCTAAACAATTTGAACATCGAAATAAATTATAATTAAAATTAATAATTGGTTTTTTATCATTATTATTTGAATTTTTTAAATATTTTATTTTTACTTTATGATTTGAATATTTTTTTTCTAAATCTATATTATAATTTGAAAGTGGATATTCTAAATTAGAACCCATTAAAAAAAATTTTAAATAT
>JAEEGK010011050.1_pt1 | contig 20696 bp, 18 predicted proteins | sample 8958771 | NCBI WGS metagenome assembly JAEEGK01 (sample SAMN16246547, study PRJNA631951) | gut metagenome | biome: gut microbiome; feature: rumen; material: SC-attached | host: Bos | place: Iran: Karaj | collected 2018-10
AGTATATAGACCGCCATTCACGCTGATAACCTCACCCGTGATATAAGCAGCATCTTCGGAGACAAGGAAGGCCACGGCGGCAGCCACTTCCTCAGGACGACCAAAACGGCCTACGGGAATCAACTGCTTCAGTTCTTCCTGTGGCAGGTCCTTGGTCATATCGGTATCAATGAATCCTGGAGCCACGGCATTCACCGTCACACCACGGGCAGCCACTTCCTGCGCCAAGGCTTTCGTGGCGCCTATCAATGCAGCCTTTGCCGCACTATAGTTAGTCTGTCCAGCCATGCCCTTCAGTCCTGAGAGCGATGCCATGTTCACGATGCGTCCGCCACGACGGCGCGGCATCATATGTTTCAGCAGCCGGCGTGTGATATAGAAAAAACCGTTGAGCGAGGTGTCGAGCACCGAATGCCATTCCTCATCACCCATCATGAACATCACGTTATCGCGGCGGATACCGGCATTGTTCACCAATACGGCGATGTAGTCAGCCTCATGTGAGGCCTCCCACTGGTCTAGGGCGGCTTCCACTTCTTCTTTCTTGCTCACGTCAAAACGCAGGAGTTCGGCCTGTCCGCCTTGTTCCTCAATAAGACGCTTCGTCTCTTCAGCAGCCGCAGCATTGCTTTGGTAGTTGATGACCACCGGCCAGCCTTGTGCTGCCAGTTTCAGACAGACGGCCCTGCCCAGTCCACGGGAACCACCCGTTACAAGTGCATATTTCATTTTTTTCTTATTTGTTCAACTTCCAAGTAGCACCATCTTTGGTGTCCTTCACCTCAAAGCCTGCAGCTGCAAGAGCGTCGCGAATCTGGTCACTGGTAGCCCAGTCTTTGGCTGCCTTGGCCTTGGCACGCAGGTCGAGCACCATCTCGACGACCTTTCCGTAGGCCTCCTCGCGGGCATCGTTCGACTTTCCTTTCTCCTCTTTCAGTCCCAGCAGGTCGAAGGTGAACAGGCGCATGGTGTCGTTGAGCGTATGCAAGTCATCCTCGCTAATCATTGCCTTATGGTCAAGTACCTTGTTGATGGTGGTGCAAGCCTCGAACAAATGACTGATAACCTGCGGTGTGGCGAAGTCGTCGTTCATGGCGTCGTAGCATTTCTGTGCCAGTTCGCTCACCAACTTATGGGTCTGCTCATCGCTATGATCCGACGGAATGACGCGGTTGAGGTCGTTGATGCCGCCCATGAGGCGCTCCAGACCTTTCTCACTGGCCCTCAAGGCATCGTTAGAGAAGTCCACGGTGCCACGATAGTGGGCAGAAAGGATGAAGAAACGGATGGTCATGGCCGAGTAAGGCTGCTCCAACGAAGGATGAGTACCCTTGAAGAACTGCTCGAGCGTGATGAAGTTTCCAAGCGACTTACCCATCTTCTGACCATTGATGGTAATCATGTTGTTGTGCATCCAGTATTTCACCATGTCGTCACCCTGCGATGCTACGCTCTGAGCTATCTCGCACTCGTGGTGCGGGAACACCAGGTCCATGCCTCCCCCGTGGATGTCGAAATGGCTGCCCAGATACTTACGGCCCATAGCCGTACACTCACAGTGCCATCCGGGGAAACCGTCGCTCCAGCGGCTTGGCCATCGCATGATGTGCTCGGGCGATGCTTTCTTCCACAAGGCGAAGTCGGCCTGGTTGTGCTTCTCGCCCACTCCGTCGAGCTCACGGCTGGCATCCTTGATGTTCTCCAGCGTACGTCCGCTCAAACGTCCGTAGTGATATTTCTTGTTATATGCCTCAATATCGAAATAGACAGAACCATTCGACTCGTAGGCAAAACCGTTGTCGAGAATCTGCTGCACCAGCTGCTGCTGCTCGATGATATGTCCCGTGGCATGAGGCTCTATCGACGGTGGCAGCACATTAAGCGCCTCCATGGCTGCATGGTAGCGGTTGGTGTAGTATTGGGCTATCTCCATCGGCTCCAACTGCTCCAGGCGTGCTTTCTTCTCAATCTTGTCGTCACCCTCGTCGGCATCGTGCTCCAGGTGTCCCACATCGGTAATGTTGCGCACATAGCGCACCTTGTAGCCCAGATGCTTCAGGTAGCGGAACACCAGGTCGAACGTAATAGCCGGCCGGGCATGTCCCAGATGGGGGTCACCATAGACGGTAGGACCGCAAACATACATACCCACATTGGGTGCATGAAGAGGCACGAAGCGCTCTTTCTGTCGTGTCAGTGTATTATAGATTAATAATGCCTGTTCCATAATCCGTTATTTTTAATCGGCTGCAAAGATACAAGAAATCGGCGGGAAAACCAAATATCCCGCCGATTTCTTTATGATTTGTCGAAAAAGGAATTACAAGAAAAATCCTACCGTGACCGACTGGAACTTAATGCCGCCATCCTTCAGCACGTGGTTAGGACTGTATTTGACGTAGATGCTGATGTTGTCATCATACTCTATCAAACCCATGAAGTCGACTGTAACGGGACGGTGGCCTACCTTCTTTTCAGAAACGGTGTATTTCTTGCCGTCCTCTTTAAACTTTGTCTTCACGCTTGATCCCAGATTGAAATTAACAATCGGGCCAAGGCCAAGGCCGAATTTCTTCGAGAACATGTGGTGATAGAGCACGTTGGCCGTCAAGCTGAACACCTTGATGCGCGAGAAATTACGCTTCACGCCATCGGGATAAGGTGTCACATCGACCATGCCGTCTGCATTCTTTACAAACATCAGGTCTTTCTTCATGCGATAGTTACGCCAATCGAGACCCAAGCCAAACTCTATGCTGTTGTTTTTCTTCTTGTTGAAGAAATGCTGATAGCTGAAAGGAGTCCACCATACTTCCCACGAGCCGGCGCTGAAGTCCACGCGCTCGTCTACATTTACGGGGGCGTTAATACCAAAAGCCAGGCGCATGCTCAACTCGTCGAGCTCATCCTCCTTGTTTTTCTTGCTGCCCACTTTCACCGACGGGATGATGTCCCACGAGTCCTTGTCGTCGGCCTCGTGCCGCGTGAACTTACCGTTGGTCGACTGAATAGTATTGCGGTAAACATAATTCTCATCTCCCTCACGGCCCTCGATTAAGATTTTCTGTACAGAATCGCCAGCAACGACAGTCACTTTGTTCGGTTTATTGACGACAAGAGTGTCGTTGTCGGCTGCATTGGCTTGCATACTGAAAGCCAATAATAAAGCGAAAAAAATTGATTTCATAAACTACTGTTCTTTTTAGGGGTTTTGTAATATTTTGCAAAGATATACATAAATCCCAACAAATCCAAACATTTCATCACATTTTTTAAGAAGATTGGTTCCGTTCCGCCTGCAATGAGATTGCAATCATAAGTAACTCCATTTTTTAGGAAAGAAACTTGGCTATCCAAACTTTATTTACTACCTTTGCAGCAGAATTAAAAACACATATCGATATGACAGCACTTTTAGTTTTAGCAGCTCTCGTTGTGATAGCACTCGTGGGCTGGGCCATTGCCGAGGCTAAGGCAAAGACTTGCACCTATCATAATAATGAGGAAGAGGAGGCTGCGCTGGAACACACCCTGGAAGCCCAGAAGAAGTCCGAGTATGCCGAGATGAGCATTCGCGACGTCATCAAGACCATCAGCACCAAAGGCTTCAAGGCCGTCTGATATGCTGACCGAGGAGCACTGCGTTCAACTGCTGGAGAGCCATAACGTCAAACCCACTGCCAACCGCATCGTCGTTGTCAGGGCCCTGGCTGCCGCCATGAGACCTCTGCTGCTGGCTGAGCTGGAGGCAGAAATCGGGACTATCGACAAATCGGGCATCTTCCGCACACTCACCGTTTTCAAAGAGAACCACCTCGTTCATCTTGTTGAGGACGGTTGCCAAGGAGTGCGCTATGAGCTTTGTCACAGCCGTCATGAGGACGAGGACGACGACATGCATGTCCACTTCCATTGCACACAGTGCCACAAGACTTTCTGCATCGACAACACACCCGTTCCTGTTGTTGAATTGCCCGACGGCTACCACATGTCGACAGTCAACTATGTTGTAAAGGGCATTTGTCCCGATTGTGCCAAACAACGATGAATCCTATACAATTCGTATCATTAGGTCCCGGTGATCCCGAGATGCTTACGCTCAAAGCCTGTCGTGTGTTGCGACAGGCCGATGTCATTTTGCTGCCAGCCATTCTCCGCTCCGACGGCACATGCACCTCCCGTGCCTATGATATCCTTCAAGAAGCCGCCTTGTTCCCTCTCCCCGACAATGTCGAAGGGAAGGACGAAAGCGGTTCGTTCTCACCTCAATTTCACGGTAAAGACCAGGAGCAACACCAGCAACCTGCTACCCCCACAACAGACGAAGGTGCAGCATCGTATCCGCTGTTGCGTCTCTATCCTTTGCCCATGCAGGCCGACCGATCGGCTGCCAAGGCCGTCTATGAGCGCATGAAAACCGATGCCTGCCGCTGGCAGAGAGAAGGAAAGCGCGTGGTCATCGGCGTGGAAGGTGACATCAGCATATACGCGTCGGTACATTACCTGCTCGACCAACTGTCCGTCGAGGGCATCGCCACCGGGCAGATAGAAGGCATCCCCTCGTTCATCGCCTCGGCAGCGGCAGCCGGGTTGTCACTCGTCAGCGGCTCCCAGCGCCTTGTGGTGGTGCCAGGCAACCTGCAGGAGACGGAGATGGAGACTATGCTGGCCAGCGGCCATGTCGTTGTCGTGATGAAACTGTCGCAATGCGAGGCTGCGATGAAGGCTTTCATGCGTGCACATCCCGACCACGAATACCACTATTTTGAGAACACCGGCTCGCCAAAGGCCCGCCATCTGACAAGCCAAGCGACCATTCTTGACGTCCGATTCCCCTATTTCTCACAATTGATAGTCAAATAATTATAATTAATGTGCCAATAATTTTGTCAACCCATCGATTTTGATTAAATTTGTGGCCGTAATCTTAAACCCGTAAACTATAAAACAATGGCGTATCCACGTATGACCGCTGCAGAAGCAGCAGCGTTGATTAAAAACAACGATCACATTGCCATGAGCGGCTTCACGCCCGCTGGTGTGGCAAAAGCTGTAACCAAAGAACTGGCAAAAGTAGCCATCGCCGAGCATGAGGCAGGCCGCGAGTTCAAAGTAGCTATCTTCACAGGAGCCTCCACAGGTCAGTCTACCGATGGTGATTTAGCTAACGCTCAGGCTCTGAAATACCGCGCCCCCTACACCACCAACCCCGATTTCCGCAAGCACGTTAACATGGGAGAGATTCCTTACAACGACCTGCACCTGAGCCACATGGCACAGGAGTTGCGGTATGGTTTCTATGGTGATGTGGACTGGGCTATCCTCGAGGTGTGCGACATTGAGGAGGTTGGCGATGAGTTCCGCGTTTACCTGACTGCTGCAGGCGGCATCAGTCCTACAGCTGCCCGTCTGGCCAAGAAGGTAATCCTGGAGCTGAACTCCTTCCACAGCCCCAATGCCAAGTACATCCACGACGTATACGAGCCGTTGGATCCTCCTTACCGCAAGCCTATCCCCATCTTCAATGTGGGCGACCGTATCGGCAGACCTTACGTTTCCATTCCACGTGAGAAACTCGTGGGCGTAGTGGAGTGTAATATCCCCGACGAGGCTCGCGCCTTCAAGGACAGCGATCCTGTGACCGACAAGATTGGTTTCCTGACCGCTGAGTTCCTCGTATCCGAGCTGCATGCCGGACGCATTCCCAAGGAGTTCCTGCCCTTGCAGAGCGGTGTGGGCAGCACAGCCAACGCTATTCTCGGCGCACTGGGACAAGACAAGCACGTGCCCGACTTCAACATCTATACTGAGGTGATTCAAAACTCCGTCATCGACATGATGCTCACCGGACGTGTGAAGGACGCATCTGCCTGCTCGCTCACCGTCTCTAACGACTGTCTGATGCAGGTATACGACAATATCGGTTACTTCAAAGATCACCTGACGTTGCGCCAGAGTGAGATCTCTAACCATCCCGCCGTCATCCGCCGTCTGGGTGTCATCGCCATCAACACCGCCATCGAGTGCGACCTCTACGGTAACGTGAACTCTACCCATATCAGCGGTGTGAAGATGATGAACGGTATCGGTGGCTCGGGCGACTTCGAGCGCAATGCCTACCTCAGCATTTTCACCTGTCCGTCAACAGCCAAGGGCGGTCTCATCTCGTCAATCGTTCCCTTCGTGAGCCACCAGGATCACTCGGAGCACGATGTCAACGTGATCGTTACCGAACAAGGTATCGCCGATCTGCGCGGCAAGAGTCCTATGCAGCGTGCAGAGACCATCATCGAGAACTGCGCACATCCCGACTACCGTCCGCTGTTGCGTGAGTACCTGAAGTTAGGTACCGGCGGTCACACCCGCCACTGCCTGACCGCTGCATTTGCCATGCACGACACTTTGGCTCGCAAAGGTGACATGCACCTGACAGACTTCTCTGAGTACGTGAAGTAAACGCAGAACAGAATTAGTTTCCATAACAAATGGGTTACGGATATGGGCGGAAAACATTGCTCCGCATTCATCCGTAACCCATTTCTTTTTGGATTCCTGAAAGACTCGATTCTTTCTTCTATAAGAGCAGCTTTTTTGCAAACTCCCAGATGACAATGCCTGCCGTGACGCTCACATTCATCGAGTGCTTGGTGCCGAACTGTGGAATCTCAAGGCATCCGTTGCTGGCATCGACCACCTCCTGATGCACTCCTTTCACCTCGTTGCCAAACACGACGGCAAACTTCTTTTCTTTTCTTGTACAACACGGTTCTGCCGTGTCTGCCCCTTTGTCAACCACCGAGCCTGCCGCCATCTCAGTCCCATTACCGCCTACTTGCAGGTTCTGCAACTTGGTTGAGCCTTCCACCTGCTCGATGCTATAGACAAACCAACCATTCTGCTTCAGTTCCTCCACAGCCTCCACAGCCGTCGGGAAATACTTCCAGCTGACACTGTCCTCGCCTCCCAAGGCCGTTTTATGTATCTCGGGATGCGGTGGAGTGGCTGTGATTCCACACAGATAGACTGCCTCGACACGGAATGCGTCGCAAGTGCGGAACACGCTTCCCACATTGTAGAGCGAGCGCACATCGTCGAGAACGACAATGAGCGGCAGCTTCTCAGCCTCCTTAAACTCCTCCACCGACAAGCGGTTCATCTCTATGGTCTTGAGTTTGCGCATCTACCGGGTATTCTTACTTTTCTCCTTTCATCTGGAACGCCAGCGCATACATGCGAATCTGCTTCACCATGGCCAGCAGTCCGTTGCTACGAGTGGGCGACAGATGGTCTTTCAGTCCTATCTGCTCGATGAAATAAAGGTCAGCATCGAGAATCTCCTGGGGTGTATGTCCGCTCAGCACACGGATGAGCAGGGCAATGATGCCTTTTACGATGAGCGCATCGCTCTCCGCCTGAAAGACAATCTGCCCGTCGACATAGTCGGCCTGCAGCCACACACGGCTCTGGCAACCGTCAATCAGGTTACTTTCGGTCTTATATTTCGCGTCGAGCGGAGGCAGTTCGTTGCCCAGGTCTATCAGCAACTGGTATTTGTCCATCCAGTCGTCGAAATCGGAAAACTCCTCAATAATCTCGTCTTGCAGTTCGTTGATTGTCATCATATATATAACTCCTCACTTCTTATTCTTAACCTTTGATTAACTTAAACAACTTGTCGTTTGGACGCACCTTGTCGGGAACGGGAATGGAGACGCGCTGCCGTTGCAACGCTTTCTCGACCGGCTTCAGCTCGTAGCGTATCTCGTCGGCAGTCAGCCACATGGCTCCCGTGGTAGGTCCGGTGATCAGCAGACGGTCGCCCAGGCTGAAGTCACAGGCCTCGACAGCCACTTCCGCCACGCCCAGACGCGAGAAATACTTGATAACCTTGCCCACCAGCTGCTTCCGCTCGGTGGCGTTCGACCCGTAGTTCTTGTTCCATTCGCCCAGCCGCTGTCCCTGATAGTAGCCATCCCAGAAGCCGCGGTTGAAGACGGTGGCAAGCCGCTCGTCCCAAAGGTCTTTCTTCTCTTCAGTGAAGGTGCCGTCGAGCACGCTCTGCATAGCCTCCTTGTAACAGTTCACCACGGTGTACACATATTCCGGTCCACGCGCGCGGCCCTCTATCTTAAACACCCTGACGCCCGCCTTCATCATGCGGTCGATAAACCGCACGGTCTTCAAATCCTTCGGACTCATCAGGTATTTATTGTCGACCTCTATCTCATTGCCCGTCTCGGCATCGGTGAGAATGTACGAGCGGCGGCAGATCTGGATGCATTCACCGCGGTTGGCGGAGCGGTTAGCATCGTGCAGGCTCATATAGCACTTTCCGCTCACGGCCATGCAGAGGGCACCATGGCAGAACATCTCGATGCGGATGCGCTCACCGCGCGGACCACGGATGTCCTGCTCGTTAATCTGCCGGTAGATATCCTCCACCTGCTCAAGCCGCAACTCACGCGCCAGCACCACCACATCGGCAAACTGGGCATAGAATTTCAGCGCCTCAATGTTCGAGATATTGAGCTGTGTGGACAGGTGGACCTCTACGCCTATTCTGTTGCAATAGGTCATGACAGCCACGTCGCAGGCAATGACCGCGGTGATGTCGGCCTCCTTGGCGGCATCGCATATCTCCCGCATCATCGCCAGATCCTCACCATATATAATTGTGTTCACCGTGAGATACGACTTGATGCCATGCTCACGGCACGTCTGCGCAATCTCTTTCAGATCGTCGATGGTGAAGTGGTTGGCCGAATGCGAGCGCATGTTCAACTGCCCGATACCAAAGTATACCGAACCGGCACCAGCCTGAATGGCAGCGGCCAGCGACTCGCGCGAGCCCACCGGCGCCATAATCTCAAAATCGCTGATATTCTCTTTCATGGTGCAAAATTACAAATTAATTGATAATTGGCAATTGATAATTGATAATTAATTTGTAAATTTGCAGCATCATGAGGCATTTTGCATACATACTGGTTCTTGTTGGGCTGCTTACGGCATGTACTCAACAGCAGCCCAACGCCGACTTCGCGTTCCAGGACGAGGTCCGCTTGCCCATGACACCCGTTAAAGACCAGCTCGGTAGCGACCTCTGCTGGGCCTATGCCATGCTCGCCACCATCGAGACCGAGCACATCGTGCAGGGCGACTCGGTGAATCTCTCTGTCGACTTCGTGGCGCGCCATCTGCTGGGCGAACAGACCGCCGACTATTTCAAGACCCTCCGCCACCGTCCCATCACCATGCGCGGTATGGCCACCCGGCTGATCAAACGTATCATGAAAGACGGACTGCTGAGCTACGACAGCTATCATTCCACAACATGCAACTACCGCATCCTGCAACGAAAACTGCGGAGCATGGCCGATGTGGCAATCAGCCGTCACCAGACACTGGCCGAAGTAGTGGAAAAAACCGAACAACTGCTCGACACGGAAATACGTCCAGTTCCCCGTTACCAGTTCCTCTACGGGGCAGAATATACCACCCGCGAATTTGCCCATAGTGTGTGCCTGCCAGACGAGTATATTGCCTTGACCAGTTTCAGTCACAAGCCCTACTTCGAACCATTTGTTCTGGATCTCCCCGACAACTACGACAGAGACTCATTTATGAACCTCCCAATCGACTCATTGCTCTCTCTTACCGAGCAATCTTTGCGCAGAGGACACCCTGTTTGCTGGGAAGGTGACAACAGCGACTCCGGGTTCGACTTCCAACAAGGTATTGCCGTCACCAAAGAAAAGCCCTCGCAGGAGCTGCGCCAAAAACTGTTCGAACAGCGAAATACCACTGACGACCACTGTATGTGCATCATCGGGCTTGCCCGCGACAAGGAAGAAAAACCCTATTTTATCTGCAAAAACTCATGGGGTACTGACAATCCATATGGCGGACTTGTATACATGTCATTCGATTATTTTTACCTAAAGACAATAGCCGTTGTTTTACCCAAAAATGAGCTATTCGGGGAAAGTCTGTAAATAATTGTAATTTTTACACACGGTAACCCGTAATTTTGTAATTTTTGAGTGTATTTTTGAGCCATATTAACACTACAACTCGCTTTTTTTTCATATCTTTGCGCAGCTAAAAACAACCGTATACACATAACCATCCGGCATTTATGGTAAACAACAAATTATCCCCCCGCGTTGACAGGGAAACCCCCTCTGAGCGTGAGATTGATATCCTGAAGTTAATGGCAGAAGGGTACACCTCTAAGGAGATTGCAGAACAGCTGTTTATCTCGGAGAATACTGTTGAGGCTCATCGCAAAAGCCTCTTTTACAAACTGGGAGCCCGCAACGTTGCCAACCTTATTTATAAGGCCATCGAAAAAGGGCATATAAAGATTAAGAAATGACCATAAGGTATCTGGCGAGGAGTTTGCCATACCTAAAAGATCAAATTCACCGCCAAGGGGCATCCAGAGGGATGCCCCATTTCTTTTGCCTGAAAGTCAAGCCTGCAGCCACATTGTTTGCCCCATCCGCCATTTTCCAGCGACATAGATATGCGCGTTTTCAAATTATTTGATTATCTTTGCAAAAGGAATGATGAAAACTGCTATCATAGGAGGCGGTGCCGCCGGATTCTTTCTGGCCGTCACCCTGAAGGAGATGATGCCCGAAATGGACGTAACCCTATTCGAGCGTGGCACCCGTGTGCTGCGCAAAGTGGCCGTCTCGGGTGGCGGACGGTGCAACTGCACCAACTCTTTCGAAGGCATCAGCGACCTGCAGACCGTCTATCCGCGTGGCCATCGGCTGATGAAACGGCTGATGAAAGGATTCAGCCAGCGCGATGCCTGCCTATGGTTCGAGCAGCACGGTGTCCGCCTGACCACACAGGCCGACCATTGCGTGTTTCCGCAGTCGCAGCAGTCGCAGACCATTATCCAGTGCTTTGAGCACTACTGCCGCCGCTATGGCGTCACCGTGAGCACGGGTGTGAGCATCAGTTCGTTAGCCGAATTGGCCGCCTACGACTTCGTCTGTGTCACCATCGGTGGTCAGCCGCACAAGGAAGGGCTTGACTGGCTGGCCGCACTGGGACACGAGATTGTGGCTCCTGTGCCCTCGCTATTCACGTTTAACATCGACGATGCCGCCTTGCGCGCGCTGATGGGTACCGTGGTCGAACAGGCGTCGGCAATGATTCCCGCCACGAGCTTCCGTGCATCAGGTCCTCTGCTCATTACCCACTGGGGCATGAGCGGTCCTGCTATCCTGCGGTTGTCGAGCTATGCGGCCCGTCACCTGAGCGACAGTGGTTACCAGTCGGCACTGAGTGTAAACTGGACCGACCGCAAAGAAAACTCCGTCGTCGAGGAGTTGCAGCTGATAGCCACCGCCAACCCACAGAAGATGCTGGCAAATGTGCGGCCGTTCGACCTGCCGCAGCGCCTATGGAGCCATCTGTTGGAGAAGAGCCTGGCAGAACGGGCGGAACGGCGCTGGGCCGACCTGAGCCGTAAGGACCTCAATCGGCTGGTGAACACACTCACCAACGATAACTATCTCATCAGCGGCCGTGCACCTTTCAAGGACGAGTTTGTCACTTGCGGCGGCATATCACTCAGTTCGGTGAACGCTGCCACACTCGAGAGCCGCACGGTCCCGCACCTCTATTTCGCCGGGGAGGTACTCGACATCGACGGTGTCACAGGCGGATTCAATTTCCAGGCGGCATGGACCACAGCCCATACTGTGGCCTCTGCCATCGTCAGAGAGGCAGGCAACAAGTGATGAATCCTAATAACAATAACGACGGGGAGTGCTCATTTCCGCCCAATGAAACACGGGACAGGCAAGGATATGCCAGCAGCAGAACCTATCCTCTGCTGACCGTTCCAGCTCCCTTTTACTTCTGATGAATATGACCATACAAGAAGCCATCGAAGCCCGCCATAGTGTAAGGGCATACAAAGACCAGCCATTGAGCGAGGAAATCGTCAAGGTGCTGGAGGAAGAGATTGTGAGGGTAAACCGTGAGGGACGGCTCCACATCCAGTTGATATGCAATGAGCCAAAGGCATTCCAGGGCACTCTGGCCAAATACGGCAAGTTCCGCAACGCCAACAATTACCTTGTCATGGCAGGAAAAAAGTCTGACGACCTTGATGAGCGCATCGGCTACTATGGTGAGCATCTGGTCTTGTTCGCCCAGACACTTGGACTGAACACCTGCTGGGTGGGACTCAGCTACTCGAAGGTGCCAGGAACGTATGTGCTCGGTGAAGATGAGAAGATTGCCTGTTACATCGCCATCGGCTATGGTGAGACACAGGGAGTCACCCATAAAATCAAGACTGCCGGACAAGTGAGCAACGCCAGCGACGCCACTCCCTCGTGGTTCCGTAAGGGCGTTCAGGCCGCCCTGCTTGCCCCCACTGCCGTGAACCAGCAGAAATTCTCGTTTGAGTATGTCGGTGTGAAAGACGGCCGTCATCAGGTGCATGCCAAGAAAGGCTTCTCGCTGATTGGCTATACACAGATGGACTTGGGCATTGCCAAGTATCATTTTGAGATTGGTGCCGGAAAGGATGTTTTTGAGTGGGTATGAGAATCTCAAACAGACAAGTCGGTAATCGACTCAAGTCGCTTGCAAAGCAAGATTTTGTATGAAATAATGATCTTCGTTCTGATTCGTCATTTTTAGCAAGCCATTTCTAAAACAGAGTAAAAGTATATGAATAAAAGACAGAAATTACAAGTGTCTCTGGCTGCGTTTTTCGTTGTTTACGTCATAGTGTGGCTGTTTTGCCCTGGATGGGGGGCTGTCAAAATACTTGGCATTTTATCGGGTGTATTTCTCCTCATAGCCCTTTGTATTTCCTATAGAGCAGAGGAAAAGAATAAAAAAAACACCGACAAGTAAGTCCCTCCTTCTCCAACAATGTGATGAGACATTTGACGACCATAGCGGATATCGAACAGACCATAGAGGATTTTCGCCTTTGTCTGTTCTTCATCAAGGCTCCCGATTGCGGAGTCTGCCATGTCATGCTCGACAAGGTTGGAGAGTTGGCGGAAGCATTCCCTTCCCTCTGCTCATTCTATACTGACATTTTGGAGGAGCCCCTGATTGCCGGACGATTCCTTGTCTATTCTGGTCCAACGGTATTACTACTGATGGATGGGAAAGAGGTCTATCGCGGTGTGCAATTCATCCATCTGGAAGAACTGAAGCAGACTGTCAATAGGTATTTGGCGTTAAGTAAAGAAGAATAGAGATGAGCGAACTGCAATTACATCAAAAAACGTTTCGGCAACTGACCACCGACGAGCTTTACGAACTCCTGCGAGTGCGCAGCGAGGTGTTTGTGGTCGAGCAGAACTGTGTCTACCAGGATATGGACGGCGATGACCAGCAGTCTATTCATCTGTGGCTGACGCTGGCAGGCAAGACCGTCGCCCTGGCTCGTGTCTGCCCGGCAGGAACCCACATGCAGGAGATATCCATCGGCCGCGTCATCACCACCGAACGGGGCAAAGGCTACGGCAAGCAGATGATGCGTCATGCCATTGATGCGGCCATTGAGCATTTCGATGCAAGGCGCATCGACATTGAGGCACAGGAATATGCCCGTGGCTTCTACGAGAGTGTGGGGTTCCGTCAGTCGTCCGACACCTTCATGCTCGACGGTATTCCTCACATCAGAATGACTTGGACAAAAACGACTAACCGTTAAATCGGAGCTTACATCATGCACAAAACAGCCAGCCTTCTCAAACCCCTGATGCCGATACTCTCAGCTGCTTACGGCATGGTTGTCATCTACTTGACCGCCCTGCCCTTATCTGGCGGGAATCCGGGCTTCCTTGGCGAATCGCTTACTTGGCTGATCACGTTGGCAGGCATTGTCCTGACGCTGTTCCTCGTGCGCCGTGTCGAACCGAAAGTGTTTCCTGCTGCCTCACAGTTTTCGCTGAAGCTGCCGAAGGCCTCCGTCCTTGTAGGACTGTTGCTGATAGCACCTCTGTGGCTCGTTGCCAAAGATCATATCGTATATGGCATCACGTCGCTGGCACACACCGTCCAGATGGAGCCGCTGACCTACACAACCGCCGAGCTGCGCGAAGACCTTTTGTCAAGCGTACATGCCGTGTTGCTTGCCCCCGTGCTCGAGGAACTGTGCTTCCGCCAAATGGCCATCTCTCCCTTCCGCCGCCGTGGCGCTCAGTTCGCTGTCTGTGTGGTGATGGCCCTCTTGTTTGGAATATTCCACGTGCGCAACTTCCCCGGCGCTTTCCTCAGCGCCATGGTCTACGGATTGGCATTCGTCTGGTCGCGAAACATCTGGTACAGCGTGACTCTCCATGCAGGCAGCAACCTCGCGGCCACACTCCTTTCTGTTTACTGCTGGCTGGGATTAGGCGACATGCAGATCCTGAGAACGCCAGTTGTCATCCTCCCCGACATGAAGGTGGTCGTCGCCAGTGTGTTCTTGGCCGTGTTAGGCGTATTACTACTGAAAAAGAAACGTAAAAACCAAGTCAGCGAAACCCTATAAATGAAAAAGATACTGTTCCTTCACGGCTTCTATGCCAGCGGACAATGTGTTCCGGCACAGGCCTTGCGCGAGTCTTTCGAAAGGCGGCAGACCGACGGCGGCCCGGCGGCAGCCGTTCCTTCCGAGGTGCTCACACCCGACCTGCCGATACACCCCGAGGAGGCCGTCAGCATGATTCGCGAGCTGATTGACCGTGAGCGCCCCGACCTGCTCGTAGGCAACAGCTGCGGCTCGTTCTATGCCCAGATGGTGGCTCCCGCCGCAGGCATTCCTGCCTTGCTGGGCAATCCGCACTTCCAGATGACGGCGTTCCTGAGGCAGCGCATCGGTGAGCATCAGTACAAATCCCCCCGCAAGGACGGCAGACAGAACTTCACCATCGACGAAGCCCTGATCGACGAGTTTGCCCGTCTGGAGTCCATCCAGTTCAACAACTGCCTTCCATCCTGCAAAGACCGCATCTGGGGCTTGTTCGGAGAGCAGGACACGCTCGCCCACTTCGAGCCGTTGTTCCTGGAGCACTACACCCACTCCTATCACTTCCCCGGGGGCCACACCCCGACGGCTGACGAGGTACGCACCTGGTACGTGCCGCTGGCAGAGAAGATGCTCACGCTGTACCCCGGGGCATAAAGAATGAGCCAAAATGTCGTGGGATTTGAAAAAATTATGTATATTTGCATCCATAATACGTAAAGAGACTAAATTGCTAACAATTACCTTTTGATATGAAGTCCTATCCATTGCTCCAGTCACAGTTGGGCGTCTTCTACGACTGCCTGAAATATCCGCAGGTGATGCAGTACAACATCCCCTGCATCGTACCCTTGACCGACGACATCGACCTCGACCGCCTCGAGGCTGCCCTGCAGACTATCTTCGACGTGAGGAAAGAGCTGCGCATCCGCTTTTTCATCGACGAGAACGGCGAGCCCCGCCAGTATGTCGACGACAATAAGACGCTGGCCATTGCGCGCCGCGAGATGACCGAGGCCGACTTCGACGACTATGCCCACCACCGTTTCTGCCGTCCTTTCGACATCATGGGCGACGAGCCGCTCATCAGGGCTGAGCTCGTGACCACTCCCGAACGCACCTATCTGCTGGTCGACATCCATCACATGGTGACCGACGGCACAAGCTACCTGGTGCTCTTCCCCCAGCGCGACCTGCCGCTGGCTTACGAGGGGAAACCGCTGCCCCCACAGGAATACGGCATGCTGGAGGCTGCCGAGGACGAGCATGCCCGTCTGGGCGACGAGGAGTATCTGCGCGCCAAGGAAGTGATGAGGGAGAAATATGCGGGCGTCGATCTGGCCACCCTGTCGGCACGCCCCGAGAATCCTGTGGGCGAGATGGGACAGGAGTCAGCCTATATCAGCCGGCCCGTGGTCGACGGCTGGTGCAAGGAGAATGGCTTCGCCCCCTATCAGCTGCTCCAGGCGGCATTCAGCTATGTGCTCGCCCGCCTGCTGCGCGAGGAGAAAGTGGCCTATACCACCATCTACCACGGACGCCGCGACCCGCGCGTGCGCCAGGCCCACGGCATGTTTGTGCGCACCATCCCCTTCATGATGGAGATTAAGAAGGAGCAGACCGTGCGCCAGTACATCGACACCGTCCACACCGAGATGAAGCATACGCTCTCACAGCTCGCCTACCCCTTCTCCCACTTCTGCCGCGACCTGGGTGTGCAGCCCGGCATCTCGTTCAACTTCACCGCCCTGCCCGGCTGGGAAGAGGAATACCACTTTGGCGACCGCCATTGTGCGTTTGTGCAGCAAGACCGCGGCGACGTCTTCTACGACCTGCTGGCTCATATCTTCATCGTGGGTGCCAGTGTGGCGGGCGACACCACCTCCCAGGACGAGTATTACGACATCCGCATGGAGTCGAGCCTCGCCATGAACAGCCGTAAGACCATGCGCATGATGGCAGATGCCATCAAGGCCACGATGGAGCAGATGATGGCTCGCCCCGACGACGCCGTCGACAGCATCAGCATCGTCAGCGACGACGAGGCCAGGCGCATCATCCAGATAGGTACGGGCAAGGACATCGACGTCGACCTGAGCAAGACGTTCGCCAACCTCTTCACCGAACAGGCACGGCGCACCCCCGATGCTCCTGCCGTGGTCGATCAGGACAGCCAGTTCACCTACGGCGAGATGGACAACTATTCCAATGCGCTTGCCCGCCAGCTCATCGACTTCGGCGTGCAGCCCGACGACTTTGTCTGCGTCATGCTCGACCGCGTCAAGGAGTTCCCCCTGTCGGTCCTCGCCATCCACAAGGCAGGCGCCGCCTATACGCCCCTCGACTTCGAATACCCCAACGAGCGCCTCAGCTACATGCTCGAGAATTCCGAGTCGAAGGTGCTCATCACCTCCCACGACGTGCTCGCCGCCAAGCAGGCTGAAGGGCTACGGGGAGGCGACGGAACGTCGGGGATGGGCAATTTCGACACCGCCGCCGCCCGCACGTTCTTCATCGACGATTTCATGGCCGAGCTCCGTCCAGCAGGCAGTCCAGCAGGCAGCTGTGCCACAGCATCGGCTCAAACTGCCCCCATCGACCTCTCCCGTCCCGACGGCCTCGCCTACATGATCTACACCTCCGGCTCCACGGGCAAGCCCAAGGGCGCCATGCTCCACCAGGCGGGCCTGCGCAACTTCATTGCCGTGGTCATCGACATGGAACAACTCACCGCTGCCGACCGCATCAGCGGCCACCGCTCGTTCTCCTTCGATGCTCACATCGAGGATATGTACCCCGTGCTCACACTGGGCGGCTCGTTCCACATCATGCCTACCGCCATTCGCAAGGACCTCAACGCCATCCGGCAGTTCCTTTTCGACCATCACATCACCGGTGGCGGCTACTCCACCGCCATGACCTGTCTGCTGCTCAACACCTTCGACGACCTCCCCATCCGCTTCACCACGGGTGGCGGCGAGAAGATGGACGGCGTCTTCAGCGACCACATCGAGATCATCAATGTCTACGGTCCTACCGAGTGCACCGACGACACCTCCTACTATAGCATCCCGCCAGGCCGGCGCGTCGGGAACATCCCCATCGGCACGAGCGTCGCCAACAACTGGAACTTCATCGTCGACACGGCTGGCCATCTGGTACCGCAGGGCGTGGCTGGCGAACTGTGCTTTGCCGGCGTACAGGTGGGACGCGGCTATTGGCGGCTGCCCGAGCGCACCGCCAAGTCGTTCGTCGACTGTCCGTTCGTGAAGGAAGACCGCTGGGGACGGCTCGTGCGCATGTACCACACCGGCGACCTCTGCCGCTGGAACGACGACGGACAGATAGAGTACATGGGGCGCATCGACACACAGGTGAAGCTGCGCGGCTTCCGCATCGAACTGGGCGAGATCGAGAGCAAGGCACTCAACATCGAGGGCATCCGACAGGCTGCCGCCGAGGTGCGCAAGGTCATGGGCAACGAGCATCTGGTGCTCTACTACACCGTCGATGAGGGCTCGCCCGTCGACGACGACGCCATCCGTGCCGCCCTTGCCGCTTCGTCGCTTGCCGAATACATGGTGCCCGACGCCTATATGCGCCTCGACGCCATGCCGATGACACCCAACGGGAAGATCAACCGCAAGGTGCTGCCCGTGCCCGAGCTGAAGCGCACCATCGACTTTGTGGCGCCCGAGGGAGACATGGAGCAGCTCTTCGCCCGCATCTTCTCCGAGGTGCTCGACATCGAGAAGGTGGGAGCCCTCGACGACTTCTTCCAGATTGGCGGCACCAGCCTCAATGCCATCAAGGTCATTGTCGAGGCCAGCAAGCGCGGTGTGCAGATTGTCTTCAACGACCTCTTCAACCAGAAGACGCCCCGGGCACTGGCTGCCTTCGTGGCTAACCGCTCCGAAGACCCCGCCAGCGGCTCCTCCGACGCACACGACAAGGCGGCACAGGGCGACGGTCCTCACGACGCCTCCGCCTTTACCGCCCTGCTCAGCCGTAACACCCTCGACACCTTCCGCAAGGGCGGACGCCAGTCGGTCGGCGACATCCTGCTCACGGGAGCCACCGGCTATCTGGGCATACACATCCTCAACGAACTGCTCACCGCCTACGACGGCCACATCTACTGTCCGCTGCGCCATAAGTCCGGCGAGGACCTCATGCTCCGCCTCAAGACCATGTTCTTCTATTATTTCGGCAAGACAGAGGCGTTCAGCCACATCGACGAGCGCGTCACCGTGTTTGCCGCAGAGGTCACCCAGCCCGACGCCCTCGACAGCTTCGACCACCGCGACCTCACCGTCGTCAACTGCGTCGCCAACGTGAAGCACTTCTCGGCAGGCAACGACATCGAACTGGTCAACATCGAGAGCGTGCGCCATCTCATCACCTTCTGTCTGCGCACCGGCTCCCGCCTCATCCATATCTCCACCACTAGCATTGCCGGCCTGAGTGTCGACGGTGTGCCCGGACCCGACGTCCGACTCACCGAGCAGACCCTGTGGCTGGGACAGAACATCGACGAGAACAAGTATGTCTATTCCAAATACAAGGCCGAGGAACTGGTGCTCGACGCCATCGCCCACCACGGCCTCGACGCGAAGATCATGCGCGTGGGCAACCTCTCCGCCCGCCAGAAGGACGGTGAGTTCCAGATCAATTTCAACACCAACAACTTCCTCGCGCTGCTCCGCGCCTACGTCATCATCGGCATGGTACCCTACGAGGCACTCAACCAAGTGTTCGAGTTCTCCCCCATCGACGAGGTGGCGCGCGCCATCATGCTCCTGGCCACAACACCCAAGGAGTGCACGGTGTTCCATCCCTACAACATCCACCGCCAGTATCTCGCCGACATCCTCAACGGCTTCTCTGCCGCCGGCATCACCCTGCGACGCGTCGAGACCGAGGAGTTCCAGCAGGCATTAGAGCGTATGATGGAGAATCCCGACCTCGTCACCCTCCTGCGTCCCCTGATGGCCTACAACCTGAGCAGCACCCACCGGATGCGCTGGATAGAAGCCGACAACGATTACACCACGCAAGTGCTCTACCGCTTCGGCTTCCTATGGCCCACCACGGCCCGCGACTATGTCCATCGCTTCGTAGACACCATCATCGGCTTTGACTATTTCAACATCCCCACATCCTAAACCCCGAAAGGGTGGACAGAATGACAACTTCAATCATAATGAAAAAAATCTCAATTCTCTAATTCGGGAAAAATAGAAGAAGCGCATATGAATGGGACGGGAAACTTCAATCAATTAAAAAAATAAGTGGGGGACTTCAGTTTATTGATTACATAGTCGAGCGGCGGCAAGACCCGCCAACCTTCCATTGACCACTATGTCTGCCACCCCGTTGCCCCCCAGGCGATTGGCACCATGAAGGCCTCCTGTGACCTCACCCGCAGCAAACAGGCCAGGTATGGGTGTCCCGTCGGCCTTGAGCACTTGTGTTGCAGTATTGACGCTCAGACCACCCATCGTGTGGTGGATGGCAGGGGTGACGCAGACAGCATAGTACGGAGCCGTCTCCAATGCGGCCGTCATCTGTGCAGCGCTGCGCCCGAAGTCCTCATCCACACCCGCTTTCTGTTGGGCGTTATAGCGGTCCAGCGTGGCTTCAAGATCAGCAGCAGGGATGTCTATCACGTTGGCCAATTCCGCAACGGTATTCCCCACCTGGAGCAGATGCTGGTTGGCATAGGTCTCGATGGAGGCCAACGACTCTCTTACACCTTGGTCGAAGATGAGAAAAGCGTCGCCATACGTCTGCGCGAGGATAGCTGCCGACACGACATCGCGCGTATCCATCTCGTTGCAGAAACGTTTGCTTTCGTGGTTCACCAGAATGGCACCATTGCCACGTACAGCCTCCGTTATCAGAATGTGGTTCGTGGCCTCAGCCGTCGGATGAATCTGAATGTTCGCCATCTGGATAGTCGCACCACCAATCGCCGTCATCCAACCGAAGGCATCACCCGTGGCGCCAGGATGGTTCAGCGTGGCAAACCCTTTGAGCGAGGGCTGCAGACTGGTCACCATCTCCAGATTGGCACCAAAGCCACCTGTGGCAATGATCACCGCCTTTGCCGTGAGCCGATACGTGCTGCCGTCGGCATTCTGCACCTTCACACCCGTCACGGTGCCATCGACCGCAGAGAGCAGGTCTA
>JAEEGK010011051.1_pt1 | contig 20695 bp, 12 predicted proteins | sample 8958771 | NCBI WGS metagenome assembly JAEEGK01 (sample SAMN16246547, study PRJNA631951) | gut metagenome | biome: gut microbiome; feature: rumen; material: SC-attached | host: Bos | place: Iran: Karaj | collected 2018-10
GGTCGGCACCGGGCGTACCGCCGTTGTCATAGGGGACGCCGTCCACCACGTACAGCGGGGTGTTGTTGTCGGAGAGGGAGGAGTTACCACGGAGGACCACACGGGTGGATCCGCCGGCACCGGTCGCTGAGTTGCTGATCATGAGGCCGGCCACCTTGCCCGTGAGGGCGTCGGTGAGGGTGACGCCGCCGCCGCGGGTGAGTTCTTCCGCCTTCACGTCCTGCACGGCATAACCGAGGGACTTCTTTTCACGGGAGATACCGAGGGCGGTCACAACCACCTCGTCCAGGAGTTCACTGTCTTCACGGAGAGTGACGTTAATGGGCTGGCCATTGAAAACGACCTCTACGGTTTCGTAACCCATGCAGCTCACCACGAGGGTTGCGCCTTTGGGTACATTGGGAAGCGTAAAGGAACCATCTACATCGGTCATGGTACCGTTGTTGGTTCCGGCTACAACTACGCCAGCACCTACGACGGGGCCGATGTTGTCAACAACAACACCTTTTGCCGTCTGGTTCTGAGCAGAGGCCACCCAGGACACGGAGACCAGGATGAACATCAGTAAAACTGATTGAAGCTTTTTGAACATAATTAATTGGTTAATAATTAGTTTTAAAAACGGTTTAGGAATTCAAACAAAAAGCCTGTCCCTTTTAATCAAGAGGGGCAGGAAATATTAAAGTCTTACAATAGTTTCTTTTCATTTGAAGGTGTAAAGTTGGCCATTATTTATGAAATCTCAAAGAAAAACCCGAACTTCTTTTATTTTTAAAACTTTTTAATATCTATTCTTTCATTTCTTTTATAAAAAGCATATATTTGTACCTAAAACGATAACATCATGATTAAAAGAATCCTTCTCACACTCGGCTTCAGCTTTCTGGCTCTGGCAGCATCGGCCCAGGACAACAGTTTTGTACACGAGCAGAGTGACGGCTACGAATGGCCCACAGACCCTGCCGTGCTGGAAAAACTGGACGCCTGGCAGGACCTCAAGTTTGGCGTCCTGATGCACTGGGGTCTCTACAGCGTCCCCGGCATCGTGGAATCCTGGAGCATCTGCAACGAAGACTGGATTACCCGTCCGGAAGGTTCCACCTACGAAGGCTACAAACAGTGGTACTGGGGCCTGTCCAAGGAGTTCAACCCCGTGGACTTCAACCCCGAGCAGTGGGCCCAGGTATTCAAGGATGCCGGTATGAAGTATATGATCTTCACCACCAAGCACCACGACGGCTTCTGCCTGTTTGACTCGGAGTACACGGACTTCTCCATTGCCAAGGCCGGTCCCTTTGCCGGCAACCCCAGGGCCGACGCCGCCCGCTACGTCTTTGACGCTTTCCGCAACGAGGATTTCTGGATTGGCGCCTATTTCTCCAAGCCCGACTGGCACTGCGAGTGGTTCTGGAATCCCTACTACGCCACCCCGCGCCGCGGCATCAACTACAACGTGAAGCAGCACCCGGACTGGTGGCAGAATTACGTGGATTTCACCCAGAACCAGTTGCGTGAGATTACCGGGGGCCGATACGGCCAGCTGGACATCCTCTGGCTGGACGGCGGCTGGATCACCGGAGACCAGGTGGGCCTTAACGAAGTGCTGGCCGATGCCCGCCGCGTAAGCCCCGGCCTCATCAGCGTAGACCGCACCATCCAGGGCCCCAACGAGAACTACCAGACCCCCGAGCGCAGCATTCCCGACCGGCAGATCGCCCATCCCTGGGAATCCTGCATCACCCTTTCCAACGACTGGGGCTGGGTGCCCAACGCACCTTATAAATCGGCCCGTAGAGTCATTGGCATCCTCTCGGAGATTGTGGCCAAGGGCGGCTGCTTCGTGCTGGGCGTAGGTCCTACTCCCACCGGCATCATCGAAGGCCCCGCCGTTGCCATCCTGGAGGTCATCGGAGATTGGATGGGCCGATGCGGAGAAGCCATCTACAATACCCGCATCACCTCCAACTACAACTGCGGCAAGACTTGGTTCAACGCCTCCAAGGACGGCAAGACCCTCTATGCCGTCTACGCCCTGGAAGACGGCGAAGAGCTTCCTGCAGAAATTACTTGGACCGGCAACCTCCCCAAGGGCGGGAAGGTAACCATCCTCAACAACGGTAAAAAAGTAAAGGCCACCGTCAAGGGTGACCAGGTTACCGTAAAACTCCCCGCCAAGGGCCTCAAGCAGGAGCCTATAGCGCTGAAGTTTAGTCTGTAGTAAGTTCAGACATTAACTCTTCGGGGGTGAAGAACCGGATTTGACGGTCTTCACCCTCGTATCTTTTACGGAATTTTTGATCGTTGGTTACAATAGCATCACACGCTGTATCCTTTGCCCTGGCATACAATGCATCATCTTCAAAATCTCCAGAGGATTGCCTGCAGGCATACTCTATATCAAAAGAAGAAATATAGTCTTCGTTGATATAGCTGTAAAAGGACAAAACGGACTCTCTGAATGCCTGTAAAGCACCTTCACCATATTTTTTAAGAGCGTAAGAAGCATCCACTATGCTCTGAGTCACAATCAATCCCTCCAATTGGCCGGATTGAATACAATCAAATATGAATCGGGAGGCCGGACTGGAAGGACGGGTTCCCAACAAAACGTCCATTAGGACATTGGTATCAATCAACACTTTAGGCTTCATACTTCAACTCAACAATAACCAAGAATAGCCGCCAAACGAGGATCCTCCTCCAACTCCTCCCTGGAGGGCTCCTTCCAATTCTTCACACATTGCAAATTCAGGATTTCCTGAGAAACCTTGTAATCCTTGGGCAGCTTGGGCCACTCAATCTCCGTTTCTTTATCAAGGATATCTACCACATAAGCATTGACAGATGTACCTCTCCTTTTTGCCTCTCTTTTGATCCTTGCAAGAAGATCTTCCGGAATCCGGAAGGCTGTCTGGATACTGGGGCTTTTTCTTTCTGTTACGGCACTCATTTGTATAACATTTTTTGCAAATATATAACATATTACTTAAACCTGCAACAGAAGGATACAAAAAGGGCGGCCCCGATGGGTCGCCCTAATTTGTGAGTATTGCAAACTAGTTCACGTTGTTCATAAGGGCAGTAGCCCAGAACAGAACGGTGCTATTGTCATCCTTGAAGGTGGCGGTGATAGCGTTGTAGTTCTCGGTGTTGTTGTTCTTCTCAACCAGCGGATAGAGCACACGCTGGATGATGTTGGGGTTACGCTGGGCCTGGGTATCCGTAGGATAGGCCAGACGGGGATAGCCGGTACGACGGATGTCGGTGAAGCTCTCGTGAGCACCCATGATGCCCATATGCAGCCACTTCTGGGTCATGATGGCCTCCAGCTTATTGTCGTATTTTTCCCAAACTGCGTTGGCGTAAGCGGTAGCTTCCAGTGCAGTGGGAGCCTTATCGGCCTTGTAGTGGGTCTTGAAGCCATAGTTACCAGGATCCTGGGCACTCATATTGCGATCGAACCACTCATCGATGGAGAGGACGACAGCCTTTACGAAAGCCTCCTTGGCATTACCGGTAGCATAATTCTGCTGATAAGCCTCGGCCAGGAGGAAGTAGTTCTCTGCAGGAGAGAAGATGGCGTTCTTCATAAGGCCGTTGGCAATGAAGGTAACAGAGTCGAGGGTGGCATAGTGGCGATCCTTCCAAACAGAGATAGCATCGTACTTGGCCTGGTCTGCAGAATCTTCAAATACGCTCTTTCCAATAAACTTGCCTTCACCGTTGGGGTTGTAGATAATCTTCAGACGAGGATCATCCGCACCGGTAATCTTCATGACATCGATCATCTTCTGAGAAGCGGTCACGTTCTTGCCGTCTCCGGCGAAGCCTTCCTTATACCACTCATAGAACTTACCGTCACCTACGTTCTCACTGCTCACTTCACCGAAGATGCCATTGGCCATGCTGTCCACCATATTACGCTGAACGCACTCCTTGATGGCAGCCTGGGCCTTGGAGGTGAGGCTACCCTTGGCCGCCACGTGAATGGCAAGACGCAGACGCAGGGAGTTGGCATAGCGGGCCCACTTCTGGAGATCACCCTTGTTGATGAAGTCCTGAGCCTGGAGGGCGGCCTTCACCATGGGAGAACTGTTGGTGTTGCGCTTGAGGATGGACTGATAAAGGTCTCCCAGCTCATCGATCATCATACCGTACAGCGTTTCATCGCTGTCATAGGCAGGATAGGAATTAGCCAGGTCGCTGGTGATGCCCAGATAACCAGCCTCGGAGAAAGGAACCGGGCCGAAGGCATCGCAAAGCTGAGCGAGATGGTCATAGAGGAACACCTTGGTCAGATCCAGGAAGATGGCGTCGTTTTCCTTGTCGCTATCGGACTCGGCGTCATAGGTGGCTTCCATCAGACGATACTGGGCAAGGAGCTTGTAGAAGTTCTCCCAGCGGTCGTTGGCCCAACCATCCTGGAGGAAATAAACACTGCCAGAATTGTTGTTGAAGCCTCTCTGCTGATTCACCTGGGCAAAGAAACCTTCCCAAGTGTACAGACGCCAGTAAGTGTTGTAACCGAAACCCTTATAGGTATCACAGGCTACATAGAATGCACCGGTCATCAGCTTGGCGCAGGTAACCGTAGAGGTCTTGGCCGGATCGGCGTACTTGCTCTCGAAGTCTTTCTTCGAGCAGGAGAATACGGACATCAGAACCGTGAGACCCAGAGTAAGTGCAAATATCTTTTTCATTGTCATAATCATTTAGAGGTTCACGTCCAGGTTTAGAAGTTGGCACGCAGGGAGAAACCGAAGGTGCGGCTAGCATTGGTGGAACCCTCAAGGAATGCCTGGTTGGTCCAACCGGTGGAGTCGGAGGCTTCAGCATCCCAGATGGGGAGGTTCTTGTAGATGTAGAACGGGTTACGAGCGAAGACGGAAAGCTTCAGGCCCTGGCACCAGCCCTTGGTGAGCTTCTCAGGAAGAGCATAGGTGAGGGTGATTTCACGGCACTTCAAGTAAGTGTTCTTGAAGATAGCGTCGGCGTAGTGCGTAGGCTCGTCAACACCCCAGTTGTAGGTCCAGTGGTAGTACTTGTCGGCGTTGATGATGGTAGTATTGGGCTGACCATTCTCGTTCACGCCGGGCAGGATGAGACCGTTGTCCCAGACACGCTCGCCGTTAGGACCGGCGGAAGCGGTGGTAGGAACGCACTGGCCATCCTTGAAGTAATAGGTAACACCACCGTGGGCGGCATCACGACCGTTGAGGGACTCTACAAGAGTACCGCGGCCCATCATATATTCGTAAGGAGTGTTCACCACATCACCGCCAATCTGGAAGTTGAAGTTGGCATCCAGGGTGAAGCGCTTGTAGCTCACGGAGAAGGAGAAGCCACCAATGAGGTCGGGCAGGGCGTTACCTACCTTGACGGGCTCGGCGGTGAGCTTGTAGAAACCGTCGGCACCTACGATACGGTTGCCGTTGGCGTCGGTCTGAGGTGCATAGGAATAGAGGTCGCCCATCTTCTTACCCACATCGGAGTAGAGGAATACGGCGCCACCGTCCAGGCTGCGGTGCTGCAGACGGTCCAGGCCGTCGGCGAGCTTCAGAACCTTGTTGGTGTTCCAGGCGAGGTTGCCGCTGAGGTCTACACGCCAGTCGCGGGTCTCGACCACGGTGCCGTACAGATTGAATTCGACACCCTGATTCCGGAGTTCACCCACGTTCATCCAGATGGAGGAACCACCGGCGCTCATAGGAGCCGTGGTCTGCAGGATCTGGTCCTTGATGCGCTTGTTATAGTAAGCCAGGTCGAAGCCCAGGCGGTTCTTGAAGAACTTGCCTTCCAGACCCACTTCGATTTCGTAGGTGGTCTCAGGACGCAGGGCGTTGTTGTTCAGGCTGGCATCAATCATATTGTAGGTGTAAGTCTCGGGCTGGTTGATGGACTTCTGGGTATACACCATAGCGGCCTTGTACATAGCCGGAGCGTTACCCACGACACCGTAGGAAGCGCGGAGCTTGAAGAAATCAACCGCTGCGGGCATATTGAACAGCTCGGACATAATGATGGAGCCGTTCACGGAAGGATACCAGTAGGAGTTGTTGCCAACGGCCAGGGTGGAAACCGTCTCATTACGGATGGTACCTTCGAGGAAGGCCCAGTCGTCATAGGAGAAGGAAACCGTACCGAAGACAGCCTGCTTGAGGAACTCGGTCTTGGACATATTGGCGCTGGTCTTGTTCTTACTGGCGTTCAGGTGGAACCAGTTCTCCACGGTGAGACCGCCGTCGGTACCCACGGAGGAGTTGAGGACCCTTTCGGAACGGGCGGAATAACCGGCAACCACATCCAGGCCGAACTTCTCAGCAAACTTGGTGCTGTAGGTGGCCATGATATCACCGTAGATAGTGGTGAAGGTGTTGTTGGTGAGGCCATAGTAACCGGAATAACCAAGGGCCAGAGGACGGTCGTTGGGTTCCTTGTTCTCAATGGTCTGGGCGGTGTAGTCCGTAGCGATGTTTCCCTTGAGGGTGAGACCTTTCACGATTTCCCAGCTGGGGGTCACGCTGGCGATGAGGCGCTGGTTGTTTTCCAGCTGCTCCCAGGCCAGGACGCGCCACAGATAGTCACCGGAGATATCACCGAAAGGAAGACCGTAAGCCCAACCTACGGAAGGTTCGGACTGCTGGTTGTCGGAATAGACACGGTTGCGGTAACCGTTGGGAGTAACAGCGTGCTCACGGACGTACTTGATGTCGTCGAAGGCACCGAACATACCGGAGAAGTTGTTGGTCAGACGGGAGATACGGTAAGGACGGTTCTTCACGTTCTGGTTCATGTAGTTGATGGAGTAGCCGATCTTCAGGGCGCCGTTGGCGGTGATGTTCTGGCTACCGGAGAGCGCGAAGTTGTGCTTGCCGATACGGGAGTTGTACTGGTTGGGCAGGTTGTCGAAGAAGGTGTAGGAGAAACGGGTGTTACCCTTGTCGGTACCTGCGGTGATGGCTACATTGTACTGCTGGGTGAAACCGGTACGGAACAGGTCTGCCCACGGGTTGTCGGTGATAGCAGTGTAAGGACGCATCTTACCGTCGAAGTAGTAAACCTGGCGGCCGTCGTACTTGGGACCGAAGTACATATTGGTAGCATCTACGCCCAGAACGTCGTTACCGTTCATATCCTTACGCATAAAGAAGCCTTCGTCGGTATAGCCCTTGCTGGCCCACTGGTCGTTACGTCCGCCAGGACCGAAGATGGTCTGGTACTTGGGCATATAAGCCACAAAGTCTCCCTGGACGGAAGCACCGAATTCTACGTGGATGCCGCTGTTCTTCTTACCCTGCTTCATGGTGATGAGAACAACACCGTTAGCACCTTCGGAGCCGTACAGGGAAGTAGCGGAAGCGCCCTTCAGGATGGTCAGGTTCTCGATATCCTCAACGTTGATATCGGCCAGACCGGTAGACTGAATGCGCTGCATGGCCCAGTAGTCACCGTTGTTGGCATCTCCGTTACGGATAGGAACGCCGTCAACAATGATGAGGGGCTGGTTGGAACCGGTAATGGTGGAAATACCACGTACCTGAATGGAGATAGCGCCGGTAGCGCCACCAGGGGCGGTCTGGATACGGACACCGGAGGCCTTTCCGTAAAGGGCGGAACCCAGGGAAGGGGCCACGGTCTTGTTCAGGCTCTCGGCCGAAACGGAGGAAACGGCATAACCCACCTTCTTCTCATCCTTGCGGATACCGAGGGCGGTTACCACAGTGCCTTCCAGTAACTCGGCGTCTTCTTCCAAAACGAAGTTGACCACGCCGCCATTCCAAGTGATGGTCTGGCCGGCATAACCGATGCAGGAAACCTCCAGCTTGTCGCCTTGATAGACGCCCGGGAGGGTGAAGGAACCGTCGATGTCCGTTACGGCACCGTTGTGGGTTCCGGCTACCTGCACAGCTGCTCCGATGATGGCTTCACCGGCAGCATCTTTCACAGTACCTTTGACTGTACTCTGAGCATAGGCCGTAAAGCCCATTGCTACAAAAGCCAGCGTCATGGCTACTCTTAAAAAGAGATTTTTCATGTGCGTTTGGTTTTAAGTTAATAATAATTATGGTTAGGGTTTAGTGTACGACAAAAGAAGCTTATATCAAAAAGCAGGCAATAGTTATTAAATAAATTTAGTTTCCGGTTTCAATATATCGGCAAATCTAAATAAATAAATCGGAACTTGCAAATAATTCTTTAATAATTACCGCCCTGTTTCAACGCGAAATTATTATTTCTTCCGCTTTCCTATTAGAAGATTTCTAATATTATCCCAAACGCCCCAAAAATGCTACTTTTTTTTACTTTTTCGACTGTATTAAAATATTATTTTAAATATTATTTGGCGCTTTGATGGAAAGCCACTATCTTTGTCCGCGTTTTTGATGAAAAGATACTAGTTTTCTTCCCCGAAACTAAACCTAACCAATACCTATTTTCAATTAACCCAAAAACCAAAGCACATGAAAAATCTCTTTTTAAGAGTAGCCATGACCTTTGCTTTGCTTGCCGTCGGCTTCAACGCCTTCGCACAGAGCACGGTTACTGGTACTGTGAAAGATGCTTCCGGTGAACCTGTCATCGGAGCAGCCGTTCAGGTGCAAGGAACCCAGAACGGTGCCATCGTCAACGTAGACGGCACCTTCTCCCTCCCCGGTGTCAACCGTGGTGCGGTTCTGGTATTCTCCTGCATCGGTTACGCCAACCAGGAAATTACCTGGAACAGCGGTCCCGTCAATGTGATTCTCCAGGAAGACACCGAAATGCTGGAAGGCACGGTGGTCACCGCCCTGGGTATCAAGCGTGCCGCCAAGGCCCTCGGTTACGCCATGACCGAGATCAAGGCCGAGGAACTCAACGGTAACCTCATCAACCCCGTCTCTGCCCTGCAGGGTAAGGTGGCCGGTGTGGAAATCAACGGTTCCGACGGTGGTATGTTCGGTCGTAACAAGATCCTCATCCGTGGTGCTTCCACCCTGGGCAAGAACAACCAGCCTATCTTCGTGGTGGACGGTATCATCCTGGACAACGACGTGGTGGATCCTTCCGCCGACTGGGATTCCGACAACCTGGACTATGGTAACCAGCTCAAGAACCTGAACCCGGACGACTTCGAGTCTGTGTCCGTGCTGAAAGGTGCTGCCGCTACCGCCCTGTACGGTTCCCGCGGTCTGAACGGTGCCATCATCATCACCACCAAGAACGGTCGTGGTTCCCGCGGCCTGGGTCTTTCCTTCACCCAGACCTTCGGTTTCGACAAGGTAACTTCCGGTCCTACTTTCCAGAACGTGTTCATGGAAGGTTACTTCAACGGTTACGGCCAGTATTTTGACGCCGCTTCCCGTTGGGATACCCACCGTGGCAACATTTGGATGGAGGGCCGTGAAGGCGAGGTCTATTCCCTGAAGCGCATGTTCAGCGACATCGGCGCATGGGGTCTCTCCTTCGGTAACCGCTTCGACGCCCAGCCTTCCCTGGAATGGGTAGATGGTTCCATCATCCCCTCCAAGGCCAAGGAAAACAACTTTGTTGACGCCTTCAACACCGGCTTCAACACCAACACCAACATCACCCTCTCCGGCGGTAACGAGAAGAGCTCCATCTATGCTTCCCTCTCCGAGAAGTACAGCACCGGTACCCTTCCCAACAACAGCTTCAACCGTTTCAACGCCCTCCTCAAGGCTACGCACAAGCTGAACAACGCCATCGAGGTGGAAGGTTCCGTAACCTTCACCAACTCTACTGCCCGCAACGCCCAGCCCAACATCGGCCAGTACTTCATTGGAGAAGGCAATGAACCGTTCGACCGTACCTACGATGCCAAGTACTTCCGCGACAAGTACAAGGGCGAACACGGTGGTATTGCCCAGACCGCCTATGGCGACAAGTGGGGCAGCATCCCCGGTCGTGGCGTATGGTGGAGCATCTGGGAGAACAACACTGCCCAGAAGGAAACCGTAGTACGTCCCAACCTGAAGGTCACCATCCAGTTCACCCCTTGGTTCAAATGGGTCACCGACGGCTCCTTCAACTACTATTACACCCGTCAGGAGACCAAGCGCCCGGATCCCGGTTACGCCAACTCCGGTAACGACGGTTACTACGGCCTGGCCAACAGCACCCAGGAACAGACCAACCTGAACACCAACTTCATCTTTGACTACAAGATCAACGAAGACTGGCAGATTGGCGGTTTCCTCCGCGGTGAATACTACAACAACTACAGAGAGGCCACTGCCGCCTGGACCGATGGCGGCCTGGTGGTTCCCAACCGTTACTTCCTGGACAACTCCAAGAACCCCATCAAGGGTAGCGGTTCCATCAGCGGCACCAAGACCATGCTTTCCATCGTAGGTCAGGCCACCGCTTCCTTCCGCGACCAGGTATTCCTCGAGCTCACCGGCCGTAACGACTGGTCCTCCGCCCTCGTTTACGCCGACAAGCACGGTAACTACTCTTACTTCTATCCGTCCTTCAGCGCTTCCTGGCTGCTGCACGAGACGTTCGATATGCCCAAGAGCATTTCCTTCTTCAAGGTTCGCGGTTCCATTGCCCAGGTGGGTAACGACACCGATCCTTATACCATCAACACCGCTTACAGCATCAACAGCTTCCGTCACGACAGCGAGAATGGTACCAACTATATGACCATCCCCAACTCCGTGTACGACCAGAACCTCAAGCCCGAGCGCAAGACCTCCTGGGAAATCGGTGTCGACTACCGTATGTTCAACAACCGCATCGGTCTGGACGCTACCTTCTATAAGGAGAACACCCGCAACCAGATCATGAGCGTTCCCCTGCCCGGTGCCTCCGGTGTTTCCAACGCTTTCATCAACGCCGGTAACATCCAGAACACCGGTATTGAGATTGCCCTCAACACCATCCCTGTTGAAACCAAGGACTTCTCCTGGGATCTGAACTTCACCTTCACCAAGAACTGGTCCAAGATTGTAGAACTGAGCGACCTCGTGGCCGACTACATCAAGCTCCAGGGTGATGCCGACTATGGTAACTACCGTATCGGTTCCGTTGCCAAGGTGGGTGGCACCTACGGTATCCTGATGTCCGACTCCGCCCCCTTGAAGGACTACACCTATGATGATGAGGGCAATATCACCGGCGGTTCCGGTCTCCCGGTTCTGTACAACTGGCAGACCAACTACGGCACCACGCTGTATCGCCGCAGCGGTAAGGTGGAAGAGGTTGGTAACTCCGTTCCGGACTTCCTGGGTTCCCTGAACACCGGCATCCGCTTCAAGAGAGTGACCCTGCGTGCTTCCTTCGACGCCCGCTTCGGTGGCTATGTGGCTTCCTATCCTTCCCACTACGGTACCGCTTACGGCTATATGGCTACCGCTCTCGAGGGTGCTGACGCCGCTCACGGTGGTGTAACCTACACTTCCCGTTGGGACGGTATCACCTACGACGACGGTATCATCCCCGAAGGTATCTTCCCTAAGGGAACCAAGATCCCTCAGCCCGACGGCAGCACCTACGAGGTAGGTGACGGTCAGTTTGGCACCGGTGAAACCTTCGCCGAGGTTTATGCCAAGGACAAAGTAGATCCTTGCCACGCTTCTTCCTGGACCTACTACACCAACAGCTGGAGCAACTTCGTCGTCAAGGACAGCTGGTTCCGCAAGCTCAACTACATCGCCTTCCGTGATGTTTCCATCGCCTGGGCCATTCCTGAAAAGTGGGCCAACGCCATCAAGTGCCAGGGTATCACCCTCCAGGCCAACGCCCACAACCTGGGTTACCTGCTCAACTCCATGCCCAACAAGGAGAATCCGGAATCCGTCCGCGGTACCGCCGCTTCCGAGTTCCGTATCCGTAACCTCCAGGGCGTGACTACGTACTTCACCTTCACCATCAATGCAAGATTCTAATTCGGGCAAGTACTATGAAAGCAAATAAAATATTCATTGCATTATCTCTGCTCGCGGTGGTAGGTCTTTCATCTTGCCGCGACCAGTTCGCCGAACTCAACAAGAAGCCGGATGCCGTTACCGACCCCGAACCGTCCTTCCTGGCCACCCGCGCCCAGACGCTGTTCGAGACCAACGACTATCTCTTCTGGTTCTACAACCATTCTCTCTACTTCAGATGGAGCCAGATGGGTAACTCCGGAGTCTTCTCCGAGGGTTCCTATGGTATGGATGCCTCCGCGGTTCACCGCCAGACGGCTTACATCACCATGCTCTCCTACAGAAACGACATCAACCAGTTTATCGAGAAGTATGAGCGTCCCGACGCCAAGGCCTATGCCGCCATGTGCGGTGTGCTGGCCGTCTACAGCGCCATCTACGCCATCGATATCAACGGTGATATCCAGTACACGGAAGCTGCCCAGTACCGCTACGGCGGAGAGCTGAAGCCCAAGTACGACCACGTGGCTGAACTCTATGACCTCTTCGTCAAGGAACTGGACGAGTACATTGACACCTTCCAGGACGAGACCCAGGTTGTAGTGGCCAAGCAGGACATCATCTACAACGGCAACATGGCCAAGTGGGCCAAACTGGCCAACTCCCTGAAACTCAAGATCGCCGTCCGTCTGTATGCCAACGACGCCACCAAGGCCAGCCAGATCGCTCAGTCCGTGGTGAACAGCGAAGAAGGCTATATCGACAGCCTGGACGAAGCCTTCATCTTCCACAAGGCCGATGCCGCTACCGGTGGTGACCTCGCTTACCAGACCGGCAACAGCATCTCCATGATTGGCGGCAGCGAGAACGTGATTGACTACATGGTAGCCTCCCTCGACCCTCGCGTGCGTTTCTTCTACACCAAGAACGGTTTCAACTCCAAGATCATCCAGGAGTTCATCACCGAAGGAAAGGCCGACAAGCTTCCTCCTTTCGTGACGGAGAACATCAACGTGGATGCAGAAGGCAACTTCGTTTCCTACAAGCTGGGAGAACCTTGGTGCCGTTATCAGGGCCGTCCCGTGGTTTGGGAAATGTCTCCCGAGTACGAAGCCTACAAGGGCATCTACTTTGACTACACGGACCGCTACCAGCTCACCGTTGGTGATGCCACCAAGTCCTATGGTCTCTTCTCCTCTCTCTCCGAAGAGATGGTCCGCGGCCGTTGCGGCTACTCCGTTCCTACCATCCCCGGCGGTCCTGTGATCCAGGACAACACCGAGATGCCTTGGTGGGGTATGTACCTGGGTGCCGGTGAAACCAACCTCTACCTGGCCGAACTGGCCCAGCTCGGTGCCATCAGCGGCAGCGCAAAGGCCTACTATGAGAAAGGCGTAGAACTCTCCGTGAAAGAGTGGGACTACGTGGCCGGCAAGAACAAGATTCCTTACTACGGAACCACTTATGGTTACGATCCGCTGGAGGCCAGCATCGAGCTGAAGGAAGGCGAAATTGCCACCATGCTCAGCACGGACGCCGTGAAGTGGGACGGTTCTATGGAGAAGATCTATCTGCAGCAGCTGATGAACTTCACCATGCTTCCCAACGAGCTGTATGTCACCGCCCGTCGTTCCGGTTATCCCAAGGTGGGTTCCACGCTCCTTCCTTACGTGAAGTTCGAGAAATTTGAACTGGCCGGTGTTCCCCGCCGCTTCGAATTCAACGAGCCTTCTCCTACCGACATCATGCACGATATCCGTATGGAGAACCTGAAAGAGCAGGGCCTTACCCCTGGTAAGAACCAGTCCGGTATGGGTTACGCCACCACCACGCTGCTCAACACCGAGCGCCTGTGGCAGGACAAGAACGCTCCCCAGTGGGGCACGCCCAAAAAATAATCGGCCTGTTTTTTGAATGAATCGTGGCGCCGCCTTTGTGACGGCGCCACTTTTTAACCCAATTCTTATGAAACGCACCTTATCGGCCCTTTTTATCAGCCTCTTTTCGGCCTTCTCCCTCCTGGCCCAGCAGCCTGTCTTCCTTTTCCCCGAATTCCAGCCCGGGACCCTTTCTTTCCAGGGCTTCGAGCGGAAGGAAGAGGTGCTCCTGAACATTGACGCCATGGGCCAGCGCGTCTTTTACCTTCAGGGAGAGACGCTGATGGAGCTCACCAATATGTACCTGATTGACACGCTCCTTGTAAGCGGGAAGCGCTTTGTGATGAAGGAGGGGCTCCTGTGCGAACAACTGGCCTGGCCGGGAGACACCGTCTACGTGAACTGGAAGTTCAAGAACGTGAACAAGGGCTCCAAAGGAGCACTGGGAGCCACTACGCAGAACAAAGTGGACGTCCTGTGGACCAGTCTCGCTCCCGGCGAACCGGTGAAAGGAGACGGAATGTTTGCCCAAAGGGGAGATTATGTGCAGGAGGTATGGCAGCGGAAGGGCAACAATACCTATATCTTCAAGATAGGGGGCGTGCAGTACAAGGCCCAACGGCTAAAGGATTTGTATAAAGCCTTCCCGGACCAGGCGCCCGCCCTCAAAGCTTACGTGAAAGAAAAGAAATACACTTTGGAGAACGCCCAGCAGGCCCTACAGGTTATTTCTTATCTCAAACAATTGTTTTAGTCCCTTAGGGCGACCCTCCCGGGCCGCCCTTTTTTCTGTATTATCAAAGGAATAAACAAGAATTTGTGCTAAATTTGTAGACCCCATACAAATGTTCTTATGAAGCGTATACTTATTCCTATTCTCCTGCTTGTGGCCGCGTGCGCGCCCAAAGCCAACCTTCCCAAGGTCCCCATACGTACCTATAACGCTCCCCAGGCCACCGGCCCCATTGTGATTGACGGCATCCTGGACGAGCCCGACTGGCAGAACGCCCCGCTGAGCGAGCCTTTCGCAGACATCCGCGGCGTTGACTTTGAGCCCAAACCCACCAAGAACACGCAGATGAAGATGCTCTGGGATAAGGACCACCTCTACATTGCCGGCCTCATCGAGGAAGACAACGTGACGGGCAGCCTCACGGAACGGGACGCCATCATCTACCACGACAACGACTGGGAGGTGTTCATAGATCCGGACTCTGACTGCCGCTTCTATTTTGAAATTGAACTCAACGCCCTTAACACGGTGATGGATCTCCTGATGGACAAGCCCTACCGGGATGGCGGCAAGTTCTACCTGCCCTGGGACCTCCGCGGCCTCCAGACCGCTGTGCAGATCAACGGCACCCTCAACGACGATTCCGACGTGGACAAGGGCTGGACGGTGGAAATGGCCATCCCCATTGCCTCGCTCTGCGTAGAGTTCCAGACGCCCGAAGAACTCCGGGCCAAGGACTGGAAGATTGGCTTCTCCCGCGTTGAGTGGCTGGTGGCCGGCGGCCCGGAAGAGAACTGGGTCTGGAACCCCACCGGCCTTGTAGATATGCACCAGCCGGAGAACTGGGGCGTGCTTCGTTTTGTCAAATAAAAACTTACCTATATGAAAAAGCTTATCCTTGCTGCCGCCGCGGTTCTGATGGCCGCCTGCAGCGCCCCCCTGGCCAATAATGACCCTGCCACCTTCGTCAATCCCAAGATTGGCACCGGTGGCCACGGCCACGTGTTCGTGGGCGCCAACGTTCCCTTCGGCCTGGTTCAGCTGGGTCCCACCAGCATTCCCCAGGAATGGGACTGGTGCTCCGGCTACCACGACAGCGATTCCACCGTCATCGGTTTCAGCCATATGCACCTGAGCGGAACCGGTATCGGAGACCTCTTTGACATCACCGTAATGCCCGTGATTGGCCCCACCACGCCTGCCCGCGGTACGGAGGATGATCCCAACAGCGGAGCCTGGAGCTATGCAGACCGCACCAAGGAAGTGACCGAGCCCGGTTACTACAGCGTTCCCCTGCTGCGCTACGGCATTACGGCCGAACTCACCGCCACCGCCCGCGTAGGTATGCACCGCTATACCTTCCCGGAGGCCGATGACGCCGCCATCCTCTTTGACCTGCAGAACGGCGGTTGCTGGGACACCGTCTACGACGCCGATATGGACGTAATCACCAACGACGGCGGAGACGTGATTGCCCTGAGCGGTCACCGTTACTCCCACGGCTGGGCCAAGAACCAGAAGGTCTTCTTCTGGGCCGCCTTTGACAAGCCCATCTCCGGAGTGGAATTCGAAAAAGGAAAGCTCTATGGCCGCTGCAAGATTGGCCACACCAACGCCGGCGACCAGATTATGCTCAAGGTGGCCCTCTCCCCCGTTTCGGTAGAAGGCGCCAAGGCCAATATGAAGGCCGAACTCCCCGGCTGGGACTTTGAAGCCGTGAAGAAAGACGCCCGCAGCGCCTGGAACAAGGAACTGAGCAAGATTTCCGTAGAGACCCAGGACAAGGACGCCAGAACCGTCTTCTACACCGCTCTCTACCACACTATGATTGCCCCCAGCGTCTTCAACGATGTGGACGGCCAGTACCGTGGCAGCGACGACGGCGTCCGTCAGGGAGACTTCCGCAACTTCACCACCTTCTCCCTCTGGGATACCTACCGTGCCGCCCATCCGCTGATGAGCCTCATCCACCACGATATGATGGATGACGTGGTAGCCACCTTCTACCACATTTACAAGGAGCAGGGAGACCTGCCGGTCTGGCACCTGATGGGCAACGAGACCGACTGTATGGTGGGCAACCCCGGCCTGATTGTCTTTGCCGACGCCATCGTAAAGGGCTACAACGCCCGCCTGACCGACCAGGAGATCCTGGACGCCATGGTAACCACCGCCAATATGCCCGACCGCGGACAAAACTTCCGTATGACCTACGGTTACATTCCCGCAGACCTCTATGCCGAGTCCGTGGCCAACGATATGGAATACGCCATTGCAGACGCCGCCCTGGCCAACGCAGCCTCCTTCCTGGGACACGAGAGCCTGGCCGCCCAGTTCACCGAGCGCAGCCACTCCTGGAGACATTTCTGGGATCCCAAGACCCAGTTCCTCCGCGGCCGCAAGGTAGACGGCACCTTCACCGAGCCCTTCGACCCCATCTACTCCCGCCACGAGACCTCCGACTATACCGAGGGTACGGCCTGGCAATACCTCTGGCTGGTTCCCCAGGACGTAGACGGCCTGGTAGAGCTCTTCGGTTCCGAGGAAGCCACCCTGGCCAAGCTAGACGGCCTGTTTGAGGCTCCCGACCACGTGGAGGGCGAGAACGCCAGCCCGGACATCTCCGGCCTCATTGGCCAGTATGCCCACGGCAACGAGCCCAGCCACCACACCATTTACCTGTACTCCATGCTGGGCCAGCCCGACAAGGCCGCCGACCGCCTCCGCCAGGTGTACAAGGAGATGTATTTCAACGATCCCGAGGGCCTGGCCGGCAACGAGGACGTGGGTCAGATGAGTGCCTGGTACGTACTTTCCGCCATGGGCTTCTACCAGGTGGAACCCGCCCGTCCGCGCTACTGGTTCGGCGCTCCCCTGTTTGACAAGATGACGGTGAAGATGCCCGGCGGAGAGCTGACCATCCTTGCCAAGGGCGCCGGCGAGAACAAGCCCCACATCAAGAGCGTCAAGTTCAACGGCAAGCCCTACACCCTCCCCTACATCCAGTATGAAGACCTGATCCAGGGAGGTACCTTAGAATTTGTAATGGGAAAGTAAAAGCGTATGACTCCTCTGAAATTTGAACCTATCCTCAAGACCATCGTATGGGGCGGTGAAAAGATTGCCCCGTACAAAGGCATAGAAACCGACCAGAAGCACATTGGCGAAAGCTGGGAACTCTCCGGCGTGGCCGGCAACGAGAGCGTAGTGGCCGAAGGTCCCTTCAAGGGCAAGACCATAGCCGAACTGGTAAAAGAATACAAGGGAGAGCTGGTGGGAGAGCACGTGTATGCCAACACCGGGGACGAATTCCCCCTCCTGATCAAGTTCATCGACGCCCTCACGGACCTCTCCATCCAGGTGCATCCCAACGACGAACTGGCCGCCAAGCGCCACAACGGCTCCAAGGGAAAGACCGAGATGTGGTATGTGGTAGCGGCCGATAAGGGCGCCCACCTGCTGGCCGGCCTCACCAAGAAGATTACCCCGGAAGAGTACGCCGCCAAAGTGGCCGACGGCACCATCACCGATGTGCTGGCCCGCTATGACGTGCATCCCGGAGACGTGTTCTTCCTGCCCGCCGGACGCATCCACGCCATCTGCGGCGGCTGCTTCATCGCAGAGATCCAGCAGACGTCCAACATCACCTACCGCATCTACGACTACGGTCGCCTGGGCCTGGACGGGAAACCCCGCGAGGTTCACACGGAACTGGCCAAGGACGCCATTGACTACACGGTATACCCGGACTACCGCACCCACTATAGCCCGGAAAAGGACGAAGAACAGGAAGTGGTCAGCTGCCCGTATTTCACCACCAGCATCTACGACCTCACCCTGCCCTTTGCCAAGGACCTCTCCGGCATCGATTCCTTTATGGTAGTGATGTGCCTGGAGGGTGAAGGCACCCTGGAGGTAGACGGAGAAGAAGTCCCCGTCCACCAGGGAGAGACCGTCCTAATACCAGCTACCGCCGACGACCTTTGTTTTGTCCCCGGCGGCAGCATGAAGGTATTAACCTCGTATATCCGTTAGTTCAGTCCACGTGCACGCATCAAGGCAGAGGGGTCGGGTTCGGCTCCTCTGAATTGTTTGTAGAGGACCATAGGTTCTTCGGAACCGCCCTTCTCCAGGAAGGTCTTGCGGAAAGCCTTGGCGGTGGCGGGGTTGAAGATGCCGTCGGCCTTGAACTTCTCCCAGGCGTCTACGGCCAGCACTTCGCTCCAGAGGTAGCCGTAATAACCGGCGCTGTAACCGCTGCCCATAATGTGGTTGAAGTAGGTGGTGCGGTAACGGGGGATGATGATGTCAATCAGGCCCATTTCCTTGCACACCTTGGCCTCGAAGTCACGGACGCTCTGGGCGTCGGTGAACTGAGCCAGCTGGGCGGCGGAAAGTTCGTGCCACTTCATATCCAGGATGGAGGCGGCGCAGAGTTCGCCGGTAACGAAGCCCTGGTTGAACTTGAGGCCCTTCTGGACCTTCTCCACCAGCTGGGCCGGAATGGGCTCACCGGTTTCCCAGTTGTTGGCATAGTTGGCCAGAATCTCGGGTACAAAGGCAAAGTTCTCGTTGAACTGGGAGAACATTTCCACAAAGTCGCGGGCTACGCTGGTGCCGGAAACCGTCACATAGTTGCACTGGCTCAGGAAGCCGTGCAGGGCGTGACCGAACTCGTGGAAGGCGGTCTGTACGTTGTCAATGGTGAGGAGGCTGGGCTGCGGCTCGGTAGGATCCACGCCGGGAGCCGGGAAATTGCACACGTTCACGATGACGGGACGCACACCGGCTTTCTCCTCACGGAAGTTATTCATCCAGGCGCCGCCGCGCTTGGTGGGACGCACAAAGTAGTCACGGTAGAAGATGCCAATCAGGGAACCGTCGGCATCGGTAATCTTGTAGGCCTTGACGGTGGGCTGGTACACCTCCACCTCGCCGGTCACCTCTTCAAACTGAAGGCCGTAGATCTTGGAAGCGGCGGTGAACACACCCTTCATCACGCTGTCGGCCTGGAAATAAGGCTTGGTCTGGCTCTCGTCCAGGGCGTACTTCTGGGCACGCACCTTCTCGGCGTAGTAGCTCCAGTCCCAGGCTTCAATCTTGTGACCGGCTATCTTCTCCATCTCCTTGAGCTGGGCCTTGGCGCTGCGCATAGCGGCGTCCATAATGGGCTGCAGGAAGTTGTCCACGGTCTCGGGGTTGCCGGCCATCTTGTTGGAAAGCTGGTAGGCAGCGAAGTTGGGATAGCCCAGGAGCTCGGCCATTTCGGCCCTCAGGCGCAGGGTTTCCAGCACAATAGCGTTGTTGTCATGCTCGTCTCCGTGGTTGCCGCGGGAACTGTAGGCCTTGAAGACCTGCTCACGCTTGGCGCGGTCCTCGCAGGAGCCCATAAAGTCATAATATTCGCTCACGGTGATGCCGGTGGCCTCCTTGAAGGCGTTGTTCTCGGCCAACAGGTTCTGGCCGAACTTCTGGCTGAGCATCGCCAGGCGGGTGCTGATCTCGGCGAAGCGCTTCTTGGCCTCGGGAGCCAGGCCCACGCCGTTGCGCTCGAAACCTTCATAGATTTTCTTCACCACCATCTGCTGCTCACGGGTGAGGCTGGCAGACTGCTCGTACACGGCCTTGACGCGGGCATAGAGGTCCTCGTTCATCATAATCTCGTTGGAAGCCTCGGTGATCAGGGGCATCACTTCCTCTTCGATGGCCTGCATCTCGGGAGTGGAATCACTCTCGGAGAGGTTGAAGAACACGCCCTGTACCTTGTCCAGGATGGGGCTGGCGTTCTCATAGGGAAGGATGGTATTCTCGAAGGTAGGGGCCTCCGTATTGGCCAGAATGGCCTCGATATTGGCCTTCTGCTCCTCCAGGCCGGCCTTGAAGGCGGGCATATACTGGTCTGTGGTAATCTTGGAGAAGGGGGCGGTTCCGTAAGGGGTGTCCCACTCCTGCAGGAAGATGTTGGTGGGTTTCTCCGTGTTGCAAGCGGTAAGCATAGCCATAGCTGCAAAAAAGACTAAAGATTTCTTCATAGGTTTATTTAAAAAACATTATATGCGGCAGAAAATGCGGGCCGAAAAACGCGCAGCGGGAGCTCCGTCGCCAAAGTAAGGACGGAAGCCCAGGGCTACGCCCAGCTGGCGCCTTTTGTCAAAGTTCCAGGTTTTACCGGCCGAAGAATCAATCATATGATACGGCCGGTTGTACATATAGCC
>JAEEGK010011052.1_pt1 | contig 20692 bp, 18 predicted proteins | sample 8958771 | NCBI WGS metagenome assembly JAEEGK01 (sample SAMN16246547, study PRJNA631951) | gut metagenome | biome: gut microbiome; feature: rumen; material: SC-attached | host: Bos | place: Iran: Karaj | collected 2018-10
GTTACACCGGCAACGATAGCTGTGGAACTGCTTCCCAGTCCGCGGCTTTTGGGAACCTGGTTTTTCATCTTTACATCAAGTCCGATACGCTTGTGGTCTGTTAATTTATTCCAGAGAGACAGGAACGACGCAAAGGCCATATTACGCCCGGAAGCGTGAAAACTGTCTTTGCCTTCCCCCTCCACTTTCAGGTAAAAGCCGTATTGCTCGTCAGAGACGGTAAAGGTGAATTCATTATATAGCGTTAATGCCAGCCCGAGGCTGTCGAAACCGGGACCGCAGTTTGCAGAGGTAGCCGGTATCCGGACGGTAACAGATTTTTTCATAATTCTCCAATCATACCTGTAGTCAGGCGGAATAATATTTTTTACGAAATGGCCTGAATAATCCAACCAGACAGTTTTTTATAAGTTAGGATCCTCTACCCGCAACACGCTGCAAACCTTTTTCACGACAGGCAATACCTGCAGAGTGCGCAACGACAAATCCAGACTTAATCTGCTGACTTTGTAGGTGATGATGATAAGTTCGGCCAGACCGTTTTCCACCACGGCTTTCTGAATTACGGAAGCGATGCTCATCTGTTGGGCGGCAAGAGTGGATGCGATAGCGGCAAGTACGCCGGGCCGGTCGTTTACCAGCAGCCGGAAGTAGCAGGGCTCCATTTCTTTTTCGGGCGGGCACATTTTCTTTTCAACAAAGAGATTCCCGGAGACACGTCCGCAGGCGTTATGGCAAATGTTGCGGGCTGTATCGATGATGTCACCGCAGACTGCGCTGGCGGTGGGAAGCCGGCCCGCGCCGCGGCCCATGAACATGGCGTCCCCTACTGCGTCGCCATTTACATAGATTGCATTATAAACGTCATTCACGCTGGCCAGCGGATGATTCTTCGGCAGCATGACAGGATATACGTTGGCACTGATTCCGTTTTCCGGATCGTTTTTGGCCACGCCCAGCAGTTTCACTACATAGCCCAGTTCACGGGCGTAACTGATATCACAGGCTTCCACATTGTCGATGCCTTCTATGTGCACATCTTTCAGAGTCAGCGCAGTGTTGAAGGCAAGAGAGGCCAATACGGTGATTTTGCGGGCGGCATCAATGCCTTCCACGTCCGCCGTGGGATCGGATTCCGCATAACCTTTTGCCTGGGCTTCCTTCAGAGCGTTTTCGTAGGAAAGGCCTGCTTCGGTCATCCGGGTCAGCATATAGTTTGTGGTACCATTCACAATGCCCATAACGCTGGAAATCTTATTGCCGGCCAGGCAGGAACGTAACGGACGGATGATGGGAATACCGCCGCCTACCGCGCCTTCAAACTGGAAATCCAAATGTTTTTCCGCAGCCAGCGCAAACAGGGACTTACCGTATTCTGCCAGCACGTCTTTGTTGGCGGTTACCACATGTTTGCCGTGCTGCAACGCCGCTTCAATATATTCCTTGGCGGGATGTACACGGCCGATCAGTTCAACTACGATATCGATTTCCGGATCGTTTAAAATATCGTCCAGATTGTCAGTATAGCCAATGTTGTATTTCTCAATTTCCGGTTTTAATTTGGATTTATCCCGGACCAGAACGGTTTTCACTTCAACGGCACAGCCTGCTTTTCTGGCAATGTCATCTTTGTTTTCGTTCAGGACGATGATCACGCCGCCGCCGACAGTGCCGCAGCCTAACAGGCCGATTTTAACAGTTTTCTTCATAATGTTTTAATACCTTCTCCCTCAAATATATTTTATAAAAAAAATAATGATTAAAATTATCCGGCGTGAAGAATCAGACTTGCCGGGAAAGAAAAACTGAGGACAACCTCCTTACACCTGTCCTAAAACCTCCAACCGTTTTACACCGTCGATCATGCGCAGTTTATCCAATAATGCTTCCAGATCCACGGTCATATTCTTAGTTTCAATAGAAATGGTAGTATTGGCCACGCCCTGAAGGGGGATTCCCTGGTTGATGGTCATGATGTTTCCGGAATCTGTCGAAATCAGGTTGAGGACACGGGACAGCACGCCGGCTTTATGTTCCAACAACAACGAAAGGGTGATGATTTTGTCCCTGCTGGCTTCATAAAACGGGAAAACATAATCCTTATATTTATAATAGGCGCTCCGGCTAAGATTCATCCGTTCTACCGCTTCGTTAATGGTTTTTGCTTCGCCACGTTTCAGGATCTCTTTCACCTTGATGGTCTTCTTAATAGCTTCCGGTAAAATATCTTCTTTTACAAGATAGAAAGATGTTGTTTCATAACCTGGTTTGCTTGCTGCTGCGTTGAGATCGATATTCCTGGTTCGTCCCATGTTCCTGACTCCTTCCTCCAACTATTTATTATCATTCAGATGACCGGGTTTGATTTTACTTTCGGTCCCATTTAATAACCGTCTGATATTATCCTTGTGGCGGATTATGACAAACAGGCACGCCAGTGTTCCGAATACAGCAAAGGGCGCGGGATAGTTAAGATACCATCCGGCCGATGCGGCGACAATTGCTGCAATTACAGAACCCAGGGACACATAACGGGTTATCAGAACAATGATAATCCATACACCAAGTCCGGCAGCCGCTCCCCAAGGAAGCATATACAGAAACAATCCCAGGCCGGTTGCCACACCCTTTCCGCCTTTAAAACCGAGAAACAGCGAATAGTTATGCCCCAGTAGCGCACCCAGCGCCGCCACTGCCACAATAACCGGGTCTGCAGAAAACTTAGATATGATATACAAAGCCAGTATGCCTTTCAGCATATCCCCCGCCAACACAGCGCCAGCTGTTTTCGGTCCAACCGTGCGGAAGACATTTGTCGTACCGATATTACCGCTTCCGTATTTTCGGATATCAATGCCGTGAAATGCCTGCACCAGCCATAATCCGCAAGGTATAGATCCAAACACATACCCCAGCAGGAAACCGCCGGCGGCTAACAGATAATTCATGCGCAGGAACTCCTTTAATCTTTTCTTCCGGAATAAATAACCTCTGACGTCCTGTTACTCTTAATTGGTTACAGGTCTTCTTCATTTTTCGCACGGATAATCATCTGGATAGGCGTACCTTCAAAACCAAAGGCTTCCCGCAGTTTGTTTTCCAGATAACGCTGATAGGAGAAATGCATGATCTCCGGGTTGTTGACGAACAGTACAAAGGTCGGCGGTTTGATTTTAACCTGTGTTACAAAATAAATCTTTAACTGGCGCCCTTTATCTGTGGGCGGCGGGTTGATGGCGCAGGCGTCTTCGATAATCTGGTTGATGACAGACGTGGAGATGCGCATGGCGTTCTGCTCCGCCACATATTTGATGACTTCCGGCAGCCGGTGGATGCGCTGCATGGTGACTGCCGAAACATAAACAACCGGAGCGTACTGAAGAAAGACAAGTTCTTTCCGTAATTCTTCCGTGTAACGCAGAGTGGAACCGGTATCTTTTTTATACAGATCCCATTTGTTTACAACAAGGATGATACCTTTGCCCGCTTCATGGGCGTAGCCGACAATTTTTTTATCCTGCTCGGTGACACCGTCCACTGCGTCGATGACCATCAGAACAACATCGGAACGGTCAACAGCGCGAAGGGAACGGACGATACTGTACTTTTCAATCAGTTCTTCAATTTTGCCTTTGCGGCGCATACCGGCCGTATCAATAAACAGGTAACGCTGCCCGTCTTTTACAACCGGGGTATCAATTGCGTCACGGGTAGTGCCCGCCTGGTCGCTGACAATGGAGCGCTCTTCCCCCACAAGCGCGTTAAAGATGGAAGATTTTCCTACATTAGGTCTGCCGATCAGGGCGACCTTGATTTCATCCTCGTCTTCATCATTTAACTGAGGCACGGTCTGCTGAACTTTATCCATGACGGAATCCAGCATATCGCCAAGCCCCAGGTGGTTTGTCGCGGAAATAGGAATCGGTTCGCCTAATCCCAGGTTATAGAATTCAAAGATTTCCATTTCCTGTTTAAAAGAATCCGCTTTATTTACAGCGAGGATAATTGGCTTTTTGGATTTACGCAATAATTTCGCGACTTCTGCGTCTTCGTCTGTAATACCGGTGCGGGCGTCACAAACAAACAAAATGACATCAGCCTCGCGGATGGCGATTTGTGCCTGTTCCCGTATGGAAACGGCAATTTTGTCAGTGTTGGCTATTTCGATACCGCCGGTATCGATAATAACAAACTCCCTGTCAAGCCACTCGGAGGTAGCGTACAAACGGTCGCGGGTCACGCCGGGGATATCTTCTACAATGGAAATTCGTTCATTGGCCAGTACGTTGAACAGGGTGGACTTGCCCACATTCGGCCTTCCGACAATGGCAACAATAGGTTTTGACATAGTGCAAAGATCCTCATACTTTCTTGTAAAGGTTTATAACAACATCAATCACAAATATATAACTAATGATATTTTTAATAAAAAACAATTATAACTGCATAACCGGGTTAATGGTCTATACCGTCCCGTATGGTGATATTCTTTAGCGTAAAATAATGTTTTACTTCCTGCATATCTGTTACCAGATCCGCTTCGTCAATCAATTCCGCCGGCGCTTCCCTTCCGGTACAGACAACTTCTGTATTTTTGCGGTAATTATGCAGGAACGAGACAACTTCTTTCGTATCAAGCAGTTTCTTAGCCATGGCCAGATTGATTTCGTCAAGGATCAAAACATCAGCTTCATGATTTAATAAAACGAGTTTTCCTTCTTCCCAGGCATCCTGTGCCATTTTTACGTCAATGGGATCCGGGTTGCGGAAGTTTACAAAACTGTCCCGACCCATCTGTTTCAGGGTAAAGTTGGGAAGGTAATGAAAAGCCTGGGCTTCCCCGTAGGTAGCGTCGCCTTTCATGAAACAGATCATGACGACTCTGGCTCCGTGGCCAATGGCCCGCAGCGCAAGTCCCAGGGCGGCAGAAGTTTTGCCTTTGCCGGTTCCTGTATAGACATGCAGCATGCCGAAATTTTCCATATCCAATACGCCTCGCTTATGAAAACTGTTTCACATATTCCGTATTATTTTTGGCAGAAATCATTTTCCGCTCCGGAACAGAATTTCTGGCAACGGTGTCCTTATGAGACAGCGGCTGTTCCAGCAGCAGGTTATATAATTCAGCCGCGCCTTTGGCAATTCTGACATCCCTGCCCCTTCTGCGTATAAACTCATCCAGCGGCATATCGTCCAGAAACAGATTGTCCTGGTTCAGTACAACCGCAGGCAGGATTACAGGGGCTTCTTCGGGAAGCTGGGCCAGAATATCTGTACCCGTCAATAAACCTGTCACGTTAACGGTATGACCGAAGAAATCATTGACAACCGGAACAATGCGGTTGTTTGTGTGATAACGGGCATTAAATTCCTGTATTACCGGTTGGAGTAAAGTTGCAGCGGAAACACCGACAGGTATGGCGTAATTCTTATGCGCCGGGTACAGACCATCCCTGTGACGCTGAACTGCCTTTTCCCATTCGGACAGAAAGTTCTGTGTCAGGCCGATACCGTTCTCCAATTGGGGAAATCCGTCATACCAGTCGACGGGAGGCATCTTCCGGCCTGCCAGAATATAAAACTCGTCACCTAAATATACGAAAGAACGTCCCAGACGCCGGCGGCATTCTTCCTGCCAGCGGGTTGCTGTTTCAACAACAGCTTCTGCGCTCTCTCTGGTAAACAAACGTAAATCGGGCAAGCCATCTTTATGTTTTGTAATACCTACCGGGACGATAGCCATATCCTCTACATAATCCGATAAAGCCACTAAATCACGGTAAGATTTTTCCAAGACTGCGCCGTCATTCCAGCCGGGGCAGCAGACAATCTGCGCATGGATATGGATGCCGGCGGCGAACAGACGCTGCAGTTTTTCCATAATCTTCCCGGAATGCCTGTTCTTCATCATTGCCTGACGGACATGCGGGTCTGTCGCATGAACGGATACGTAAAGGGGGGACATATGATTTCGGATGATGCGCTCAAAATCCTCTTCTGTCAAATTGGTCAGCGTGACGAAATTACCATACAAAAAAGAAAGGCGGTAATCATCGTCCCTGACATACAGACCTTTGCGGAGACCGGGAATCATACGGTCAACAAAGCAGAATACACAGTGGTTGTGACATATACGTACCTTGTCAAACACTGCGCTTTCAAAAGAAAGACCGAGTTCTTCGTCGAGTTCTTTCGGAACGCTTACTTCCCGTATGGATCCGTCTGCCCCCCGGACAGACAGAACCGGTTCAAAGTCCGCGGCGGCAAAGCTTACGTCCAGTATGTCACGCATAGGCATACCATTGACGGCACAAAGGGATTCCCCTGCCCTGATGCCGGCATTATCCGCAGCGCTATGCTTCCTGACCGAACAGATTTTGCCTTCCCAGTTAGTTTCCATACGTCCTCCGAAATGTCTTGTTATATTATACATAAATTTCCATAAAAACACAAATGTACATTGTAAAAAAGCAAAAAAAGGCCCGCTTTTTTCAAGCGGGCCTTTTTGTTTGCAAAGATTACTTACGGATATTCAGTTTGGCAATAATTGCACGATACCGTTCAATGTCTTTCTTCTGCAGATAGTTCAGCAGGCCGCGACGCTGACCAACCATTTTCAGCAGACCGCGACGGGAATGATGGTCTTTCTTGTTGGATTTCAGATGTTCGGTCAGAGCAGCAATGCGGGTGGTAAGAACCGCAATCTGTACTTCCGGAGATCCGGTGTCGCCTTCGTGACGGGCATGTTCTTTGATAATCGCCTGTTTTTCTTCTGTTGTTAACATGATAACAAACCTCCATAAAATTTTATTGTCCGGCCGGGACCAGGAAGGCGTTGGAGAAGCGCTCTACGTAGTTCCGGTTAGGATACTGAAGTATTTTAGCACAGAAATTAATATATTGCAAATCTTTTTTAAAAAATAATTTACTGTTCATTGTTCTGGGCGGCAAACCAGGCAAGGGCGTCCGCTTTGTCTTTTTCCAGTTGTGCTTTTAGTTCGTCTACTGATGAAAACCTGCGCTCGTTCCGGATGAACCGGCAAAACGCTGTTTCCAGAATATGCCCGTACAAATCTTCATTGCAACCAAACAGATGAACTTCCAACACTTCCCTCACAACATCGTCAAAGGTAGGATTCATGCCCAGGTTTCCCACTCCGTTGTAGAGCCTTTCACCGTCACGTACCTGCAAAGCGTAAACGCCGGAAGGCGGAAGGGCGGAACCGTTCCGGTTCACATACAGGTTTGCCGTAGGAAAGCCCAGTGTCCTTCCCCGCTGAAAACCTTTGTGCACAATTCCCTGGACACTGCAGAAACGACCAAGCATGCTTTCCGCGTCGCGAAGATTGCCTTCGGAAATGGCCCGGCGTATCCGTGTGCTGCTGATGATTCTGTTCTTATATTTTAGAAGCGGCCTTACAATCACATCGAAGCCATCTTCTTTACCGCTTTCCGCTAACATTTCCGTATTCCCCAAACCCCTGAAACCGTATGAAAAATTCGTTCCGCAGACGAGACAGGAAAAATTGAACTGTTTTAGTTTGTGTAAAAAATCTTCCGGCGATAAAAGCGATAACTGTCGGTTAAAGGGAACATCGATCAGCAAATCGACCCCCCAGCGTTTCAAAAGCCTTACCTTTTCTTCAGGGGAAATCAGTGCCTGGGGAATCGCCGAAGGCCGGATGGCAGCATACGGATGATTGCTGAATGTGAAAACGGCAAGTCGCAACTGTTTTTTACGGGCATAAGACGCTGCGGCGTCAATCACGTCGCGGTGGCCTTTATGTAGACCGTCAAAGGTTCCCATGGCAATCACGCAGGGCTTTTTTTGAAAGGCTTCCTTTTCTGTTTTTTCCAAATATAAACGTTTAACGATTTCCATAATTGTCAAATGCTTCAACAAGGCAATACAAGGACCGGTTTTCTGAAATCCATGTTTCCGAAAACGGCAATGATATCTGCTCTCAAGCAGGCTCTTGCGGTTGTTTAACCTGGAACATTATTTTTTCCGGCTTCACGACTTCGTCCTCTACCGTTACCATTCCCAAAAATGCATCTGCAAGGTAAAGCGAGTATGTTCCTGAGGCTGTACCTTTTACAGTTGTACGGACTCCGTTGGTGATTCGGAATGCCTGCAGGTCATTCACATATAGTTTCCCTGTTTTGCAGACTGCTGTTTCCAAAGGCAGCAGAACTCTGTCCGGATTGTATGCAATCTCGTCCAATGTATGAGAGTCTTTAATAGAAAAGACTCCGGCTCTCGTCCGGAGTAAAAAGGTCATACAGGCACAGGTTCCAAGAGCAGCAGCAATATCTTCCAACAAGGTACGGATATACGTTCCTTTAGAACATTCGATATCCAGGATGAAATACGGAGGATACAGTTTTATGCACTCCAACCGGAAAATTTCTACGGGTCTGGCGGAACGTTCAATTACAATACCTTCTCTGGCGTACTCATACAGCTTTTTCCCATTGACTTTCAATGCGGAATACATAGGGGGAATCTGTAAAATTTTTCCCCGGAACTGTTGTAAAACTATTTCAAATTCCGTAGCAGAAAAAGCCGGAGCGGGTTTTGTCTCCAGTACGTTTCCACTGTCGTCGCCGGTGTCCGTCCGAATGCCGAAAATCCCTTCTGCCCGGTAATGTTTCTTTCCTGTAGCTGCATATTCCAACAAACGGGTCGCATGCCCAACAAAAACAGGCAATACGCCGGCAGCGTCCGGGTCCAGCGTACCGGAATGACCGGCCTTCTTAATTCCGTAGATCCGGCGGACCCGGCTGACTACGTCATGGGATGTCATACCGGGAGGTTTGAGTACGTTTACGATACCGTCCGTCATACAAACAATTCCCCTACAACGTCCAGAACCACTTTTTCAGCTTCTTTCAGCGGAGCATAAATACTACAGCCGGCAGCTTTCTTGTGACCGCCGCCTCCAAAGGATAAAGCAATCTTTGCCACATCAATTTCTTTGGAACGGAAGCTTACTCGGGTCAGGTTCGCTTCCACCTGTTTAAAAAGTAAAGCGATTTCCACCCCTTCCACGTAACGGGGGTACGAGATAAAAGTATCCGTTTCTACATTATGATCATATAATTCCGGGGGGATTTCGATATAAGCAATCTTTCCGTCTTTTAAAAATGTCAGTGTTTCAAGCACTTTACGCAACATTTCCACCTGTGAACGGGATTTTAATTCCATATTATCAGAGATCAGACTGGGATTTACCCCGTAGTTCAGTAAGTCAGCTGCTGTTTTCAATGTGTTTGAGGTCGTATTTGAGTATTTGAACGAACCTGTATCGGTATAAATCCCTTCGTAAATACAGGTCGCGATGTCCCTGGTAAGTTTGATGCCCATCTCCAGCAACAGGCTGTAAATGATTTCGGCTGTTGCAGCGGCATCAGAATCCAGATACAGATAATCAGCAAACCGAGTATTTGTTTTATGATGGTCAATATTTAGAACGATGGGAGATTTGACGACTTCCATAGCATTACCGGCTCTGTCAGCTGAACTTGCGTCGATAATTACCATAAGGTCAGCCTCTACAGATTCTTCCGGCGCAAAGCGGCGGTATCCGGCAATTCCGGGAAGAAACGAGTAGACGGTGGAAATCTCATCGTCAACATTTATGATGACCTCTTTGCCCAGCATACGCAATGCATGCATAAGGGCAAGGGACGAGCCGAGGGTATCACCGTCAGGACTGACATGGCTGACGATTACCAGTTTCTTTGCCGCTTTCAGCAGTTCACTGGTTTCCGCTAATGAACAGTTCTTACTCATTTTTATTTCCTTCATTTTCTTTAATCTGGCGCAGCAGGCTGTCGATATGCTCACCGTATTCCCAGGAATTATCCTTTTCCAATATCAGTTCCGGCGCAAAACGCAGACGGATGCGTTTTGCTATTTCCGTTCTCATGAAGCCTTTAGCCTTGTTTAAAGCTTTCCATGCCTGATCCTGTTCTTCCGCAGAACCGTACAGGCTTACGAAAACTTTCGCCTGGCTCATATCATCTGTCAGGTTCACTCCCGTAACCGTTACCAGTTTGATACGCGGATCTTTAATATCCATCAGAAGCATATTGGAGATTTCATGTTGGATTGCTTCCTGTACTTTTTCAACTCGTAATCTTGCCATAATTCACCTGTGCACAATCCCTTATTCGGGAGCAACTTCTTTCATTACATAAACTTCAAACTGGTCATTCTCTTTGATGTCATGGAACTTGGCCAGCGTGATACCGCATTCGTAGCCGGCGGCAACTTCTTTTACATCGTCTTTAAAACGGCGCAGGGATTCCATCTCGTCTTCGGCAATAACAATACCGTCCCGGACTACACGGATTTTGGCATTATTTGTAACTTTTCCTTCGATAACGTAGCAACCTGCAATGAGCATCTTGGAAATGGTGATTACCTGACGGACTTCCACGCGGCCGATTACGTCTTCTTCAAATTTCGGAGCCAGCATACCCTTGATGGCAGCTTCCACATCATTGATGGCATCATAGATGACGCGGTACGGACGGATATCCACCTTTTCACTTTCAGCAATCTTGCGCGCATTGGCATCCGGGCGCACATTGAAGCCGATGATCAGGGCGTTGGCCGCAGAAGCCAGCATGACGTCCGATTCGTTGATGGCTCCTACACCGGAATGAACAACAGATACTTTAACTTCTTCGTTCTGAATCTTGACGAGAGAAGCGCACAACGCTTCCACAGAACCCTGAACGTCCGCTTTGACAACGATGTTCAGTTCCTTCAGCTCGCCTTCTTTGATGCGGCTGAAAATGTCATCCAGAGATACCTTGGCGGCTTTCTGCTGTTCCGCTTTTGCTTTGGCGATGCGTTTTTCCGCTACACCGCGGGCAATCTTTTCATCTGCTGCATCCAGGATATCACCGGCCTGGGGTACTTCGTTCAGACCTAATACTTCTACCGGTGTGGAAGGACCGGCTTTGCGGACTTTTTCACCACGGTCGTTGATCAGGGCGCGTACCCGTCCGTGGGCCGTTCCTGCAATAATATAGTCGCCAATGGTCAGCGTACCGCGCTGTACCAATACGGTGGCTACCGGTCCGCGGCCTTTATCCAGTTTTGCTTCAACAATAGTACCATGAGCAGGCAGTTTCGGATTGGCTTTCAATTCTTTTACTTCTGCTACCAGAAGAATCATTTCCAGCAAATCGTCAATGCCCTGATGGGAGTGGGCCGATACGGGGACCATGATGGTATCCCCGCCCCAGTCTTCCGGAATCAGTTCCATCTCGGAGAGCTGTTGCTTTACATGTTCCGGATTTGCCGCCGGTTTATCCATTTTATTGATGGCTACGATAATCGGCACGCCGGCAGCTTTCGAGTGGTTAATTGCTTCAACGGTCTGAGGCATGACGCCGTCGTCTGCCGCTACAACCAGAACGGAAATATCTGTACACTGTGCGCCTCTGGCGCGCATAGCTGTAAACGCCTCATGACCCGGCGTGTCCAGAAATGTGATTTTCTTACCGCCTGCATTTACGGTATAAGCACCGATGTGCTGGGTGATACCGCCTGCTTCACGGGCAGTCACATGGGTTTTGCGGATGGCGTCCAACAGGGATGTTTTGCCATGATCAACGTGACCCATAACAGTAACAACCGGCGGACGTACGACCTGTTCCTCAGGGTCGTCTTCGATTTCCGGAATCTCGGTAGGATCTTCTTCCGGTGGAAGCGGCTGCACGTCAACCCCGAATTCATTGCCAACCAGTGTCGCTGTATCAAAATCAATGTCCTGGTTGATAGTTACCATTTCCCCTAACAGGAAGAGGCACTTAATCACTTCCGCCACTTCCCGTTTGATCAGTTTGGCAAATTCCTGTACATTGATGGATTCAGCAATCTGCACCATGGTAGGACGAACTACCGCAGCCGGCTGATCATTGCGCACAGGAGCGCCGGATTTGGATTTCAGGTGCTTTGTCGGGCGCATATGGTCCGCGCTGCGCATGGGACGGCTGTCACGGGAAGCATAGGAGCCCTTAAGCTGTTTTTCATGCTTCTTATTGTATTTTTCACGGCTTTCCTTACCGCGGGGAATATCATCAAAACCTGCAGCAGGTTTTTTTGCTCCGGTATTATTACGGTTAGCAGGACGATTCCCGCCAAATTTATTTCCCTGATTTACGTCTTTGTCTTTATTAAAGCCGCCGCCCTGACGATTGAAACCCTGACCCTGGCCTTGTCCCGGACGGTCGTTCCTGTTGAATCCGCCGCCCTGACGGTTGAAACCCTGGCCCTGGCCTTGTCCCGGACGGTCGTTCCTGTTGAATCCGCCGCCCTGACGGTTGAAACCCTGGCCCTGGCCTTGTCCCGGACGGTCGTTCCTGTTGAAGCTACCACCCTGGCGATTGAAATCACGGTTCTGGCCCTGATAGCCCTGACTCTGTCCCTGACGGTCACCTCTGTTGAAACCGCCACCCTGGCGGTTGAAATCACGGTTCTGGCCCTGTTCAGGACGGTTATTTATTCCCTGGGTATTGGCCGGACGGTTTGGTATGTTTCTGTTCTGAGTCACATTGCGGTTAGCATTTGGCTGCTGTATATTGCCTGCAGTCCTGTCAGGCTGTTTGCTTTCCGCGGCAGGAGTATCCTTACGTGTAATATTTTTATTGTTCGGCACATTGCGGTATTTATTTTTCCCATCGTTGCCGGAAACCGGTGCCGTAGCGGCAGCCGTGTTCCGGTTATCCGGTCTGTTCTCTGCAGGTGAAGGTTTAACTGTTTTGTCTTTCTGCAACGCATTGTGGGTTATCGTACTTTTTCCTTCCGCATTTGTTTCAACGGTCATAATGACCGGCTTTACAATCATGGAAGGACGTTCTGCCTTTTCCGGCTTTGCTTTCGGTGGAACCGGAGTTACTGCCGGTTTTGTCTTTTCTGCGTTCCCTGCCACTTGCGGTACCGGTTTTTGCGACTTGGCCGGTGCGGGCTGTTTTTTTGCAAATGCCGCATGAATAATAGCTGCTTCACTGTCATCCACACTGCTGAAATTTGTTTTGCTGATATTGTGTTTCGCCAGCAATTCTATGACTTCAGGGCTTTTCACCCCATATTCTTTTGCAATCTCAAAAATACGTTTCTTCCCCATTCAACTACCTCCAGCTTCTATCACAAGTTCCATTTTTTCATAATCAATCCGGCAAACCCGTCATCCAGTACAGCAACCGCAGCCCGGGGCGCTTTTCCGATGCAGAGCCCCAATTCAGCGCGTAGCATACACGATATAACCGGAACAGACGCTTTCTCTGCCAGGAATTTCAGTTCTTTCACGGTATTGGGAGATGCATCGGCAGCAACGACCAATAGTTTCGCCTTGCCGCCGGACAGAGCGTCTTTTACGCCAAGATCCCCGGAAGAAAGTTTACCGGCCTTCTGCGCAAGGCCTAAGGCGCCGGCCACATCTTTATCACTCATGTTTCAATTCCTCCAGGAGCTTTTTATACACGTCATCATTCACCTGTTTCTCCAGGGCTTTTTCCAGCCGGTGACCTTTATAAGCTTTGGTTATGCATTCTTTATCCGGACATACATAGGCGCCGCGGCCGGCCTTTTTACCGGTCAGGTCCAGGGATATATCCCCTTCGGGAGAACGGACAACGCGAATCAGCTCTTTCTTGGACTTCATTTCTCCACAGCCAACACACTTGCGCTGCGGGATTTTCTTCAATTTCACGCCTCTTCACCGCTCCCTTCTTCCTCCGTCTCAGTTTCTTCTGCCTGAGATTCCGGTTTAATATCTATTTTCCAGCCGGTCAGTTTAGCGGCGAGGCGGGCATTCTGTCCTTCTTTGCCAATGGCCAGCGAAAGTTGGTAGTCAGGAACGACGACCCAGCAGATTTTTTCTGTATCACTGGCTACTGCGCTGACTACCTGGGCCGGCGACAACGCGTTAGCCACATACTGCGCCGGGTCTGTATTATACTTAACGATATCTATTTTTTCACCGCGCAGTTCGTTTACAATGTTCTGTACCCGCATTCCCTTGTGGCCTACGCAAGAGCCCACAGGATCAACTTTTTCATCGTTGGAAAAAACTGCAATTTTGGAACGCATTCCTGCTTCCCGCGCAATGGATTTTAGTTCTACGATACCGTCGTGAATTTCCGGAACTTCCAGTTCAAACAATCTTGTCAGCAAACCGGGATGTGTACGGGACAGCATAATCTGAGGCCCTTTTCCTGTCTTTTTGACTTCGATGATGTAAAACTTCATACGGTCATGGGGCATATACCTTTCCCCCGGAACCTGCTCATTTGCCATCAGCAGTCCTTCCGTCGATCCGAGATCTACATAGACGGTACCGCGTTCTACACGCTGAATCATGCCGTTTACAATATCGTCTTCCCGTTCGGAAAACTTGTCATAGACCATGTTCCGCTCCGCTTCCCGGATACGCTGCATGATGATTTGCTTGGCGTTCTGCACAGCGACGCGGCTGAAGTTTTTAGGAAAGACTTCCTGTTCGACAATGTCACCCAAAATGTAATTTGGATTGATTTTCAATGCTTCTTCCAAAGAAATTTCGTCATGGGGTTTCACTACCTGTTCAACAACCTTACGCTGCTCAAACACGTGAAATTCTCCGGTAGCTTTGGACATTTCTACGCGCACGTTCTGGGAACTGTCATAATTCTTTTTATATGCACTTACCACAGCTTCTTCAACAGCCTGGAACAAAACTTCTGAATTAATACCTTTTTCTTTTCCCAACGCTTCAATTGCCTGTACGAACTCTGAACTCACTTTTTAATTCCTCCTTAAAAGTCAATATGCGGTCTGATCATTGCAATCAATTTACGTTCAATTTTAATTGGATTCTTCTCTTCCCTGCCTTTCACGATGCGTTTCACGTTAATTTCGGTTTCCGTATGTGAAAGCAGGACGCCGGTCAGTTCTTTGTGTCCATCAAAGGGAGCAAAAAACTGGATATCTACCTTTTTGCCATAGTTTGCCTCAAAATCTTTATCCTTTTTCAATGGGCGGTCAATACCCGGGGAAGATACTTCCAGATAATATTTTTCCTTGATAGGGTCTTTTTCGTCAAGAATTTCTGCCAGCTTTTCGCTTACAAATTGGCAGTCGTCAATTTCAATTCCGTCCGGTTTATCAATAAAAATGCGGAGATACCAATCCTTCTCGCGTACATATTCCACATCAACCAGCGTGATGTCTGTATCTTGCAAGACAGGTGTGACAAGATCCGTAATATATTTTTCTACTTCCTCATGTTTCATAAGTTTACTCCCTGTATAAAATATTCCAATATAACGAAAGAGCGGGTTTTGCGCCCACTCTTTCCTGGTAGTTCATAAATTTTCTTTTCTTATTATATCATCAAAAATCATAATTGCAAATTATTTTTGAAAGAATCTGCAGAATTTTGTAAGAAAATATATATTTTCTTGTAAAGAATCAGTTCAGGAGAAACTGAACAGTTCCATCTGGTTGCTGACCGGCAGATCACCCAGCGCTCCGTATTCTGCCAAAGCATCAAGAGCTGTCTGTCCCACATGTCCCAGATCTTCCTCTTCCGGCAGTAATTCTTCACGCCTGGCAGTTTTATCCAATACGATCTGCTCTGTCTGCCTGCAGCAGGAAAGCAGGTCTTCTTGGGAAATAAACTTGCGTGAATTGTTTTTTACCGCCAGCGAAAGCGTACGTGCCACGCCTTTGCCTACACCCGGCAAACAGCATAACGGGATGCGTATTCCTTGATCGTCTTCCGGGCGGAACTGATAAGCGTGCGACTTATACAAATCGATGGGATAAAAAACAAATCCCCTTGCCAGCATTTCCAAAACCAGCTGCAGGTAAATCACATTATCTTTATCTACAGCTTTCGCGTCCTTACCCTGTAAGTCTACATTTTTTATGTACTGCCGTATGTACGCTTCCCCTTTGGCAATATAAGTCGCGTCAACATCGGCCCGCTGGGAAAAATAAGCGGCGTAGTATGCAAGGGGATGATGGACCTTGCAATAGGCTATCCGGTAGGCGTTCAAAACATATGCCACCGCATGGGCTTTGGGGAACAGGTATTGGACGGTCTCGCAGGATTTCATATACCACTCCGGCACATGTGCTTTTTCCATAGCTTCCCGCATTACCGGTTCGAGTCCCTTCTTAGCAGCTTTTCCCTTGCGGACATATTCCATGGTTTTAAATGCAATAGCCGGATCCACCCCTTTTGCTATCAATGAGGTCATCACGTCGTCCCGGGTGGAAATGGTCTGTTCTACCGGATGCCCGGATTCTATCAGATCCTTGGCGTTACCAATCCACACGTTGGTACCGTGGGAATAACCGGATACACGGACAATGTCACTGAAAAGCTTGGGTTTCAGTTCGTGGATCATATCAAGCGTAAACCGGGTACCGCACTCCGGTATACCCAGCGTACCCACGTTTGTTCCTATTTGTTCCGGAGTCACACCAAGCTTCTCTGTGGAAGAAAAAATCGACATCGTATCCGGATCGCCTACGGGAATATCCATCGCATTGATACCGGTAAACTCTTCCAGCCGCTTGATCATAGTGGGATCAACGTGTCCCAGGATATCCAGTTTTACCAACCGGTCGTTGATAGAATGATAATCGTAATGTGTGGTGATAATGCTGCTGCTTCTATCATCAGCCGGATGGCTCATGGGCGTTATGTAATGGATATCCATATCTCTTGGGATAACCATGATTCCGGCCGGGTGCTGCCCTGTAGTTCGCTTAACGCCATTCAGGCCGGCTATGAAGCTTTCAACATACGCCGGATGTGCAGGTATATTATGTTCTTCAAAATATTTTTTGGCATAGGACCAGGCTGTTTTAGGTGCAACCGTGGCAATGGTACCAGCACGGCAGACATTGTCGCGTCCGAATAATTCTTCTGTATATTTGTGTGCCCTGTGCTGATATTCATCAGAAAAATTCAAATCAATATCCGGAACCTTGTCGCCGTGGAATCCCATGAATACCGCAAAGGGAATATTGTGACCATCACGCGCCATATTCGTTCCGCAGTCAGGACAGATTTTGGGCGGCATGTCAAAACCACTGGCATATTCACCGTGTTCGAAAAACTCTGTATGCCGGCATTTTGGGCAGCGGTAATGAGGTATCAGCGGGTTCACTTCCGTAATGTCTGTCATACAGGCAACCAGGCTGGAACCTACTGAACCCCGGGAGCCAACCAGATAGCCTTCGTCCATGGAGTGCTTAACCAGTTTGTGGGCAATATCATATAAAACGGCATAACCGTTGCCGATAATGGCATCCAGTTCCATCTTCAGCCTGTCTTCCACAATTTTTGGCAGCTTATCTCCATAATACCGGTGCGCTTTTTCATAACATAAATTCACTATTTCTTCTTCTGCACCCGGCAATACAGGTGAATACAACTGGTCCCGGTCCGGAACCGGTTTGATCCGGCTGATCCGGTCCGCAATCAGATTTGGATTGGTGACACAGACCTCATAGGCGATTTCTTTGCCAAGGTATGTAAACTCCCTCAGCATCTCCTCTGTGGTTCGGAAAAACAGCGGTGCCTGCATATCCGCGTCATTATATCCCTGGCTGTACTGCAAAATAGCGCGTGTTTTAGCATCCCCCGGTTCCAGAAAATGCGAATCGCAGGTTGCCACACACGGTTTGCCCAGTTTTTTAGCCAAACGGTAAATCAGCTTATTGTTTTCAATCAGCTGCTCATGGGTAAAACGCCCTTCCCTTTCCAGGAATGCGTTATTGCCCAGGGGTTGTATTTCAAGATAATCATAAAAATCCGCGATTTTCAGTAATTCTTCTTCGGATTTTCCCTTTTCTATCGCCTGATATAACTCTCCTATTTCACAGGCGCTGCCCAGCAAAAGCCCTTCACGCAGTTCTTCCAGTACACTTCTGGGAATCAGCGGACGGGCGCGGACCCCGCTGCCATTCAGATAACTCAGATGGGACAGAGTAATCAGTTTATACAAATTCCGCAGTCCGATATAATCTTTGGCCAGAATAATAATATGATTAGAGGGAATCCTATGTGTATGCGGCAGGCCTTCCATCATGATTTTACCGTCAGCATCGGAGGCCAGATATCCTTCGCAGCCGTATATAAGTTTTAAATCACTGCCGGCATCTTCCACGGCATCGGCGCAAAACGGGAATGCCTGAATGACTCCATGGTCGGTTATCGCCAGCGCCTTATGGCCAAAACGGATTGCCGTATTAATAAGGGCTTTCACGTCAGTGATTGCATCCAGTTTGCTCATTTTGGTGTGGCAATGCAGTTCTACCCGCTTGACCGGCGCGTTATCTTCTCTCTGATGTGAATCCACTTTCTTTACGGCAACAGGTGTAAAGGTCATGGCATCATGGTTGTACTGATCAGGTTCTGCATTCCCCAGCAACTGTAATTCCATGCCCGGTTTTAATTGCTTTTTGAATTCTTTTCCTTCGTTTAGGTCGTCAAAGAAAACTTTAACGAAAATGCCGCCGTCCTCGTCCACGACGTTGAACAGGACGAGTAACCGGGAAGCGTCCTTATTACGTCCTCGGACTTCCCGTTCCGTATAGGCTACAAGATTATCATCTTTATCACGTTGTGTCCCTATATGTCCCTGGATTACAATATGACGGCGGGCTTCCGTCAGTTTGTTCAGGGGCACAAAATCATCTGCCCTGAAATTTTTGCCAAACAGACAGCCGTCTGCGTATTTATTCCCATATAAGGCATTATAAGCCTGCATATAGGTTTCATCTTCTTCGATGCCGGAACCCGGTTCACAATCTGCGTCCGGGGGTATTTCTTCAGGAGGAACATACTGATCAAAAACAGGATTTGTTTCAGGCATTTCTGAATCATATCGCGATACTTCCGATGCAACTCCGGATATCGAAACAGCATCATACGCTAATTGTTTCCATGTCAGTTCTTTCAGGCTAAAAGAATTCTTGATATGTTCTGAAAGTATATTCAATAATCCGGGATTTGGCTGCGCAGGAGAAGAATACTCCATCTCCCAGCAGTTTTCAGCTTCATCGATCCATATTTTATTGATATTGATTCGTTCCAAATCAACAGTTAAATCCTTATGCAAAGAAAAAGAGCGGAAAAAAGAACGTATTTTTTCCGCATCAGGCTCTAAGTAATAAGAGGGTTTCATATGTGTTCCTCATAAAAAATTATCCAATATTCTCAATCGATTTGATTCCTTCGATTTGCTGCAGTCCGTCCATCATGAGCGCTAAGTCGGTTTCCTTGCTGAATTTAAGATATAATTCCAATACAACTTTATCACTTATCGTACTGTTCTGAACATTGATAGTTTTTACTTTAATATCGTTTTGAGCCAGAAACGTTGCCACCCTCGCAACAGTCCCGGGGATATTTGCTGTTACAACACGGATGTATTTTTTATCAGATTTGCTGTTGACTACAGCAAACCGCTTTTCAACGCTGTGAAAGGCGGTCAGTGTGATGAACGTAATAAGCGTAGCTGCCGCGCCTATTGCATACATGCCGGCCCCTGTAGCCAGACCTATGGCGGAAATCATCCAGAGACTGGCGGCCGTAGTAAGCCCCCGCACGGTGATACCCTCGTGCAGAATCGTACCGGCGCCAAGAAAACCGATACCGCTTACCACCTGTGCGGCAATTCGGGCGGAATCACGGTTTCTGGGATATTCAAGGGGAACAACGTCATAGCCTTCAAAGCCATACATGGACACCAGCATAATCAGAGCAGAGCCTGCACATACCAGAATATGCGTGCGAAACCCTGCCGGCCGGTCGCCGCTGCCCCGTTCCATGCCGACGATACCGCCAAATGCGGCAGCCAGCAGCAGGCGCAGTACCATTTCACCCTGAATGCTGTTAACAAAATGTGTCAGCCAAGCTTCCAATTCAATCACCCCGGGATTAAGTTCATCGATTTTTCCGGTATTATCTTATTCCGATTTTTTCAGTTCATCCAGTAACGCCCTGATGCCGTCAACAAAATCATCGGCAGGCAGCATCCTTACATCGCCGGTCTTACGTGCTTTCACTTCAATCTGCCCGTTATCCAGCGTTTTTTTGCCGAGTACAACCCGTACGGGATAACCGATCAGGTCCGCGTCTTTAAACTTAACGCCGGGACGTTCGTCACGGTCGTCCAGAATTACTTCTATTCCTGCATTCTTAAGCTCGCCATAAACAGCAAAAGCTTTTTCTTTAACCGCTTCGTCTTTGATGTTGATCGGTACGACAATCACATGATACGGCGCAATTTCCACCGGCCAGATGATACCGTCCTTATCGTTATTCTGTTCTACGGCGGCCGCCATGGTACGTCCAACGCCGATACCGTAACAGCCCATGTACATGGGCTTTGCCTTGCCGTTTTCGTCCAGATAGGTCGCGTTCAGTTTTTCACTGTATTTTGTAAACAGTTTGAAAACCTGTCCCACTTCAATGCCGCGCGCTTTGGCAATTTTACCGCCGCACCGCGGACAGGGATCCCCCTCCTGCATCAGACGGATATCGGCAACAAATGTCGGTGTAAAATCACGTCCCGGGTTCACATTGATAAAATGAAATCCTTCTTCATTGGCGCCGCAGCAGAAATTGTGCATCTTCATTACGGACTGATCGCAGACAACAATGGCCTTTTC
>JAEEGK010011063.1_pt1 | contig 20674 bp, 6 predicted proteins | sample 8958771 | NCBI WGS metagenome assembly JAEEGK01 (sample SAMN16246547, study PRJNA631951) | gut metagenome | biome: gut microbiome; feature: rumen; material: SC-attached | host: Bos | place: Iran: Karaj | collected 2018-10
AAAAACGCCCTTGACGGGCGCAATATAAAAAATCCTAGGCTACCTGAGCACATAAAGATCCGCAAGTCCGTTGCTGCTTTCGCCCTGGCGAGTTGCCCGCAAATAATCATTGCGCAGGGCCTAGGACTCGCAAATATAGAATCCGAAATCGATTTTTGCAAGGACTTTTTGAATCCATGTGGAACAAATTGTTCCTATATAATACAAAGTTCGTGATAAATTACACGGAGGTGGGCGAAAAGTTCTCGTTTTTGTGCTTTTTTTCGTACAATATTTGTAATCAATGTTTTACTGTTAAAAAAATATTACTATATTCACTAATAGGTGTTTAGGGTTTGTTGTTTTATAGTTGGGGTATGATATGAAAAAAGGAAAGTTTACATTCAGAACCATTCTTGGTTCATTCTTGCTGGCATTTGGATATGTTGTGCCAGCCTCTGCTCAATCGACTGAGCCTGCCGTTGAACGTGATACCGTGTTGATGGATCCACTCTATTTTGTTGTGGATGGTTCCGCCGTTAATGATGAAAATGAAAACCAGCGCCTCTGGAACGAGCTTATGAAGTATAAGCTCTGGGGAACGCAGTCGATTATTTTCAATAAACACGATTTTAAAATCAAGGAAACTAGCGGTTATACTGGAACTGCTGTTGGTGATATTATTTTCAATGATTATGGGCACACACTTGGTGGTCCAATTGTTTCGGGGCAAGATTTATTTTTTGCTAATGGTTCGGCAGAGAATGATTCTCTGATAGGCGGGTCGATATATGCCCGAAATCTATATTTGCCTAACAACTATAAAATTGAAAATTCTAGATATGATGGTAATATTTGCTTTGAAGGCGATATCATATTCAATGTGCCTTCTAAAAATGGTCCGGCTTGGGAGTATCAAGAATACCTTAAAACCATCAATCGCTTTATTGAAAATGCTCATAGAGAAGTCACAAATGATGCTTCTAGAAAAGAAGGCAAAGTCTATGCGGATTGGCGCAATGGGCTTACGGATCCGTCCGTTTTAAATCTCGATGGATCCTTTGCTAATTGCCCTAAAGATGTTCCTAAACCAGACAATAAGCTTTCTGTTCCTCTAATAAAAGATATTACGAAATTGAATCCTGCTAAGAGTTGGGGACCTGCTATAGATGTCTCTTCAAATTTTGGAAAAATTGTCTTTGTTCATGTTCCTCCTATAACAGAAGCTGATTTGAATGAACATCCCAAAAAAGTTTGGTATGACTTGTTTGTAGAAAACCTTAAGGCTGGTGGCTCGATGGGTGAAATTATTTATATCCTGATGCCATCTAATACGAAGAACGCGAATAGAAAAACAGGGCGCTTGACCCGTATTTTCTCCAGGGATGGCTTTAATTTGGATGGCTCTGCGAATGATTTGAAAATACAGGTCGCTATCGTGAATGATAATGCTACTTGGAATGCCGCTGCTCAAAAGTGGGAAAACCTTAATGAACCTGTTTATAATGGAGAAGGATCTATAGAATCTGAAGATAAACCATATTATGTAAAAAATGTTGGATGGTTTAATTTAGATAAACTTAACATAAATCCAGTTGCAGATTCGAATTATGCCGGTAATCTGTTGTTCTATACTACAGTTGATGTTGCTTGGGATGCGATGGTTAATGTTGATTATCAAGGAACGTTTATGACTGCTGGTAATTTTACCATCGAGGATCATCTTAACGTTGCAGGACAATTAATTGCTGGCAAAACCCTTAAGTTTGAATCTGACGTGAATGGTGAATTCCACTATGTTCCGTTCAATTCGCCTGAAATCAAGACAAACGTCTTTTCTAATGATAAGTTTAAAGAGAAAAAAGACTTTTGGTATGACATGGATTTCTATCTGACGGATACTGTTCATACCGAAGTGACTTTCGATTACTGCTTTGCGTTCTTTGATGAGATTACGGATGCGGATACAAAATATGCCGTTTATAAAACTCAAGCTGCAGGCAACACTTCTGGAGAGTTTGCTAAACGTGAAGATTTGGCCGACAATCCGACCGACGAAAATGATCCTCATTATATGCCGTTCTGCAAGGAAGGCAAGAAAAAGCATGTTGTTATCAAGAAGGACACTCGTAAACCTTCAGAGTCTTTCTACATCCAAGTTAAAGAAGATGGTGTACAGGAAGGTAGCGAATACATGATCTTCAGGATTATGGATTTGAATGGCGCCACGATTTCGGGCGGCGTGTTCGATGGGGGTCTTGTGGTCAGACTTGTGGATGACAATAAAGCTCCTAACTTTACTGGCACAAAGCCGACTCCGCTTATCGTTCCTGAAAATGAGACTAAGGCTGTGGCGGGGCTGATTCTTGCTGAGGATGCCGACAAAGATGAAATCTCGTTCTCCATTAAAGGCGGTTCTGCAAAAGATTTGTTTAAAATCGAAAAATATGATCCGAATTCGGGTATCGTTACCATGGAGGATGGTACGCCTGCGTTCGATTACGAAGCTTGGAAGACTTCTGGAGACAAGCATATAATTGAAGTAGAAGTTTGCGATAACAAGGTTTTCCAGCTTTGCAGTACTCGAGAGTTTGAAGTTGTCATTAGTGATGTCAACGAAACACCTTACTTCACGTACAAGCCCGATGACGAAAAGGTCCTGAAGATTGCCGAAGACCAGCAGTACTCCGGTGAACCGGTCAAGTTCGCTGACATTGATATCTTCAATACCGATGGCTCGCTGACCAATAATGAAGTTGTCGCCGTTGGCGGTGATACCGATGTCTTTGGCGTGACGAAGGCGGGTTTGGTCTATACGAAGCCTGGTGTCGTTCTCGATTACGAAACGAAGAATACATACACGCTTACGTTGAGAGTCCGGGACGCAACTACGGATGCCGATGGCAATCTTAAGTATCCGGCTCTCTACGAGGACATGGAATTTACTATCAAGGTGACGGACGTCGATGATGGTCCGAAGTTTGAATTCAAGACGTACAACGGAACGGTTGCCGAAAATTCTGTCGCCCCGACGGAAGTCGATATGGACAACGCGATTAACGCCACGACAACGCAAATTGGCGCGACGATTACATATAAGTTGCTCGATGATTCCAAGCAGTTTGTCATCGATCCGAGTACGGGCGTTATTACGGTTGCAAAGGATGCCGTCCTCGATTACGAAACGAAGAGCGTCTATACCATGAAGGTGGTGGCTTCTGACGAATCCGGTGTCGCAGGCCAGATTGTGCAGACCGATACCGCCGACGTGATTATCAAGCTGCTTGACGTGAACGAAAATCCTGTCTTTGTCGAGCCGACCACGACGCTCAAGTTCCCCGAAGAAAAGAGAGGCGGCTATGAAATCGGGACGCTCACGTTTGACGATCTCGATACGGCTTCGAACTTCCGCAAGAACAAGTTTGATTGCCTGAACTGCGACGAAAAGGGCTTCTACCTCGACGAAAATACGGGCACCCTTACCACGACCCGCAAGTTCGACTACGAAACGGAAGCGAAAACGTACGACTTGACGATCCGCATTTACGATGCCGGCGATCCGCTTCTCTCCACTACAGGGACTATTACGGTTGAACTCATGAACGTGTATGAATTCACCGAACTTGTATATACCGTTCCCGAAACGGATTCCGTTGGCACTCCGTTCAAGAAGGCTCTTGAAGTGGATCATGTCGAGGGTTCGGGTACTAAGCTCAACTTCTTTATCCTCGACGGTTCGATGGAAGTGGATGCGACGAACGAATTTAAGCTGGATTCCGTGACGGGCAAGTTCTCCGTTGCGTCTCCGCTTGATTACGAAACGAAGGAATCCTATTCTGTCAGGGTCCGTGCCAAGGACGAAAATGGTGTCTATGGCGATACGACGATTACCATCAACGTCATCGACGTGAACGAAGCTCCGTCAGTCCTCGTGGATACGATTTACGTGAGAGAAAACCAGGCGGTGAACGACCCGTTCAGCACGGTCAAGACAGATAGGGATGACCCGGATACCAAGAATCCTGACTTCCGCAATAACGTCTATGAAAATACGGACAAGGGCGATGTCGTCAAGATTTTGCCGAATGGCGATGCCATTCTCATGAAGCCGATCGACTACGAAGCGGACTCTCTCTATACCATTACCGTCCGCGTAACAGATAAGGACGACAGCAAACTTACATCGACCAAGGATGTTGTCGTGAAGGTGATTGACGTCTATGAAAAGTCCGAAGTCGAAATCACCCGTGTCGAGACCAAGGATTCCATCTATCTCAATACGAACGATACCATCTTTGTGAACCAGGAAGTCGTGGAAATTGAATGGAAACAGGACGAAAAGCCCAAGTCCAGCACCGATTCGCTCAAGCTTGGCTGCAACGAAGTCATCAAGACGTTCCATGACAAGACCAAAAACGATCCGGGTGCCGATACGGTTATCATTTGCTACAGCACGGCCGCTCCGATTGTGACGGTCTCTGCCAATGGCGAACTGGTCACTGCCGAAGATATCTACACTGTCGTTGAAAAGACGACTAAGAGCGACAGCGCCATTTACGTGAACAAAGTAAAGAACGATATCAAGGTGACCGTCACGGATACCGCCGCTCATGTTTCCAAGGAATTTACGGTCAAGTTGCAGCTCGATACGGTCTCCTTGCCGTCCAATGACTTCAAGACGGTCAAGAACATTGCCGAGAAAGAGATTGCCCGCAACAAGAAGCCCGCTTCTGGAATTACTTCTGTTCCTGAAAACGGCGATTTCGTGAAGAACTCCTATACGGAAACCGTCAACGGCAACGAAGTGACCGTTACCTACTACACCGACAAGAAGGGCAAGGATGTCAAGCGTTCCGTGGTTACGGCTTCGGGCAAGAAGAAGGAAATTGCCGTTATCGAAGTCTCTTACACCACGAAGGTTGACGGCAAGGATGTGACGGTCTCGTACTTCGCGGATGCTTCCACGGGCGAGCGCGTCTCGCTGAGCACTGGCCTTACGGATAGCGAGTCTGTGCTTTCTGCCGATGGCGAAGAAGTTCTCGGCTCATACAAAGTATCTTACAATTACGTTGATAATAACGGCAACACCGTCGAAGTCTCGTACTTCCTGGACGAAAAGGGCAAGATTGCAAAGAACAGCGAAGGAAACATCGGCTACAATGTCGGTTATACGTATGTGAACAAATTCGGCAACTCTTCGAAGAAGAATGTGCTTATCGTGCTCGACCAGAAGGGACCTGTCGTCAAGATCAAGTCTCCGTCCGAAGACGACGTGCTTACGGCAAACTTTGCTGAAGTTATATGGACCGTCAACGGTGTCGAACAAGATACTCTTAGAGTGCAGGGCTTGGACAACGGCGTGAATACGATTGTCCGTGAGTTCCGCGACAAGGCTGGCAACAGGTCTCGCGACTCTGTACATGTGATGGTCAAGAACGTCAAGAACATCGACATCAACGTCGAAAAGCCGGTGACGCTCGTCGATCGCGATTCTGTCGAGAAATTCTACAAGACCAATCCGCCCAAGAAGGACCAGACCTATGGCGTAACTTTGTACAACTACAAGAAAAAAGCCGAAACAGAAGCTGTCGTTGGAATCAAGGACAAAGCGGAAGACGGCTCCGGCAAGGAACCGTATCCGGGACTCGAAGGCCACCTCGGACCGACACTCACGGTTGACGCTCGTGTACCTGTCGTGAACGCCCTCGGCGGACTGGCAACGCTGGACGACATCATCAGCGCCGGCGGCCTGGTCGCACTGGACGGCGTGGATGCCGACAACAGCCGTAAGGTCACCGTCAGCGAGTACGTCGAGAACTATTGCACGGACGAATTCAAGAAGTCCATGAAGTCGGACTACAGCAAGATGAACCTCTACTGGACGACCATCAGGGTTAATGTCTGGGTCTATTCCAACACGGGCGTGTTTGCGGATTACTTCACCTTTACCTACGACCTCGACGATCCTGAATTCGTCAACGAAGCCGGCCTCCTCAAGCTCTTCTTCGAATTGAAGCCCGACGAGAGCGGCAACGTGAGGACGAAGGATGGACGCCTCTACGGCACCGGCGCTTACCTCTTCAAGACCGAAGTCAAGATGAGTTCCAAGCTCCGCTGCGACCTCCCGACGAGGCCTGACGAGGAGAACAAGGCGAACAAGAAGAGGAACGTCGTCATTAAGTCTAGCGACGAACTCCTGAAGTCGTTCGGTTACCGCCGCCCTGTGGATAACTAAAGTATTAAGTGTTGATAACTTTTTAGTAAAAACTGTCATGCCCGCCTCCGAGCGGGCATCTCCTTTTTTATGCATCCTGGAACCTGTCATCCTCGACTTGTCATCCTCGACCTCGTCATCCTCGGAGCGAAGCGTAGGGACAACCTCAAAAGGCGTGCGTTGCAGCCACGGTCATCCTCGATCGAAGGAAGGGACAACCTCTAAAGGCGTGCGTTGCAGCTACGGTCATCCTCGGAGCGAAGCGTAGGGGATCCATACAGTTCCTATTGCACTTGATTACCATCACACATATAATACGCATGATACGCCTACAAAAAAATGAATCGTAAAAAAACGCTTTTTTAATACTCTTTTCTTACTTTTTCGTAAAAAAAGCATTTTGAAATTTTCCAGTTCATTATTATATTTATAGAAAGAGTACCTGGATGTTTGGGGAAAAATGTGGCAAATTGGATGCATACGATTTGCCAGAGAAAAGGAGCATGTAAAATATGTGGTTAGGCAAGTTAAGTCTTAAAGCAGCAGCCGTGGTCTTGGTCGGCATGGTTTCATCGATGGCTGTTGAAAGTAGCATTTCTCCATTGACTTTTGGAGCAAGCTCTGCACAACAGGAAGTAAACAACTGGAATTATCTGACAAAGTTTAAACTTTGGGGAACTACGGGCATTCGATTTGGTTGGAGACCCGAGTTTTACGATACTAGATATTATAATAAAGCTGGTTATAATGGCGTGAATATTTTAGACTCACTTGGTTGGGTGGGAACTGCTACTGGTAATTTGTCTCATGAAGGCGGGAAAAATGGTGGTTTGATTGATGGGCCTATTATTGTTGGTGGGGCCATTTCTGCTCAGCAGATGACTATTATAACAGGACCCGTTCGTACTGGAAGTGGTTCTGTAAATGGTTCTTTTACTTCATGTCAGGGAAACAGTAATTCAGGGGCTTGTTCTTATGACAAAGTTCCCGAAATTCGTTCGGGCCTGAAAGTCCCGACATTGAGTGGTGTTGATTTTAAGAATTACTCTTCTCTGAATCTTAATAAAAATTCTGGTAAACGAGAAACAACAATAGATGCTTCACGCTCTGGTCAAATAGATAATTCAAACTCTGGTCAATCAACATGTCCAGAGAAGGGGGGAATATGTGACTTATTTTTTAGCAGTATAAATTTCGAAAATGATAATCGTCTTATTATCAAAATGCCTGAGGGCGGCCGTATTACTCGTATTTTTACAAACTCATTCACCACAAAAACCCATCCGCAGATTGTTGTTAGCTATGGTAATGGTACTTTAGATGCTTCAAAATACGGAGGAAATTTGCTTATTTATATAAATAGCAGTGTTTCTTTTTCGAATACTGACTATGCTGATTTTACGGGAACCTATGTTGTGAATGGAACTCTTACCGGAAAAAGCAATATGACTGTTTCAGGTCAATTTATTGCGAATGAAATTATAATTGGTGACGATTTTAAAGCACAAAATTTTGTTTTTAAGCCTTTTGTTGTTTGGCCAGAACTCTCTATTTTAGGTAAAGATGCTAAAAAGTTTGAAGAAAGTAGTACATGGCAATCGATTAATGTTGCTTTGAGTAGCAGTACTGATTCAATTGTTAGTTTTGATTATTGTTTTTATTTTGATTCTGAAAAAGGTGTTTCTGGTGAATATGCAGGATACGTTGCAGAAACGGATGGCGGAATTCCTGACGTAGGTGCAAAAGATAGTGATCATAAATTCCCGATATGTAATTTGGGTCAAAAAGAAAATGTGCAAATTCCTAAAGGTCAAACTAAGGCTACGGGAATTTATATAAAGCCCATGATTGATGGCGTCATTGAAAATGATGAAGTTCTTTGGTTCCAGGTTGCAAATCTAAAAGGGGCTAAACTTGCCTCTGATTATGAAGACCATGGCTATAAAATTTACATTGTCAGTAACGATAAAGCACCTACTGGTAACAGCAGCCTTGTTGTTGACGCAGTCGAAGATGAACTGTATGTATTTAAAGAAGCTGATTTCAAGTTCCAACATGCTACCCAAAAATTTGCTTCCGTTAAAATAACGGGCCTTCCTGCTAAGGGAACTTTAGTTTTTGATGGGACGCCTATTACATCTAGTGGTTTAACTATTGCTGTAAAGGACCTTGCTAAGTTCACGTATCAGGCTGCCGCAAATGATTTCGGTAAAAACTATACGACATTCAAGTTCAAGGTTGTCGGTGACGGATCTGTTGATAACGAATCTCAAGAATATAAGGCTACAATCAATGTGGTCCCGGTAAATGATAAACCGACTACGGAATCTAAATACACCTTTGCTGTGAGTGAAAACCCGGCAAAGGATGAATCGCTTGGTCATACAACATACGATGATGTGACTAATGAAAAAGGTGTAGATACGTATAAATTTGCTTTGGTTACTACTGATGCAAACTACACCGAATTTTCTAAGTACTTTGTTCTTACATCTTCTGGTGAAGTCAAGGTAAATGGAACGCAAACCTTCGACTATTATACGAAGTCTTCTTATACTGTCACGGCTACGGTTTCTGATGATGCAAAGACTGAATCAAATTATGGTGTAACGAAAAATGGTCCTCAAACATCGAAACCGTTCACTATTACGGTCAATGTTAAAAATCAAAATCACGCTCCTACAATTGCAAACCAGACCTTTACGATTGCTGAAAAGCAAGCTGATGGTAGCGACTGGCCGAGTGGCAAGACCGTTGGCGACGTCAAGGCGCTTGATTCGGACAACGATGCATTGTCCTTTACTGTAGTTACATCAGGCATTCCTTTTAAATTCAAAAATGGAACCAAGGAACTCGTCATTGCGGATGGTAGCGTTCTTGATTTCGAAACCAAGCCGACATGGACCTTCAAGGTGACTGTTTCTGATGGCGATAAAGAGGCTTCGGCAAATATCACCGTGAACCTCACCGACGTGAATGAACCGCCTTCGCCGCCTGTTGTGAAGAGAGAATATTCTGTTGAAGAAAATAAAGCTAAGGGTACTGTTGTTGGTACGTTCGAAGTCTTTGACGGTGACAAAATCTCTGGTTCTTACGAAACGTTGACTTACACTTTGGAAGGTTCTTTGACGGGGGCCGCAGCTGCTTCGACAACGCTCAAAAACAAGACTATGGCTGATATTTTTGAACTTGTGGAAACGAACAATAATGCTGGTACAAGAACGGTCTCGATTCGCGTCAAGGATCAGGCTTTGCTCGATTACGAAGCCCTCTATAACGGCAGCAATGCTACGTACCCTGTGAACATTACGGTGACGGATTCCAAGGGCCATTCTACTGACCCTGTAACGACAAGGATTGCGGTTATAGATGTCAATGAAGAACCTTGGGCAAAGGATGGATACTTCTATGTGCTGGAGCATTCTATAAGCGGTACCCAGGTTTGTGTGGAGTATGATGCTGACCAGAACTGCATAAAGTATGCTCCGGTAAATGCGGGCGATAAGGATTTGTACAGTGCTAGTTTCAGTGATTTGCGCTATAGCATCAATACGACCGTGTCAACGCAAAATACGCAGAAAATGGTTGATGCTTCGAAGAACTTTACCATCAATCCTACCACTGGTCGAATTTATACGTCCAATACGGCAAACTTCCTATTTGATGCGGATTGTGAAAAATGCAATGTCTATGAATTTATGGTCACCGTTAGCGATGGCGAATTCTCTGCTAATGCCAGAATATTTGTTGAAGTCGTCGATGTTGAAGAACCTCAGGTAATAAATTATGTCGAAGGTACAAAAACGGTTCCTGAAAATTCCGATGAAACTGTTATTATTGACAGATTTAATAAGGAAGATTTGTCCGAGGAAGATCAGAAGAAATTTAATTCCTTGACAAACATTGTTTATACATTGGAAGATATTTCGGATCCTAAGTTTAAGGATCTCTTCGAAATTTCGAGTAGGGGTACAATTACACCGAAGAATGGTGTTGAGCTTGATTACGAAGCACTATATACGGGATCGGCTACCGCACCCGGCAATGAGGTGGATATCAAGATTATGGCGACGGAAAATGGTTGTTCGAACTGTGACAAGGTGTATATCGTAAAACATATAGCGGTTACCGATGTCAATGAACCTTCTGTATTCAAGGAATATGGTCCATATTCCGTGAATGAAGATTTGGCAGAAGAAGGTAGTGTCGGTTTCATCAAGGCTGATGATCCTGATTTCTGCTCTGCTAAAAAGCCTTGTGGAAACGGAACTCATCCGAGCGGATTTAACAAGTTGCACTTCTTTGTCGATGAAGTCAAGGAAGTGAATGGCAGCAAGGATTTCCCGTTCGATCTCAATGAAGCTAATGGTGAAATTACTCTCAAGAAGGGTGAAAAACTGAATTTCACAAAACAGAATGAATATCGTTTTGTCGTAAGAGTGCGTGACAGTTCCGTGGATCCAGAAGATCCGCCGATAACTGTAAAGCATGATGTTGTCATCAAAGTCGTGGATGTGAACCGTGCTCCTGAGTTCAAAGTGCTCTCTGATTTGTATAAAGTTGAGGAAATGGTTAATGTTGGAACGGTGCTGGTGGGTGACAAGATTGTCGTCTATGACGAAGATCAGGCTGATATCGATGAATTAAAGATTTCCATATCAGAAAATAATCCGGGTAAGGTTGCTGCCAAGGATCTTTTTGAAGTTGTCAAAGTTGCTGATACCGATGCAAAATTACAGACAACATTCGTAATTAAGACGAAGGACTACATTGATTACGAAGAACTCTATAATACTTCTCTGAAGGATGCAATCTTCGACGTGTCCCTTACAATCACGGATACCGATGGAAACAAAACTTCTAAAAATACGCAGATTCGTATAACCGACAAAAACGAAGAACCGACCGTTGTTAAACCGAATCCGTTTACGATTGCTGAAAATACTACTAAAGCGACTATGCTTGGTAAAATTGAGGCTGATGATCCGGATAAATACAATCCGAATTTTGGTACGTTGTACTTCTCGCTCGAAGGTGATGAAGCAACTCAGTTTGATATCGATGTCAGTTCGGGAGAACTCTCCACTATCAATAATGCCAAGTTCGACTACGAAACCAAATCTACTTACCAGTTCAAGGCTGTTATTACCGATAAGGAATACACGAAGAAAGTTGATGTTGTAGTCAATATCACCAACAAGTCCGAACCTCCGACATTCTCAGATAAGAGCCCGAAACTCGATGTTGATGAAAATACGAGCAAGGGCGACAAGGTGACGATTGTGTATGTCCTTAAGGATGGTACAAAGGTCGGTTCTATCGTTGCCGATGATGACGATTGCAAGGGCTCCTTTAAATCTACGTGCAAATTGCCGACTTATTCGCTCACTGCAACGGATATCGCTGCTAGTGACTACAAGGCCTTCAATATCGATAACGATGGCAACATCACTGTGGCTGCGGATAATAGCTTGAACTACGAAAAGAAGAAAGAATACTCTGTTCGTATCGTTGCAACGGATGGTAGTGATGCAACGCTTTCTAACTTCATTGATGTCGTCATCAAGATTAATGACGTGAATGACGCTCCGACGTATGAAAAGAAGGATTACGTCTTTGAAATTCACGAGAACGCGCCGAAGGGCGAATTCATTGGTACCGTTGTTGCCGATGATGAAGATACATGGAGCAAACTCACGTTCGCACTCTCGGATGCTGTTGATGGCTCCGGAGACAATGCTACGTTCTATATCGATGACAATGGTAGTATTTTCCTCGCGACCAAGACCTTGAACTATGAAAAGAAGAAAGAATATAAGGTCGTGGCTACGGCGACGGACAATGGTAAGGACAAGGGCTTTGATAATTATACGGCGAAGACAAACGTGACCATCAAGATTATTGATGACCCGGATAAGCCAACAATTAAGGATGATGGCAAGCCTGGATATGATGTTGCTGAAAATACGATTGACAATAATACGCCGACCGGATTTGAAATCGCTTGCTATGAAGTCAGTGATGAAGATGAAGGTCAAGTGGAAAACTTGGTGGCCTATGTGAAAGACGCCGGCAATACTGATGCAGACCGCTTGTTCGGTGCTAAAATCAAGAAAGACGGAAGCGCCTATAAGCTCTGCTTGACGGTAAAGAATGCTGATCGGTTGAACTATGAAACAGCAGAACATGTTCATAATGTTATTGTCGCTGTGATGGATGCCGACAAGCTTACTGCAGAGGTGACAAAGAAACTCAACCTTACGGACGTGAACGAAATGCCGATTATTTCGGGTAGCACGACATTCTCGTTCTACGATAGAAATAAAGTCGGTGATGTCGTCGGTAAAATCTATTCGGATGATACCGATACGTCCACGGTGTTTACGGATAACGTGTTTAGCGCTGTTGGCGGTGATACGGATGCATTTGAAATTACCGAAGACGGCAAGATCAAGGCGAAGAAGGTCTTTGACTTCCAGAAGGATACCAAGCTCACGTATGAATTGATCGTGGCTTTGTCCGATAGGGATAACAAGACGTATCCGAAGCTTACGACTCAGAAGACTATTACTATTACGATTAGAAACAGGCCGAAAGCTCCGGAAATTACGAGCAAGGAATTCAAGGTCAAGGAAAATTCCGACGGTGGAACGTCTATCGGTACTATCGAAGCTAGGGACCCGGATGGCGACGATAAACAGCTTTTGTTTGAACTTACCGATGATAATCCTTATGTGATTGTAACTCAGGAAGGCGAAATCAAAGTGAAGGATGGTGCTGAAATCGACTTCGAAAAGATGCAGGAATTCTCCATCTCGGTGACGGTCACGGATATCGATGGCATGTTCTCTGATGGCGATATTGTCATCAAGGTTGTTGATGTGAACGAAGCTCCGAAGATTACTCCGCAGGAATTCACGTTCCCCGAAGATTCGAAGCCGGGCGCCAAGAAGGGACCGATCGAAGCCAAGGATCCGGATACGAAGAATCCTGACTTCAACGACTTGAAGTTCTATCCTGTTGATGAAAACGAAAAGTTCGAAATCAAGACGAATGGTGACATTGTCCTGAAGGGCGAACTCGACTACGAAAAGGATAAGTCTTATGTGATTAAGGTCTATGTGACGGATGGCGAATTCAACGATACGACTGAAATTACCGTCAATGTGGGTAACGTCGTCGAAAAGTCCGAAGTCGAAATCACTCGTGTTGAAGCTGGCGATTCTGTCTATCTGAACCCGAAGAAGGAAGACATCATTTACACCAACAAGGAAGTTATCTTGGTGGAATGGAAGCAGGACGGAAAGACCAAGTCTAGCCTCGACACCTTGAAGGAAGGATGCCAGCAGATTATCAAGACGTTCAAGGATCCGAGCAAGGATATCGCCGGTGCGGATACCATCGAGGTCTGCTATAGCACTGCCTCTCCGGTTGTCGATGTGTTTGCTCCGAAGACGAAGGTTACTGCTGATAACATCTTTACCGTTGTCGAAACGGTTGACAAGAAGGATTCCTCCATCTACGTGAACGAGAAGGACAAGGATGTGAAGGTCACGGTGAAGGATACGGTCTCCGGCTATACGGAAACGTTCAATGTCACGGTTGTTCTGGATACAGTTGCTGTTTCGGATAAGGTCGTCAAGACGCTCATTGACGTGTCCAAGTCTCAGCCGTCGCTGGACAAGAATCCGAAATCGGGTGTCTCTACGACTCCGGTCAATGACAACAAGACTGTGGTCTCTTACAAGGAAACGGTTGATGGACACGACATCGTTATCTCTTACAACGTCGATAACAATGGTGACATCATCAAGGTCCCGGTCATTGGCGAAGATGGTCAAAAGAAGATGACGGAAGTCATCGAAGTTTCGACGACTGTCGAAGTGAAGGGCAAGAGCGTGGTGGTCTCCTATAAGGCTGATGCCGAAACGGGCAAGATGCTGTATGGCGACTCCGAAGGTAACTTGATGGTCGATGTCCCGAGCACAAGCTCTAGCAAGCCGACTTCTAGCTCCAGCAAGAAGGGCGATTCTTCGAGTTCCAGCAAGAAGGATGACTCTAAGGATAGCGACGAAGTTGATTTGAAGACTGGCGTTGGCGCATTCACGGTGACCTACGATGCCAAGGGTGTCGAAGGCAACAAGGCTACGGTCTCTTACGTCATTGACGAAAAGGGCAAGATTGTGGCCAACGACGAAGGCGACAGGGGCTACCTCGTGACTTACACCTACACGAACAAGTATGGCAACTCCGCTGACAAGTCCGTGTTCATGGTGCTCGACAAGGTGAAACCGTTTGTCAAGATTCTTTCGCCGTCCGAAAACGACGTTATCTATGCAAACTATGTCGATGTCGATTGGTGCATTTCTATCGATGGCGACAAGGACAACTGCGTCAAGCAGGATACCTTGAACTTCGAAAGCCTCCACAAGGGCGTGAATACCATCAAGCGTATTTACCGCGACAAGGCTGGCAACGAAATGGTTGCTGAAGTCAGCGTCATGATGAAGAAGGCTAAGGATGTCAATATTGACCTCGAAAAGCCGATGATTCTCGTGTCGATTGACTCTGTCGATAAGTACTATTCTAGCAACCCGCCTGAAGAAGATCAGTCTTATGCCGTAAGCATCTTGAACCCCACGACTCATAAAGAGAAGGAAGTGGTCAAGGGCTTTGATGGTGATACCAAGAAGGGCTCTGGTGACGAACCGTATCCGGGCTATGATGGCCATATCGGTCCGACACTCAAGATTGACTTGAAGCTGCCGGTAGCAACGTCTGTTGGTGGTCTCGCTACTTTGGACGATATCATTATCAACGGCGACATGGTGGTTCTCGACGAAGTCGATGCTGCTGATGCCAAGAAGATGGATGTTAAGGAATACGTAAAGGAATACTGCTCCGACGAATTCCAGAAAGAGTTCAAGAGCCTCAAGGACTACAGCAAGGCTACGCTCTATGAATCTAAGGCTCACGTGAAGCTTTGGTTCTACACGACAGGCGGTCAGTTCATTGACAAGTTCAGCTTCGATTACGATGTCGATGATCCTGATTTTGTCGACAAGGCAGGCCTTGTGAAGCTCTTCTTCGAAATGAAGCCGGATATGAACGGCGAATTGAGAGATACTCGTGGTCGTCTCTATGGTACCGGTCCGTTCATCGTGAAGACCAATGTGGATATTCGTTCCAAGCTCCGTTGCGTGGTTCCGCCGATCAACGAGAACTCCAACAAGATTGGCGATGTGCTGAAGTCCAGCGACGAACTCTTGACGCGCTTCGGTTACCGCCGTCCGGTGTTGCATGGCAACGAAAGACCGCTTCAGAATACTAAGAAGTCCTCCTCGAAATCATCGAGTAAGTCTTCCAAGAAGAAATAAGTCTTAAAAAAGGATCCCGGTCACCGACCGGGATTTTTTGTACCTCCATCAACTAAAATGTTATCTTTATTCAAAAACGAGGTAACGCATGGGAATCGAAGAACGTTCTACGCTTGTTTTTGCAAGCGGTATCGGTAGAATCAAGGAAGAAAAGCCCAAGGCGGTGCGACCGCAGGGCGATGGCGTTGTGCGCATCATGCTGAAGCGTCTTGGAGGCGGAAAGATGGCCAGTGTCGTTTCTGGAATCCCGCTGGATGAAGATGAATTGAAGGATTTAGCCCGCGCCTTGAAGCAAAAGTGCGGCGTTGGCGGTTCCGTCAAGGATTTCTGTATCGAAATTCAGGGCGACAAACGGAATATTTTGAAAACAGAACTCGAAAAAAAGGGCTATACCGTCAAGCTTGCCGGCGGATAATGTGTTTTTTGTCAAGTCCTTTAAATTTTCAAATTTATTTCTTACAAAAAAGTTAAATTATTGTAAGAATATTTGGAGAGGTCTTATGTTTAAGCATCTGTCTTTATCATGTTTGCTAATGGCCATGATTGTGCCTTCCGCGTTATTTGCGGCACCCAAGGGTGAAAAGGTCGGGTCTATCCGTGCTGTAACCAATCCTGCATTCAAGAGCTCTGGCAGTTGTGCCGAAGACGCTAAATGGAGCGAGGTGAAGATGGGTACGTTCCGTCAGCTAGACTGCTTTAAGACTGGTGATGGCGGTTCAGTGGGCCTGGAACTGAAGGAAAACAATAGCACGTTTTCTATTGGTGAAAATTCTCTTGTCAGTATCAACAACCTTGTTGAAAAAGACGAATCCGGTGCGTTTAGAATTAAGCTTGATATCCAAAAGGGATATATGGGTTTTAAGGTCCAGAAGGGTAAAGGCCATGATGTGAAGTTCAGTACGGGAACGGCTGCGGCTTCGATCCGCGGAACGGATGGTGCCATCGGTGGCAACGACAAGTCGTTCTTTGCGGGTCTTTCGAACGGTGACCTTATGATTAATCCCAATGGCGGGGATTCGCTTTCTATTGGTGGCGGTCAGACCGTGCTTGGCAGGGAAAAGTTTGTTGTTGTCAACTTGAAGTCTTCTGGTGATTTGGAATTTGCTAAGGTCTTGAATGACCTTATGGCGGATACGACCAAGACCTTGGATGAACTTGTTGCTGAAGCGGAAGCGGCGGACAAGTTTTTCCAGACTCAAAAGAATTCTGCAGCTTCGATTGCGAGTGACTCTGCGAGTGTCGCGAGTGTACCGCAAATCAAGTATTCTTCTTATGACTCTTTGCGCTGTGTCGCGAATGTCTCTGTGTCTGGATTGCAGAACGGGACGGAAGCCCGCTTGTCTGCTTTGATGGATGGCTCTCCGATTTCGGAAGTCGCGGTTAAGCGCAACATGCCGAAGCGTGTCGCTTTGCGTAGCGGTATCCATGAGTATGAATTTGCTGTTGAAAACGATGCTGGGCGTAACAGCGTCAAGAAGGTTTTGGGCTGCTTCCCGCTGAAACCGTTCTCTGTCAAGGTCTTTGGTCAGAGTCCTGCGCGTTTCCCGGTTCCGCCTCCGCCTCCGGATCCGGGTATCAGTGACGTGATTACGCAGACGTTGCAGTTCCAAATTCGCGTTCCGGAAAATGATCCGATTGTTTTGAATAAAGTTACCGTCCGACAGAATGGCAAGGTGATTTTGCAAGAACGTTTCTCGCAAATCCAGAATCTAGATTATCAGATTCCGGTGGAATTGAAGAGAAATTCGAAGACTCGCTTTGATATTGAAGTTATTCATAAGAGCGGTTATACGGTCAAGACTGCCAAGGTATATGAGGTCGGAAAATGATGCTTCGTGGAATCGCTTTCGCCGCTGTTCTTGCAATCCCTGCTTTTGCGCAGTCTGATTCTTCGTGGAATGTTAGCGGTAACGTCGGTGCTGAATTTGGATATCATTCTGTCGTTACGCAAAAGAACGAAACTGACGATATCTATGTATATGGCAAAGATACGATTCAACCGGGAAAAAAGTACAGGAACTACTTCAGGGTTCCGGGCTTTTTCGGCGGTTTGAATGCTTATATTCAGATGGAATCGCCGACAGGCAAAAAGCTCCAGTTCACGTTAGACGCGTCTAGCGACAGCTGGAACCATTTTGATCCAAAGTATGTGCAGGCTTTGTACGAGGACCGTTACCAGAAGATTATCCTGGGTGACATGTTTGTTGCGGACAATGATCTGTATTTGTCTGGAATCGACCTCCTCGGTGCGAGTTATGACTTGAACCTGGGCTTGAACAGGGATCCGAGTCCTTTGTTTGTGCTCAGCGTCTTTGGCGGTGAAAACCGCGCCCCGAAGTTGCCTTACGAAAGGGATCCGGACTTGTACAACTGGTATATCGGTCTTGACGAGGTTGAAGCCCAGAAGATGGTTATTGGGGGCAAGGCCCTTTTGAATGCCACGAAGAATTTCAGTGCAACGGTTGGCTTTATCGGGAGCAAGGATTATCTAGAAGACCCGTATTTGCGCGATGGAACGATGAAGAACGTGATCCTTTCGGATCCGATGTTCTCTTCCAAAACGTTCTTTGGCAATGTTGACGGAAAGGTTTTGGGTGGCCGCGGCTCGTATAATTTCCAAATTGGATTTGGTGGCGCGGATACTGTGAATGTCGCCATGCACCGTGCCGTGAACTCGATTTTCGAAGATGCTGGGCTCGATGTTTCGAACTTTGCACAGCTCCATCGTCTCATGAACAATACTTCGCTTGTAAACCGCATGGACCGTGAAGCGTTGGAACTTATTTTCGGCGAGAACATGGACATGTCTGTTTCCGAAATGAGGACCGAACTGAAGCGGATTTTGAAGCTCGCTAGTGAAGCGCTGAAAAAGCATGGCGAAAAGAATGACGATGACGAAAACGAATGGACTGCCCAGAATCTTGCGTTGTCCGGTTCTTATAACTGGAAGGGCAATTCTACGGAAATCGATGCCTATTTCCGCATTGTTGGCCGCAATTATTACAGTGCCGGTTCGCCGGACATGTTGCAGAATTCCCGCTTGTTGGGCGTCAACTTGGACCAGAAGATTAAGGATTTTTGGCAGCTTGGCTTTGGCTATGAATTGAATATCGAAAATGCTTCCGGCAGTGGTGATGCATACAACGTATTCGGTTTTGCCGAAGGTTCCAAACTGGGGCTTGTGCCGGGTGCCGATGACGATTGGCTCAAGAAACATGAACAGGATGAATCGAGAACTCTCTACGATCACGATATCGATTTGAAGAATACGTTCAAGATTCGTGATTCTGTGGAACTTGTTGCTCGCTACTCGCTCAATTATCGCACGCGTAGCACTTCGCAGAGACTCTATGGGAATTACTTTGCTTCTTCGGGCATTTATTCGGATTCCTGGTTTGCCAAGCAAAAGGGGAAGAAGACAATCAAGGTAAAAACGGATGACGGCTCCTCCATCGAAATTGACTCTGCGCGTTGGGCGAAATACGCCGCCTTGCAGGACGAGGAATATTTGGCGACGCAGTTTGACGAGCGCTTGCTGAAGCACACGTTTGAACTGGGCGCTACGTTTAGGCTGCCGAAGAATGTGTTGAAGATTGGTGGTGTCTGGACGTTCCGTACGGACTTGTCGAAGTTCAATCAGGACGATTTGCTGGACGGCTTTGATTTTTCTGATGAAACTTACGGCATCCTCGGTTATCGTTTCCATGGGAGCGATTTCTTTGAAATGCGGTATCCGCTGTCGTTGACGACGACTCTTACAAGGTGGCGTAATACGTTGTCTGTGACTCCCCGTTACAGGTCGTACAATACGAACGACATGAGCGAATTTGAATGGAATCTCATGGAAAATGCGACTTTTGCATTGAATCCGGATTTCTTGGATTTGCTGTTCCATGCGGATGTTCGTCAGAATTTCATGAGCCGCAAAGAAGATGGCAAAACGGTTGACGAAATGGAAATGGATTTGGATCTCTCTATGGGACTCAAGTTCCAGTTGACGGAAAAGTTTAGCATGGAATGGACTTTCGGTACATTCTTTAACTATCGTCCGGATAACGAATCTGATGATTACAGGGACATCTACGGGATGGCCGCTTTCAACTACGACTTCTAAGCATGCATATCGGTTGTCATCTTTCCTCGTCTAGCGGATTTTTGGCGATGGGCGAGGCGGCCCTTTCGATTGGCGCCGATACATTCCAGTTCTTTACGCGAAACCCTCGTGGCGGAGCCGCAAAGCCGTTTGACAAGGCTGATGCGGCTGCTTTGAACGCTTTGATGGCGGCGCATCACTTTGCGCCGATTTTGGCGCATGCGCCTTATACGTTGAATGCCTGTGCCGCAGACTCTTCTCTGAGGCAGTATGCGCAAGACGTGATGAAGGACGACTTGTTTCGCATGGACCACTTTCCGCAGGCGATGTACAATTTTCATCCGGGCAGCCATGTGAAGCAGGGTGTCGAAGTGGGTATCGAACTCATATCGCAACATCTGAACAACATATTGCACAAGAATCTCAAGACGAAGGTGCTTTTGGAAACGATGGCGGGGAAGGGGAGCGAAGTCGGGCGGACCTTCGAGGAACTGCGCCAAATTATTGATCGTGTTGAACTTAGCGAAAAAGTGGGCGTTTGTCTGGACACTTGCCACGTGTTTGATGGTGGCTACGATATCGTGAACCGTTTGGACGATGTGCTTCAGGAGTTTGACAAGGTAGTCGGTCTTAATCGCTTGTGTGCAATCCACTTGAACGATAGCAAGAATCCTTTGGGTAGTCACAAGGATAGGCACGAGGTCATCGGTGGTGGTTTCATCGGATTGGAAGCGCTTGTGCGTGTTGTGAATCATCCGGCGCTGAAGAAACTTCCGTTCTATTTGGAAACGCCGAATGAGTTGCCGGGATATGCCGCAGAAATCGCTTTGATGCGGAGCCGTGAGCTGTAAAAAGTGAATTTTTTTACGGCGAACCCTTGACGATTTTCGCAAATAATCTATATTTGACCGCGTCGATGCTTCATAGCTCAGTTGGTAGAGCCCGCGACTGTTAATCGCGTTGTCCTTGGTTCGAGTCCAAGTGAAGCAGCTCAAAACACCTCGGTCGAAA
>JAEEGK010011065.1_pt1 | contig 20674 bp, 9 predicted proteins | sample 8958771 | NCBI WGS metagenome assembly JAEEGK01 (sample SAMN16246547, study PRJNA631951) | gut metagenome | biome: gut microbiome; feature: rumen; material: SC-attached | host: Bos | place: Iran: Karaj | collected 2018-10
AATAATTTATACTCAATCAGCTATAAAAATAAAAAAAAAATAAACAAAATTGAAAATGTAATTAAAAATGATTAATATAAATATTATAAGCCTTCTCTATAAAAATTTATAATAAATAAATAAAATAATTTTTAATTTATCAAATAAAAAAAATTTAAAAGAAAAAATAAAAAAATAATAAAAAGATAAAAAATATATAATAATTTAAAACTGAGCAGAATTATTCAAAGAATATTTTTTCCTCATTTTCTTTTGCATAATATAAGCATATTCTTGAATTTTCATCATTTTTTCAACAGAAATAGGAACTAACATACTTCCATTATAATTATATTTAAGAGCAATACTTTTAATAATAAAAAAATATTTAAAATATTCAGAGCACTTAATATAAGTTTTATAATTAATCAATTCTAAAAAAGTTCTTTCCATTAAATTAATTTCTCCAATTTTCAAATGAGTAAAAACTTGAGCAAAATGATTATTTTCAAAAGAATCATCATCCCAAATTTTACTAGCAATAACCATAATAATAAAAGACAATCTTCTCCAATTTCTAGAAGTTAACAATAAACCAGTATTAAAAATAAATCTTTCTAAATAAATTAAAGAAATAATAATAACTTCTTTTTCCATTTTAGTTAAAATCATAATATTTGCACAAAATTCAAAAATAGTTTGTGGATCAGGCGGAGGAACATATTTTCTTATTGGAATATGCTCTGATATGTAATTGTAATCATCATCAAAAATTTCTATTTGTTTTATTAAGTATGATTTTAATTTTTCTATTGTTGATGCATCTATTATGTAATCTGATTCCATTGTTCCACTTTCAAATTTCTCTTTTTCTATTTCTTCATTTGGAATTTGCTCTTTTATTTCTGAAGAAAGTATATCGTTTTTGGGGAGAGATGAAAATTTTGATTCTGGTTTTTGTTGTTGTTTTTCTTCTTCTTTAATGTCATTTTCTGATTTTTTTTCTGAGTTTTCTTCTGATTTTTTATCTATTTTATATTCGTCTTCTTTTTCTGAATTTTTTTCTGAGTTTTTATCTGATTTTTTATCTATTTTATTATCTTCTTCTTTATTTTCTGATTTTTTATCTATTTTATTATCTTCTTCATTTTCTGATTTTTTATCTATTTTATTATCTTCTTCTTCTTTATCTGATTTTTTATCCATTTTATTATCTTCTTTATTTTCTGATTTTTTATCCATTTTATTATCTTCTTCTTCATTATCTGATTTTTTATCCATTTTATTATCTTCTTCTTCATTATCTGATTTTTTATCATTATTTTTTTCATCTTCATTATCCCCTGATTTTTTATCATTATTTTTTTCATCTTTTGAATCAGATAATCTTTTATTATTTTTATCATCAACTTCTTCATTTTCCATATATTCAAATTCATCATACTTACTTTCATCATTTTCATCATTATCATCATTTTCATTTTTATTATCTTCATTTTTATTATCTTCATTTTTATTATCTTCATTTTTATTTTCTTCATTTTTATTAATATTAGAAGAATTAATTTTAGAACCATTAATTTTTGAATATTGTAATTCACTATCAACTTCACCAATATAACTTAAATCTTTAATTAAAACATTTTTACTTTTTTCAGAAATATTTTGATAATTTTTAATTTGTTTTCTTCCCATTGAAAAAAATTCATCAATGAATTTAATATCTTTTTCAATTTCTTGTATACCATGTAATTTAGATTTATTACTTTCTTTAATTAATTCATCATCATTTTTATTTTTAAAATGATGAACATATGATATTGGTTTATCATTAATAAATAAATTATCAATATCATTAACATAATTTTTATTTTCACTATTTAATTTATTTTCTAATTTATCTAAGTTACTAATTTGTTCATCAGAAAAATTTTTATTTTTATCAAAGAAATTAAATAAAAATTCCATATTTGAATTATATAAAGAATTAAAAAAAGAAAAATTTTCATTTGAATTCATTAAATCACTTATGTGTTGTTTTCCTTTTCCATTTTCTAAATGTTTCATTATTGCTAAACCAAGACATCTACACATATATTCAATATCAAATTGTTCAGTATTTTGATGAATATAATCACCTTCAGAACTTTTTGTTAATCTTATATTATCATATATTTGTTGTTCTTTTGTATATCTTTCTTCTGCTCTTATATTTTCATTTATGTTGTTATTTATTTCTCTTTCATAATTTTCATTTAAAGAATATTTTGCTCTTTTTGGAATTTCGTTTGTTTTTTTTTCTATGTTTTCTTCTATTTCTTCATCATTTATATATTCTAATTCTTTATTTTTATTATTTTCTTCATTTGAATTTTGAATTTGGTTTTTCAGAATTTCTTCTTTTTTTATTTCTTCTTTTTCTTTTGGGATATTTTCATTTATTATTTCTTCTTCTTTTACTTCTTCCTCTTTTAATTCTTCTTCTTTTTTTATATTTTTTTCTACTTTTTTTTCTTCATTTTTTTTATCTGATATTTTTATTTTTGGTCTTTGTTTTTCTTGACTTTTTTTTATAAGTTCTTTTTCATTTTCTTCTTCATTTATATTTTTATTATCTTTCTTTTCAATTGGTTTTAATTCAATTTTTTGTCTTTTATTTTCTTTATTATTTAAACTAATAATATCATTATTATTATTATTAGTATTATTATTATTATTTGTATTATTATTTGTATTATTATTATCATTATTTTTTTTAATAACTGGTAATTTATTTGGTTTTTTCCCCATCATTGTATTAACAATTGAATTGTTTGAACTTGTTGCATTTGTTATATTATTTGTATTATTATTAATATTATCAACTTTTTTATTTTTTAAATTCTGATTTTCAAATTTACTTAAATCAATATTATTTAAACTTGAAGTAATATTAATATTACTTATGGTAGAATCTTCAATTGAATGATAAGAATCATCTAATTTTTCATTTAATTGTGTCATATAAAATTTCAACATATTTTCAACATCATTGTTCATTTTTTCTTCAATTTCTTCTTCTTTTAATTTTTTTTTATTAATATTATTATTAATAGTATTATTATTATTCTTTAATTTATTATCATATAATTGTGTATTAAATTTATTTACATAATAATTATTATTGATATTATTTCCTTCTGTATGATTATAATAATGACTATTATTATTATTATTATCATTTAAATAAAAATTTAATCCAAATTCTCCATTAGCAAAAGAACTAACAATTTTATTATTTGAATTAGGATAAAGATTAAAATTCCTTTGAGTATTATTTTTATTTTTATTAAAAATATTAGTAGTATTAGGTCTAACTAAATTATTATTTAAATGATTATGATTAACATTTCTTTTAATTCCACTTGAAGATTTAGGTTTATTAATATAATGATTACTTAAAAAATTTTGTTTATCAATATTAATTTGTTTTAAATGATTATAAAAACTTTCCATTTTTACCATTTGACCTGGATACAAATGAATATTTCTTACAAATTCATCAAATTCTCTTCTTGATAATAAACCAATTTTAGTATAATTATTATCATCATATCCTAATTCATATATTTTTCTTAAATATTGTGATAAACCAAATTCATTTAATACTTGCTTTAATTGATTTTGTTTTTGAAATTGATTTGGTTTTTCGTTTTGAAATTGATTTTGACGGTTACTTGTTTTATTTTGTGGTAAATATAAATTTAAATTTCTTGCCATTGATTCTAATTTTTTCTTTTGTACTGATGAATTGTTTGAGTATATTATTTTTGGTAATGTTGATTTTGTGTTTTGAAGTTTTTGTCTGTAATTTTTATCTTGTCTTAATCTATCCCAGTCATTCATTTTTTAATAATATTTATATATTTTTTTTAAATTATATAAATAATTTTTGAAAAATATTTTTTATATTAAATAGAGTATAAAGTGTTTATTTTTAATGAAAATAAAATTCTTTATTAAATAAAGAAAAATAAATAAAAAATATAAAAAAAATATGGAAAAAAAATAAAAATAAAACTAAATAAATATATATATTATATTGTAATTTTTGTAAATGTTAATATGCATAAAATTGTCTAAGTGATAATATATTTATCATTAATGAATCCAAAGTAAAACTTTCTCCCAAATACCTACATTGTTCTTTAATAAATTCAATTTGTTCATCATTAAAAAACTTATGATAATTATTAATAAATAATTCAATACTTTGATATGTAAAATGTGATTCTCTAAAATATTGAGGATTATTTTTATAAAAATTATCAAAAACAAAATTTACTATTTGTAAAGGAGTTAGTTTTCTAAAATGTAATATTGCACCATAAATATCAGATAAATTTTCTATTGTTAATTTACCTTTAAAATTTTTAAAATTTTGAATTAAATAAAGCATAAATTCAATATCACTATTTGCTAAATTATTACCTAAAGTTTTTAAAAAAGGCATTAAATCATTTTCAATATCAATAACTGCATTTTCATCATTTTTTTTTGTATATCTATAAACACATGTTTTAATCATATTTTGCAAATGACGATAAGTTAAACTTAATTCATTTTCTCTTTCATTATTAATATTATTAAAGATTTGATCTTCTAAAATTTCATGATTGGCATTTATTTTCATATCAAAATATATTCTTTTAAAGTTTTTAAATATTTGTTCTGAAATTTTTCCACTATGATATAAGTGATTATTCACCATTTTTTTAACACATTTTTCATTTCTTTTCATTTCAATTGAATCAATAATAGTATAATATTTTAATATAAGAGTACTTAAAAAACCTTGTAAAATAAAATAAATAATACATCCTCCAATAAGAAAAATATATGATAATTTTGAATATTTATCTTCTATTTTATTAAAATGTTTACTAAAAGTAATTACACTCCAAGCAATAAAAATAATACAAATAGATTGAATTAAATTTAATAAAAATGGAAATCCAGAAATTCCAAAAATCATTAAATTTTCATATATTGAAGGAGGTCTTTGATGGAAATTTATATGTAAGAAAGAGACATTTTTATTTAAATCTTCCATTTCTTTTTCATCTTGAATTAAATTTAATAAATATTTTGGATAACCCATTGATTGAAGTGCAGAATTAGAATTATAATCTACATCTTGAAAATCTGATATATTATCTTGATTAATTGGTTCTATTATTTTTCTATAAAAATTTTTTGTGTATAAAAATAATAAAAATGAAAATAATAAACCCAAAAATGGAATTATCATTAAGAAAATTAAAGTATTTTTAACTGAATTATCACATATGAAAACATTCCAAAACATAATTGATATTAATAATAAAATCCATGAAGTCCAAGAAAATTTAAAAAATAATCTTAATTTTTCAATTAAACATTTCTTTAAATAAATACTAAAATTCATTTCTTTTCTAAAAGAAAATGATTTAAAAACTGGAAATAAAGGAATAAAAAAGAATCTTTTCATTATTAAATATTCAAAACATTCAATAATATCATTTTCACTTGATTCTATATATTTATTTTTATTATTGACATCATATTTTTTATTAACAATTACATCAAAATCATGTCTTAATTCAGTAAAAGAAATAGAATTTTTTTCTAATTTTTCCCATTTTCTAATAACAAAAAAAGATAAGACAATAAGATAAAAATTAAATAAAATCCATCCTAAAATAAAAATTGCAATTCCAGCAATAAAATATTCCCAATTCAAAGGAATTGAATCAAAACTTCCATAAGTATAAATTAAAATAACAATAATATAACAAAATATTAAAAACATTAATTGATTACTTAAACTTGCAATACATTTAGAAAAAAATTTATTTATATTTTTTAAAGCATTATATCCAGTTCTTAATATTAAATAAGCAAAACCAAAAATTATTATTGTTACAATAGACCAAATTTTTGTTTTTGTTGATTTTGAAATATCTAATGCAGGATTGTGAACTTTATATGTTAAGCTTGGGTTTATTGACTTTAGATTATCTGAATCTGAGTCTTTTTTAAATAAAAGAGAATCATTTAATTTTTTTGAATCTGATGCCTCTTTTTCATTTTTTGAATTGTCTTTTTTTTTATCTTTATCTTCTTTTTCCTTATTATTTTCTTTATTAGAATCTTTTTTTTTTTTCTCTTTATCTTCATCTTTTTTTTTATTATCTTTATCTTTTTCTTTTTTTGTTTTGTCTTCTTCTTTTTTATCTTTTGTTTTTTTTTTAGAATCGGGTAATTCATTTAATTCTTTTTCTAATTCATCTTCATTATTTTCTTTTTTAGTTTCTTTTTTTTTTTCTTCTTCTTCTTCTTCTTCTTTTTCTTCTGTTTTTGGAGGATTTAATATGTCTTCAAATAAATTTCCTCCTATTTCATCTTGAGAATCTTTCTCAGATTCTATTTCAGTTGTTTTTAATTTTAATTTCAATGAATTGATATTATTATTTGAAAGAATAATGAATATTAGAAAAAAGATGTTACTATATAAAAATTTTTTTTGTGTCATATTCGTTTTTAAATTTATTTTTTTATTAATTATTTATTTATTTATTTTTATTTTAATTTACAAATTTTTACTAAAAATTAAATATTACAAAATTAATTAAAAAAAGAAAATTTATGATGTAAGATTTTATTTGAAAAATATATAAAAGAATGGAATAATTAATAATAATTTAATTGAAATTGCTTTTATTATTTTTTTGCTTTTTTTTTATGTAATCTAACTTAATTAGATTAATTTTTAAATAAATTAAGAATTAAAAAATGACATCTCAAAAACAAAAAAAAAATGATGTAATTCCAAATTCTTTTTTAGAAAACCCAAATTTAATTTCAAATGTTGTATTTAATAATCAACCAAATCAATCTTCACAATTTATATTTAAAAATAATAGCCAAAATTTTAATCAAAATTCAAATTTTAATCTTAATATCCAAAATAGAAATTCAAATTTTAATTTTAATTCCAATCAAAATATAAATTCAAATTATAATTTTAATACTCCATCTCAAAATAATCAAAAATTTAATTGGAAAGAAATTATGAAAATAAATCCAAATGATTCAAATTCAATTGAACCATATATAAATAATTTATTAAATTCATCTTTAAATCCAAATGAAATAGAATTATTACCTGAAAATCATATAATTCAATTAGTAAGTTTACTTCAAAATGTAGTTAAAACATCAATAAATAATAACAAAAACTTAATTGAACAAAATGAAAATTTAAATATGCAATTAAATTCATCAATTCAATATCAAAATAATAATAATAATAATTTAGAAAATGAAAACTCAGATGATGAATATAATAATTTAATAAAAAAAAATAAAAAACAAGAACATTTAATTCAATCATATCAACAAGTTTTAGAAGGAAAAAAAAAATATAATCAATTAATTGAAAGTGATGATGATGAAAATGAAAAAAATGATACATATAATAATTCAAATAAAAATAGATTTTATTGTCAATTTTGTGCAAATAAAAAATTTTATACTGAACAATATTTAGAAGATCATATGAGAAGAAGACATTTAGCATATTATCAAAAATTTTTATTAAATAAAAATAAGAATAATAATAAAAATTATGATGTTAAGTTAAATGAAATGAAAAATTATTTTGAAAATATGATTGTAAATAATAAATTAAGAAATGATTATTATAGATTGAATGAAAAAATAAATGGACTTCAAAATTTAATTCAAAGTCAAAATTATTATCCTATTAATCTTAATCAATCAAATAATATAATTCCAAATAAAGAAACAATTGTTTTAAAAAGTGGAACAAAAAATAATAATAATATAATTTACGAAGATAATGAAGAAGATGATATAAATAATAATGTAATTATTGAACATATGAAAAAAATAAGTAATAATATTGATAGAGATGATAAAGATTTTAATAATAAATTTAATTCTTTGGTTGAAAATATGAATAAATTTAAACAATATGTTTCAAGTGAAATATCAAATATAAAACAATCCCAAAGTTTTTTAAGGGCAAAAAAATCGCTAGAATCAATAGATTTTAAGAATGATGATATAAAATATGTGTCTCCAAATAGAAGAATATCAGTTAGAAATTCTTTATTTATGTCTCAAACAAATCCAAATAAAAGTAATACATTAAGAAGTTCTATAATAAATGTGTCACAATCAAAAAATTTAATCAATTCACTTTTTAAACAAACTAAAAGTAATAAATTAAATGAATCAGAAGTAATTAAATCATTTGATAATACAATTACAAAAAATAATAATAATGAAGATACTAATTTAAAAGAAACATTAAAATCAAATACAAATGTAAATGAAATAATAAATAGTATTAAAGTAAATGAATCTATAAAACTAGATAATAATTTATTAAGAGGTGGAAATAAAAATATAAATGAAAATGAAGAAGATATTGAACAAACAGAAGAAGAAAAACAACTTCAAATATTTTATAAAAAGTTTATTACTCGTGATAGAAATATTGATAATACTATTAATAGTTATATTATGCAAACAATACCAAATTCCTTTGATATTCCAAATGTTAAAATTAATAATCAATATAATAATTTATTTTCAGAAAATTTAAATAGAATAAGTGATTCAAAATTAAATAAAGAATCAGATTTACAAAAAATAAAAAGTAAAGATTATTTAGTTGATATTATACAAAAAATTAATGAAGATATTGGAAATGAATGTGAAAAAGAAGATTATTATGGTTATTATTCTAAAAATTTAGATAATTTTTTTGATTTAAAAGAACTTATTGATGATGCTATGAATGAGTTTTATAATCATAAAGAAAATAAAAGGAAAATAAATGAAGATTTTGATGATCAAAATTTATTAGAAACTATTAATTATAATATTAAATCATCTGATGATCTTGAATTTTCATTTCATAATCATTAAATAATAATAAGAAAATATTTTTTTTTTAAATACATAAAAAAAAATTTAAATAAAAAAAAATTATTTAAGACAATTGAAATTAATAAAATCAATTTTAATATTTCTATTTTTATCAATAGTAAAAGAACTCAAAGCTAAATTTTCATTTCCAAAATTTAAATTAGTTTCTAAATAATCAATCCCATTTAAAAGAGAATAAAAACCATTAGAAAAATCTTCATGAGTAACTAAACAAATAGTAAAATTATCATCATTTTGAGAAGCCATTTCTATTAATATATTAATAACTTTTTTAGTTCTATTTTTAGCTTCTTCTAAAGTTTCTTTATGATCAGAAAGATACCATCCTTTACTTAAATCATATTTATTTGGTATTATTAAATCAGGAAATTTACTTTTAATTTCTTCTAAATTCATTCCCGGAAAACCTTTTTTTTCTAAATAAATTCCTCCTACTTCATGTATTTCTAAAAATGCTTCTTTTGGTATTTTTTCATTATATTCATTTGATATATTTGTCATTGTTTTTAATGTTCTTAAATGAAGAGATGTGTAAAATTTGTCTATTTTTATATTTGATTCTTTTAAGAATTTTCCTACTTTTTTACAATGTTCTTCTTCACCATTTCCTATATCTGGATCTGAACTTCTTTCTTTTAAATATTTGTTATAATCTTCATCCATTAATTGATTGTTACGACTTTGACAATGACGAATTGAAATTATTCTCATTTTTGTTTTTTTTGAGTTATTAATTCTTTTTTTTTTGTTTATTTTTTAAAAATAAAATAAAGTGATTTATTAAATTATTTATATAAATTTATATTTTTTTATAATATAATAATATTTATAATTTTGTTTAATATGGAAATTCATAAATTAAATTATCTCTTAATTCAATTTTATCTTTATATTTTGGACTTCTTGTTATTTGAATTCTATTATTAATTTCTTTAGGAACAGATTTAGATGGGGAATTAGTAATTATATTTTTATTATTTGATTTAGTTGAATAATGTGAAAATATTTTTTTATTAATCATTAAATTTGAATTATTATTATCAGTTTTAATATTATTAAAAATAGATTTAATATTTATTGTGTCATTGTCGATATTTAATTTTACATTTGGTTTATTTTTTATTGAATTATTTATTTTTTTTTCATTATCAATATTTGCTTTTGTTTTGGAATTTTTTGGATTTAATTTTGAAGAAAAATAATTTGAATTTTTTAATTTAACCGGAGATATTGATATATTAATAGTATCATCATCTGGTTCATTATCAGAAATATTTCCTTCATTTTTTTTTTGTTCTTCATGAATTATTAATAGTTTTTTTATATAATCATTAAATGTCATAAATGAATTATCATATTTTGAATTTTTTGTTAAATTTAAACTTAAAATTTTCCCTAATCTTTTATTATAGTTTAAATTACAATTTGAACCAAATTTTAATAAATTTATTATTTCTTTATCATTAATATTTATATCATTTTTAAATAGGCAATTTAAAATCAATCTATAAAATAATTCTTTAATCCAAATATTTTTAATGATGAAAAATAAATTTCTTATTTTCCAATTATAATAATTATTTTTAAGATTATTAAAGTATTTTTTTAAAACTATATTTCTAAAATAAGTAAATCCAAAATATATTTGATGTAAATTTTTCTTTTTAAATCTCCTATATTTTGAATATGAAAAAGCTTTTAATCTAAAAGTTGGCTTTGGATATTTTGCTCTTTTTTTAATATTTCTAGAATATGAAAAAAAGGGAAAAGTATTATCAATCCATTTTAAAAAATAATATTTAAGATAAATTTTTAAAATTGTATTCATGAATTTTTCTATTTTTGTATTTTGAATTTTATGATTATTCCTTAATTTATTTATTAAATTCATAAACACTATTCTAAGGATAGTTTTAATAAAATAAAAGGCATATCTTTTATAATAATTATAATGATGAGATAATTCAATACTTATATCATTTGAAATTGAACTCTCATCAAAAATATATTTTTGATTTTTTTTTCCTTTTAAAATAGGATTTTTTGTTCTTTTTTTAGTAATAAAAGAATTATTTATATTGGGAATTGGTAAAGAAATTATATTATTGTTTATATAATTATTATTATCATTATTATTATTTTTTTTTTTACTTTTTAATTTTAAATTATCATCATTCTTATTATTATTTTTATAAATGAATTTTATTTGTTTTGTCATTATATATGGTTTTATTCTTATTATATTTAAAGGAAAAAAATTAGAAGAAGATAAAGATTTTATTTTATAATCCTCTAATCCAAATTTATTCAATTTTTTATTTAAAAATTTTTTAATATTATTTTGTAAAAATTTCAATTTGTTCAAATCAAAAATCATTTTAGTTAAAAAGTTATGAAAATTTATAATTGGTAATCTTTTAATATTATTTTTATTTTTAATTGAAAATACTTTTAAAGAATTATTATTTTTCCCTAAATTTTTATTTTTAATACTTTTCAAAAAATTTTTAATTCTCTCTGTCATTATTTTAGCTTTATTAATATTAAAATCATAATAAATAATTTTATCCCAAAAATAACATCTACAAAAGCCATTTTTATTAATTAAACCTTTAAATTTAAAATCATTATTCCATATTTTAAAATTCATTCCAGAAGGTTTATCAATTTCCATAATAAATTTTTTTAATTTTTTAAAAGATTTTTTAAGAGAACTTTTTTTTAAAATCTTTATTCCTTTTCTAATATGATATTTCTTCATATTTTCCTTATTATTATTTTTCTTCCAAAACAAACTAATTTTATCAACTGCGTTTTTCATAACAATATAAATATTTTTATTTATATTATTTCCACTATCTTTTTTACCTAATCTATTAGTATATTCAATAGTTCTCATAACAACTCCAGTTCTTTCTGCTTTATAAAATTCATTATCATCAATTTTTAATTTATTTCTTTTTTGTTCAATTGGTAAAGGAGTTAAAATAATATTTTCATTAGTTGAATTAAGATAATTTGCATTTGAATATAATAATTCAGGATTATTTTTTATTTTTGTTAATATTGTTTCTTTATATTGTCCCATTTCTTCAACTAATTCATCAATTGATAAATTTTCATATTTTGTACTTCCATAAAGTGAAATACTATTTTTATTAGTTTTATAATAGTCACCTAATTTATTTGAATAATCATTGTATATTTTTTCTTTTAATTTTATTTTAGGTTCATATGGTTTTTTTTTTGGAAGAATTTCATCTTTTTTTTTTTCTAAATCTTTTAATATTGCAAAATAATTTTTTGAAACCATTGGTTTTTCTTCTTCGATTTTTAATTTTAGATTCTTTTTATTATGTGATTTCATTATAGTTTTAAGGTTTATTAATAAGTTTTTATTAATTTTTTTTTTGTTTTTATTTTTACATTTTTTTATATTATTTTAAATTAATAAATAAATTTTTATAAATTGTTTTTTTTTAAAAATCCCATAAAAAAGAAAGATTATACCAATTTTTTTCTTTTTTATTTGATTCTTTATTAAGTGATTCAATCATTTTCTTATTTTTTAATTTCTCATCTAATAAATATAATCTAATAATTATTTTATCTTCAGTCCAAAAATCAAAACATTTTTCATCTTCATCAAATTTCAGAAATTCAATTTTTGATTTATACAAATCTTTAAAAATAACAGGAACTTCAATTAATTCTTTATCAAAGGAAATAGGACAAATTTCACTTAAAACTTTATTATTATCATTAAAATAAAATAATTTATTATTATAAGGAAAACATAAATTATTGTCTTTAATATTATTTTTCATATCACAAATTTTTAAACCATTTAAAGTATAAACATCAATAGTATTTTTAATAGTATTAACTGAGTAAATATTATTAAATTCATTTAAATAAATATTATAAATATCATTACCTTCTAATTTAATAACATTGATTAATTCAAAAGAAAAACAATTTCTAATAAAAATAAAATTATCAGCACCTACACTAATAATTGTATTTAAATTTTCATTAAATATAATTTTCCAAATCATTTTATTATTATGACAAATATATTCATTTCCTATTTTAACAACTGAAACATCATTTTCACTTTTATGAAATTTATATTTTAAAATTATTCCTTCAACAGTCCCAGCATAAAAAAAATCATTATTTATTTTACATAAACAACTTATTACACAATGTAAATTTATTTGAATTATTTTTTTTTCATTGAATACTTCAATTATTTCATCATAGTAATTTGAATTTATAATTAAATTTAAATTATCATATTCAATAAAACAATTTTGAGTTAAATTAGAATATGTATTTTTAATATTATAATTTTGAATAAATTCAATTGTTTCTTTTTTATATGTTTTTATTGAGTAATTATTATCTAAAATTATTATTCTATCTTTTGAATATTTTAAAATTAAAATTTCAGATTTATCATAATTTTTTAATTGAATAGGACAATAAAATGAAATTGACTCATTTCCATCAATACAACTTTCAATTTTATTAATTAAATTATCTTTATTCATTATTTTTTCTTCTATATTATTAAAATTAGTTTTTTCAATTTTTTTATCAAATAAAACAGCAGGACATTGTCCTAATGAATTAATAAAAGTTAATTCATCATTTAAACTTTCTTCACTAATTTCACCTTTAGAATATTTTTTTTTAAAAATATTTTCATAAGATTCCCAATTAAAAATATTACAAGATTTCTTTAATTTTTTTTCATTATATTGATTATAACCAAAAATATTATTAATCCATTTTCTAATTGAATTTTTTAAATCATTTGATTCTAAACTCATTCTTTGAATATAAATAAAATGAGAAGAATTAAGACAACCTTGAGGTAAAAAAATATTATGAACAAAAATATTTTTACTTTTAATACCAAAGAAATTTAAATTAATATTATAAAATAATTCATCAAAATAAAAAATTTCTGGTATTAATTCTCTATTATCATTATATTTCTCTAATAAATTTTTTGTATTTGATAACAAATGAAACATTCTATCTGGATTATCAAATTTTTTACCTTGAAAATTAATATGTGATTCAGTAATTGGTGATAATCTTAATAAATAAAAATAAACAAAAGCACTTGTAGAATAATGAATTTGATTATGAAAAATATAATCAGTTGTATTTGTTAATGCTTCATATTTTTCAATTAAAAAATTTCTTTTTTCTAAACTTTGAGCTGAAATAGGATATTTAAAATCTCTTAATTTATTATTTTTTTCATTTAAATTATCATATGAGTCAAATATCCATGGAAATATTGGATATTGATTTAAATCATTATATGAACGTGATGAATATTTATTTAATAAATTTAAAAAATCAAAATTTGATATTTCATTATTTCTCCATTTTTGTAATATATTTAATGATTTAAATTTATCAACTGAATTTTTGATTATATTCAAATCGTTTTTTCCTTTTTGTTTTTTTAATGTTTTTTGAAAATGTAATAAATTTTCTTTATTTAAGAAATTTAATAAATAACTTTTATTATCTTTTGTAAATATTTCACAAGCTTGCCAAATATATAAAAATCTTCTTGTTATTATTTCATTTATATATTCAAATGGTATAATTATAAATTTGTCTTTATTAATATATTTTACACTTGAAAACATATTATTTGGTGTTCTTGGTTTAATTTTTATTTCTTTTTCTGATTTTATTATTAAAAAACCTTTAAATATTAAAACAGAACAAAAAATACTTCCTTCAATAATTATTAATTCACAATAAATTTTATTTTTTGATTCATTATAATATAATGGAATTATTTTTTTCTTTTTATTGTTTTCTTCTTTAAATTCAATTGCATATGAATGAGTTATTTCATATGTATCTTTTTTATAAAAATTTGTAAATAATTTTAAAAAGGGTTTTGTATAATTTTTTGTTATATAATTTTTTATTTTTTTTGGTTCATGATATCTTTTAATAAATAATAAATTATTAGTTTTTTCACAAAATTTTTTTTCCAATTTATCTAAACTATTATTAATGAAATATTTATCTAAATACATTAATGAAAATAATCTTTTTAATAAAAATGATTTTGTTTTATGAACTGATAATAAACCAAAATTTTTAATATCATCATACCAAAATTCAATATTTAAATTACTAATTTTCATTTTTTTTAATATATCCGAATAATCTTTTTTATCTTCCTTTAATAAAGATTTAAAATTGTTATTGATAAAAAAGTAATTTTCATTATCCTTATTTTCTTTGATAATCACTTTTTCATTAATTAAATTCATTTTTAGAAAATCAATATCAATATCATTATTTGAAGTAATTCTTTGAATAATTTTTTCTTTTAAATTATTATATTCTATATTATCACCAATTAATTTATTTTTAATAATATTTATTTTATTCATATTAATTTCTTTAATAATATCACTTATCATATTTTCTAATAAATTTGAAAATGCTTTATTTTTAATTGAAGATAAATCTATAGATAATAATTTATTTATAACTTTGAAAGAAAGAAAATAAAAATTTTTTGTAACTTCATTCTCTTTTTCTAAAAGTTTTTCAATTTTAGATATTTCTTTCATTTTATTAGAATTTTGATTTTTTTTAAAGTCTAATATTGAAAAAATACAAATATTATCTTGATAATAATATTTATTTATTATTTCAACATTTTCATATCCTTTATCAAATTGAGTATAATAAGCAATTAAAATATCTAATATTCTCTCTATAATTGATTTATTATCTTGGAAAATATCTCTTATATATAAAAAATAATCTTTATTTTCATTTATGAAATTTAAAAATTTATCTATCATCACTTCTCCAACTGTTTTATTATTTTTATATATTATTAATTCTAATATTTCAATAAAGAGATAAATAGTATTTTTAATATTTAAATAATAATTAAGAGTAAATATATTATCTAAATCCTTAATTTTATCTCTTTTTATTTTATTTAAAATAAAATTCAATAAACTATTAATATGTTCTGTTAAAATGTTTATTTCATTTTCTTCAATTAAATTTAATAATTTTTTAAACAAATTTAATATTAATTGATAATAAAATGGTTTTTTAAAATATAAAAAACATTTGTCAATTATATCACATAATTCTGTAATTTTAAAATTAAACTTTTCATTTTTCATTGAATAAATAATAAATGATTCAAAAATATTTCCTAAAATTTTATAAGAAGAATAAATAGAAAATTTAAAATCATCTTGTTTATTTGAATAATTATTTTTACATAATAAAAATGCTTGATTATAAAATTCATATAAAAAATTTTTATATATTGAAAATAATTCTTCATTATTATAAATTTTTTCTAAATTATTAAAAATATTAGAAATAATATCAATATTTTGATGTAAACATTCAAATTGAAAATTAAATTTATTGACTCCTTTTATAACAAATTTTAATTCATTAAAAATATTTTCATTTTTAAATATACAAAATAAATAACTTTTCAAAATTAAAGGAGTCATTTTAATATTGTTCATAAAATTAAAAAATTCCTGTATAAATGAAAACTCTGTATCTTTTTCTTGCAAAATTCTCTGGCCAAAACCAATAATATATTGTTTAAGAAATAATTCATTTAAAGCAATTAAAGTAATAGAAATAATTAATTCATTATTTTCATTTAATAAAATTATAGTAAAAAATCTATTTATTATTTTTTCAGACATTTCATTTCTGATAATATTAAATGTTAAACTACATTTTGATTTTAATAATATTTTTATTAATTTATAATATAATTCTGGATTTTTATTATTTATTGCAAAATTTTGAAAAAAAAGAATATAATTACATATTGTTTCTTCATTATTATAATAATTAAAAAAAAATTGAATTAATTTACTTAATTTTGAAATTTGATTTTTAATATAAATTAATATACTCTCATAAAGGAAATATTCAATTATTTCTAAATTTATAAATTTGAAAATATTTGAATTTTGTTTTATTAAAGGAAAGATTTTTGGAATACATTCTGATGATAAATTATTTTCATTTATTAAAATTAATAATCCTTTAATTAAAAGTTTTTCATTATCAATTTTGGAGAAAATATTAATTATATTATTAATTAAAAATTCAGGAATATATTTTTTTAATTTATTTTGTATGATACAAAAACAATAAAAAATTGTTGAAATTTTTTCATGTTTAATATCATCTGATTGATTAAATAAAATATTTAATATCTTATCAATTAATAAATATAATTCTTCATTATTGTCATCCCCAAAGTCAAAAGTGTAAATTTTGGTTAAAATAATAATGAAATATTCACAATATAATTTTTTAAAAAAAAATTTTTTTTTAAGAATTTCTTCATTTTTACTTATATTATCATTTTCTTTTTCTTTATTTTGAATCCCCAAAATTAAATCTTAATCCCCATTTATTTCTTTAATAATTTTCTCTACCATTAACACTTATTTATAATCAAAAAAAATCTTCAATTTATTTTATTTATTTATTATAAAATATTTATCATATCATGATAGCAATATGATTTTTATTTTTTTACACAGTTATTTTATTTATTACAATTACAATATCTATCTATTATATATATAATAAAGGAATATTATATTTAAAAAAATATAATAAAAGAAAGTTAATAATTAAGATGTAATTGTTTAATGACTTTTTATTATTTTGATATTGTCATATAAATTTATGGTTATTTTATTTTATAAAGATTTATTATTTTATTATTGAGTTGTAATAAATTAAGATTTATTTGTTTTTTTAATTTTTTATTTTAAATTTAATTAAAAAAATATAATGTTTGATAATAGAGAAAAAATCGAAATTTCAAAACTTTTTGATAATAAATATGAATATGTAAGTATTCTTGGTGAAGGAAGTTATGGTAAAGCATATTTAGTTCGAAGTAAAAATGATAAAGTAAAAATAAAATTATTTAAAATTTAATATAAATATAGTCATTAGCAGTAATTAAAACAATTCAAATATCAAGTACATCTGAAAAAAGAAATGAAGCATTATTAGAAGTAAAAATATTAGAAAAATTAGAACATCCATACATAATTCACTTTAGAGAATTTTTCACAGATAACAATACAATATATATAATAATGGATTATGCAAATGGAGGAGATTTAAGTAATAAAATAAAAAACCAAAGAAAAAAAGGAAAATATTTCTCCGAAAATCAAATATTAGATTATTTCACTCAAATATGTTTAGCAATAAAACATATTCATGATAGAAAAATATTACATAGAGATATAAAAAGTCAAAATATTTTTTTAATGAAAAATAACAGAGTAAAATTAGGTGATTTTGGTATTGCAAAATGTTTAAATGGTACTTTTGAAAAAGCAAAAACTTTAATAGGAACACCTTATTATTTAAGTCCAGAAATAATAAATGATAAACCTTATGATTATAAAAGTGATATTTGGTCTCTTGGTATTTTATTATATGAAATGTGTGCTTTAAAAATGCCTTTTGAAGGAAATAATATGCCACAATTATATATGAAAATTTCAACTGGAAATTATTCTCCTTTAAGTAAAGTTTTTAGTCAAGATTTAAGAAATCTTGTTAATTCTATGTTAAATGTTAATTCTTTTAAAAGACCTTCTATTGGAGAAATTTTAAGAAGTAAAATTATTAATCCTAGAATTAAAAATTTTTTAAATGAAAATGAATTTAAAAATGAGTTTTCTCATACAATTTTACACAGTTATAATTTGTTAAAAAATGATAATAATGAAGAAATTTTTAAAGATAAAGAAAGATTGTCTGATGGGAATGTTGGAAATAAAAAAGTTTATAATAGGAATAATTATCAAAACAATTATCAGAATAAAAATAAAGAAAGAGAAAAAAATATTTTGGATGAATTAAATTTACTTAAAAAAGATTTGGCTGGTCCTTCAAAAAATATTATTAATAATTATAATAATTTTAATAGTAATGGTAATAACGTTAATTATCAATTTCCAAGAAATGTTTCTGATAAAAATGTTAAAAATAATAATAATAAAAATTTAATTCAAAATAGTGAAAGAATTAAAAAAATTCAAAGAAAAGAATTTTCAGATAAAGATAGTAAAGAAAATTTATTAAAAATAAATCCTATTGAAGTATCATCTAAAAATGGTTATATTATTAATAATAATAATATATTAAATCAAAAATATTCAGATAGAAATAATAATAATAATGAAAAAGAACAAAAAAGTAATTTACAAGATTTAATGAAACAAATGAGAAAGAAATTAAAAAATGAACAAGAAAAAGAACAAGGAGTAATTTGGATGAAAGGAATGGAAAACTTTATTAATTTATTAAATAAAGATAACAATGTCACATATAGTACTAATAATGAAAATACTAATATTAATAATAATAATAATATTAATAATGTTATTATTATTAATAATAACAAACAAGTTGAAGAAGAGAATTTAATTTTTGAAAAATTAAAAATTAAAAATGTTAATCTAGAAGATAATAATGGTAATTTAAGCAATAATAAATATAATAATATATATAATGAACATTTGAATGAAAATGAAGATAATAAAAAAGTAAATTTAAATTATTCTCCTACTTTTAATTTAAATGAAGAAACAAATTCAATTGAAAAAATAGATAATTTATTATATGATGAATTAATTGATGAATTAGGAAAAGATGTTTTATTAGATTTAACATCTTTAATAAAAAAATTTGTTAATGATAATATACTTGATTTTGATTATGATGAAATTAATAAAAATATAAAAAAATATTATGAACAAAAAGAAGTTAATACTTTTATAATTGATAAAGCAATTAGTAAAATTCCTGATATATATTATTTGATATTAGAAGAAAAAATAAAATAAATAATTTATCTTTCAAAATAAGAAAGATAGATTTTTTTATATTTTAATTAATATAAATTAAAAAATTATACTTTTAAAAATAAATAAAACAAAAAGAAAAAAAAACCAAATTTAAAATCAAATTCTTAAATTAAAAAAAAAGATAAAATCCAAAAAAAAAAAAATATAAAAAAGAAAAAATAAAAATATCCTTTATTGATCAGCCCAATAATAAACAAAATCTTTATAATTCAATTTTCCATCTTTCAAATAACCCCCTTTATTTAAAATTTCTTCAATTTCATCTTCATTTAATTTTGAACCAAAATTTTCTAAAACATATCTTAATTCTTCATCTTGAATAGTACCTCTTTTATCTCTATCTAAAACAGTAAAAGCATCAATAACAAAATTAGGATCTTTCATAGTATTCATTAATTCAAGAAAAGAATCAAAATCTAAAGCTTCATTTTGTTTTCCCATTAATTGAAGAACATCATAAATATCTTCTTCTGTATAATCTTCTTTCGATGCCTCTACTGCATCAATTATATTATCTGGATCTAATTTTCCTCCTTTTGATATTTGATTAAATCCTTTTTTATATCTTTCCATTGCTTCTACATTTTCAGATTGAGATGTTGATGGTATTTCTTGTTTTGTTTTTGATGGTTTTGGCATTTTTTTTTATTTTTTTTTATTATTTTTTTTTGTTTATATGAAATTTGTTTTATTTTTTTTTTTTATTTATTTATTTTTTTTCTTTTTTTTTATATTTT
>JAEEGK010011066.1_pt1 | contig 20672 bp, 16 predicted proteins | sample 8958771 | NCBI WGS metagenome assembly JAEEGK01 (sample SAMN16246547, study PRJNA631951) | gut metagenome | biome: gut microbiome; feature: rumen; material: SC-attached | host: Bos | place: Iran: Karaj | collected 2018-10
CACGCGCGGCACCGCCTGTCCGACCTGACGGAAGGCCGGGTACCGTGTACCCGGATCGGAGTGGAAAAATGAGTACGGCACTGACGCAGGGAATCCGGTTTTTCACCCGGGAGACAGGTATCCTGTCCGCCCTGGCCGCGGCATGCGGAACGGAAAGCCGGACGGAAACGGCGATGGACGGCGATTGTGCCTCCATGTCCGTGTTCGACCTGGCCAGCGTGACGAAGCTGTTTACGGGCCTGTGCCTGATGAAACTGAAGGAAGACAGCCTGCTGGATTTCAGCAGGCCTGTTTCTTTTTACGATCCGCACTTTGAAAACCTGAAGGACACCCCGGTGGACGCGCTGGCGAAGTTTGCCTTCACGCTCAAAACCCCGTGCCGGCTGGATGCCTGCGGCAGCCGGGAGGAAGCGCTGGCGGCGCTGTTTGCCGCCTTCCCGGCGGAAAAGCCGGACCGGCGGATCTATTCGGATATCCCCGCGATGGTGCTCAAGTATGTGATCGAGGCGGCGGGCGGCATGCCGTTCATGGACTATGTGCGGAAAACCGTGCTGGAGCCGGCCGGCATGCGGGAAACCTGGGCGAAGGTGCCGGAAGGCCGGATTGCGGACTGCCAGGTGTACAGCCCGGAATACCGGATCGAAAGCGGAAAGCGGATCGTGCGGGCCGGTCTCCGGCCGGGCGTTCCGCATGATCCGAAGGCCGCCGTACTGCAGGGGGATACGGGCGACCTGTGCGGCCATGCCGGGCTCTTTTCCACCGCGGCGGACATGGAACGCTTCTGCCGGGCGGTGCTCGCGCGGAAGATCGTGGGGGAGGAGTCCCTGCGGGAAACCGCGGTCAACCGCACGGGGCGGCTGCTGGAGGACGGGACCTATACCCAGTACCTCGGCATCCAGTGCTATGTGCGCCATCCGGTGCAGTACTGGTCGGAGATCCCGGCGTACATGGGCAGCCGGGCATTCGGCATCGGCGGATTTACGGGCAACCATGTATCCATGGACCCGAAGCGGAATATTTTCACGATTTTCCTCGGCAACCGGGTGCAGGACCGGCTCACGGTGCTGGTGCCGGAGGCGGGAAAAACGCTCACGGATTACGGCCTGAACGCGGATGGAAGCGGAACCTTCCCCTGGGAGGAAGGACTGGTTCTCCCGTCTTCCGTGAAATATGTGCACCAGAAGGACGCACACCTGCACAGCGCGGTGATGGAAACGCTGAATCTCCCGGCGGTACCGTTCGGGGAAGATTAACTTGCATTCAATGAAAAACTGTGATACACTCTAATGGTCAAAGAAAGTCGAAGCATTCTTTGGCCTGAAAAGAGGGGGATCCGTATGCGACTGAGCGACTCGATTGAGAGCTTTATCAAAGAAATGCTGGATGACGGCTCCGCCGAGGTGGAGCTGAAGCGGAACGAGCTGGCGGAGTATTTCCGCTGCGCGCCGAGCCAGATCAACTACGTCCTGGCCACGCGCTTCAGCCCGGACCACGGGTACCTGACGGAGAGCCGCCGCGGCGGCGGCGGGTATATCCGGATTGTCCGGGTGGTGCAGAGCGGCAGCCAGCGGCTGATGTACCTGGTGAACGAGCGCATCGGCGATTCGCTGACCGGGGAGGAGTGCATCCGCCTGATCAGCCAGCTGAAGGAAGCGGATGTTGTCACCGCGGACGAGGCGTCGCTGATGGCCGCGGCGGTCAGCGCCCGCGCGCTGAGCGTCCCGCTGACCGATGAGCTGAAAAACGCCATGCGCGCCCGGATCATGAAGAGTATGCTGATGACGATTGCGGCCCGGAACAAGGGCTGACCCGGAACGGAGGAGTGCCGGATGCTGTGTGAGGAATGCCACGTCAACGAAGCGAGCTTTACCGTTTCGGTCGTGACGGGCGAAGAGACGACGGTCCGCCATCTCTGCGCGGACTGCATGAGCCGGATGAACGCGGACCTGATGAAGGGGAACGTGCGCAGCCTGCTGAATACGGTGCTGAGTGCCATCCAGGCCTCAGCTGAGGAGAGAAAGGAATTTTCCATGCCGATTTTCGGAAGATTTACCCAGCGGGCGCAGCAGACCCTGCTGCTGGCCCAGCGGATTGCGGCGGAGCTGCAGCAGAGCTACGTGGGAACCGAGCACCTGCTGCTGGCCCTGCTCAAGAGCAACGCGAACGTGCCCGAGGCGGTTTCCGCCCGCATGAGCTATGAGTCCGTGCTGGACGAGCTCAAGCGGGAGATTGCCGCCCTGAACGATCCCGAGGCGGGCAAGGGAACCGGCCGGATCGAGCTGAGCCCCCGGGCGAAGAAGACGCTGGAGAACAGCGTGCTGGAGAGCCATAAGCTGGGGCAGAACTATGTGACCGTGGAACACTTCTGGCTGGCGCTGCTGGGCAATGACGACGGCGTGGCCGGCGGCCTGCTGCGGCGCGCCGGGGTGGACCTGTCCGCCGCGCGGGAGGAGATCCTGCGCCAGATGCGGGAGAATGCCGATGCCGGCGAACCGGCCCGGCCGAACGTATGGCCGCCCTTCGCGGCGGTGCGCAACCGCGGCGGGAACAATGCGGCTCCGGAGAAGACGCTGCTGGACAAGTACAGCCGCGACCTGACGGCTGCCGCCGAGAAGAACGAGCTGGATCCGGTGATCGGCCGGGAAAAGGAAATCCAGCGGATTATCCAGATCCTGATCCGGCGGACGAAGAACAACCCCGTGCTGATCGGTGAGCCCGGCGTGGGCAAGAGCGCCGTGGCGGAAGGCCTGGCGCAGCGCATCGTGCAGGGCAACGTGCCGGAGATGCTGCTGGGCAAGCGCGTGCTGAGCCTGGATATGGGCAGCATGGTGGCGGGCACCAAGTACCGGGGCGAGTTTGAGGAGCGCATGAAGAACGTCATGGACGAGCTCCACAAGGCCGGGAATGTGCTGCTGTTTATCGATGAGATCCATACGATTATCGGTGCGGGCAGCTCCGAGGGCAGCCTGGACGCCGCCAATATCCTCAAGCCGGCGCTGAGCCGCGGGGAGATCCAGTGCATCGGCGCAACCACGCTGGATGAATACCGCAAGCATATCGAGAAGGATGCCGCCCTGGAGCGGCGGTTCCAGCCCGTAATGGTCGGCGAGCCGACCGCGGACGAGACGCTGAGCATCCTTTTCGGCCTGCGTGACCGGTATGAGGCGCACCACAAGGTCCGCATCACGGACGAGGCGCTGAACGCCGCCGTGCGCCTGTCCGACCGGTACATCACCGACCGGTTCCTGCCGGACAAGGCGATTGACCTGATGGACGAGGCGGCCAGCCGCGTCCGCATCCAGGCCTGCACCGCCCCGCCGGATGTGCGGGAACAGGAAAAGCGGCTGGAAGCCGTGGTCATTGAAAAGAAGGAAGCCATCTCCCACCAGGATTTCGAAAAGGCCGCCGCGCTGCGGGACCAGGAGCGGAACCTGAACCGGGAGATCGAGGAGAAGCGCGCGGAGTGGAGCCGTTCCCAGACGAACGCCCGCGACGTGGTGACCGAGGACGATATCGCCCAGGTCATCTCCCAGTGGACGGGCATCCCCGTCAGCAAGATGACGGAACAGGAAAGCCAGCGGCTGCTGCATCTGGAGGAATCGCTGCATAAGCGCCTGATCGGCCAGGAGGAAGCGGTAAGCGCGGTGGCGCGGGCGATCCGCCGGGCCCGGGCCGGGCTGAAGGATCCGCGGCGCCCCATCGGCAGCTTCATCTTCCTGGGACCGACCGGTGTCGGCAAAACCGAGCTGTGCCGCGCCCTGGGCGAGGCGATGTTCGGGGACGAAGACGCCGTGATCCGCCTGGACATGAGCGAATATATGGAAAAGCATACCGTATCCCGGCTGGTCGGCTCGCCGCCCGGCTATGTGGGATATGAGGAAGGCGGCCAGCTGACGGAGGCCGTCCGCCGCAAGCCCTACAGCGTCGTCCTGCTGGACGAGGTGGAAAAGGCGCACCCGGATGTGTTCAACATGCTGCTGCAGATCCTGGAGGACGGGCGGCTGACAGACAACACCGGCCGTACGGTCAGCTTCAAGAACACGATCCTGGTCATGACCTCCAACGCCGGCGCGCATACGATCAGCACCCACCGGGCCATGGGCTTCGGCGCGGCGCAGAAGGATGAGGCCCGCGACTATGAGGCGATGAAGGAATCCGTGATGAAGGAGGTCAAGGACCTGTTCCGGCCGGAATTCATCAACCGGGTGGACGAGATGATCGTCTTCCATGCCCTGACCGAGGAAGAAATCCGGAAGATCACGGAGATGATGCTGAAGCAGGTGGCGAAGCGCCTGGAAGAACAGGAAATCCGCCTGACCTGGGACGATGCCGTGGTCGAAAAGCTGGCCGCGGACGGATACGATCCGAAGTTCGGCGCCCGGCCGCTGCGCCGACTGATCCAGCGCACCGTCGAGGATACGCTGAGCGAGGAGCTCCTGCAGGGCCATATCCGGCTCGGCCGCACAGTGGCGCTGACCGTGAAGGACGGTGCGATCGCCCTGGAGGAAGTGCCGGAAGCGGAACCCGCGGAGGAGAAACTGGCGGAAAAGGTTTCCGCGGAAGCAGAACCTGCCGTTGCAGCTCCGGAAGAAGAATAATCCCCAAAAGAAAACAATGCCGGCTCGGAATGAGCCGGCATTTTCATGTGGATTTACAGCTTTTCCTTATGCCCGTTTACAGTGAGGAAAACCGGGCGCTCCAGCAGGTGCTCGTTCGGGCGGTGCAGGGCGAGGCGCACCTCGCCGTCCTTGTCGCGGAAGAGCATTCCGTGGCCGCCGTCCCGGGAGAACAGCGGCGCCAGCTGGCGGAAGGGTCCGGTGATCTCGCCGCTTTCGGAGAGGGCGAGGCCCTGGGTATAACCCGTCTTCGAGAACGAGGACCAGAGGCAGAGCAGGCCGCCCTCCTGGTCGCGCCACAGGAAGGGACCGTCGGTCACATAGCCGCTGATCCCGCTGGAATGCTGGACCGGGGTGGCCCATTTTGCTTCCGAGGCATGGAAGAGCAGGCTGGGTTCTCCGGCGGGAGCACGCAGGTCATCGGTGAGCGGCATGGCCTGGATCTCCCCGTCGCCGACCTGGACCCATTCATGGCAGAACACAATCCAGGGGCGGCCTTCTTTGTCCGCGTAGAAAGTGCCGTCCAGGCATTCCCAGTCCGCCGGGGTGACCGGTCCGTCCGACCAGGGGACGAAGGGGCCTTCGGGCTTGTCTGCCCGCAGGATGGCGGTGCCGCGGCGGCGCTTGTCGCTCTTGAAGCTCGCGAACATGTAGAACGCGCCCTTCCAGGGATGCACTTCCGGCGCCCAGTAGTTGCGGTCCGCCCAGAAGGTACCGTCGTTTTCAAAGCAGGGGATGGGATCCGACCAGTTTTCCAGGTCGGTGCCGGTATAAACGTCAAAGCCGGTGGCCGGTCCCCAGCAGGTGGGGCCGCGGGTTCCGTAAAGATAGTAGACCCCGTCATGCAGCAGGACAAAGGGGTCCCGGATGTTGATTTCATTCCTCTTCATTGGTCGATTCCTTTCCCGGGCGCCGTGTGCGCCGGTACTGCAGCGGAGTTTCCCCGGTGACCTGCTTGAAGCGGCGGATGAAGCTGCCCGCGTCGTAGTAGCCGACGAGGGTGCTGATTTCGCGGATGGTCTGGTCGGTGTTTTCGAGCAGGTCCCGCGCGCGCTCGCAGCGCAGCAGCGTCAGGTAATCCGAAGGCGTCATCCCCATCCGCTCCTTGAAGGAAAGGCTCAGGCGGGTGGTGGACAGGTCAATGGATTCGGCGATCGCCGTCATGGAGATTTCCGGATCAGTAAAGTGTGTGTCGATATAGCGGATGGCCTGGTCGATTTCGTCGCCGGCCGGTTCGGCAGCCGGATCCTCCGCAGGCGCTTCGCCGGACAGCAGGTGGTCGCACAGGCGGCGCAGCAGCTCATCCAGGTCGTCGATGGACTGGCAGGAGGTCAGGCTGAAAATGTCGTAGAAGTCCCGGGCGTCGTGGCCGGCCAGCTTGGCGGCCTGGTCGCGCGTCAGGGTATCGATGACGTTGTTGTAGATCATCCGGAAGGCGAAGGGCGACATGTTCGTGTTCTTCAGGAAATGCAGCAGCTCCGAGATCCGGCTGTCCAGCAGCTCGCGGTTGTTCAGCGCGAGCGCCTGGCTGATGGAGTTGGTAATCTTCTGGGCCCGGGGCAGGGTGCCCTCCAGGCTGGAGGAAATATCGGTATAGGCCAGCACCTGGGAATGTCCCATCACGAAACGGTTGTCATAGGCGGCAGCGGCCTCCAGGTAAGCCGCCGGGGCTTCTGCCGGCTGGGAATGCACCGCGGAAATCGCGGTGACACAGGCGGTTTCGTCATTGCCGGACTCCTGGCGGATCATTTCCGCGAGCGTGCCCAGCATATCCGGATCATTGGCAAAGGCCAGGTACAGAATGGCCTTCATGGCGACCAGCTCCACGCCCGCGGCGGTCACATCCGCCAGGGAGGAGAACGGTTCCCGGCTCATCTCAAAAGGCCGGTCCTGGTCGGCGGAGGGGGAGCAGAGAATCGCGGCGTAATACTGCTTCCGGATATCCAGGCCGATGCGTTCCGCCGCGGCAGCCGTATCGGCCGGGGAGGCAAAGCGGCCCTTGAAGAAGCGGAGCACGAAATCGTGCCGCTGCATCGGAAGGGATTCATCCAGGCGGCTGCTCAGCTCGCTGTTGGCGCGGGTCAGGTAGCGGATGCCGGTGGAAATGCGCGTCAGTTCATCCTTGCGCGTATCGTCTTCCGGGGCCAGCAGGCCGGAGATGGCCTCGATGGGCTTGGCGTGATGGCGCGCGACCCAGAGGATCAGCAGCACGGAGACCAGCAGCAGGGAAACCAGGAAAAGGAGCAGCTGGCCAAGGCTGGACCGGATCGCCGCCCGGACATCCGCCATCCGCAGGACTGTATCGTAGCGCATGCCCCAGCTCCGTCCCGGCAGGGAAACGGAAAGCCAGCTGTCGCCGTTCCGGCTGAAGACACAGCCGTATTCTCCGTCCGGCGCGGTTTCCATGTCCGCCGGGGAAAGGGGAAGATCTTCCGCGGAGGCAATCACCTGGTCCCCCATGCGGATATACGTGTTGAGGTCGGTGTCGATGGCATCGGCAAACATATCCCGGTAAACGGATTCCTTGATCAGGAAGAATACGGAGCCCTTGCTCCTGGCCGGGCTGGCACCCAGGGGCAGGATAAAGCCGACCATGCGGGAGTCTGCTCCGTCGATCAGGTTGGAGACGACCCGCTGCGCAGGCAGCACGGTCAGCCGGTCCACGGTGCGGAGCAGGCCGGCCAGGTCTTCCGCGGGGGTCTGCTCAAACTGCGTCATGCGCGAAAACCGATCCAGCGTCATGGATGCCGAAGAGGAATAAAGCCGGTCATCCTCCGGGAAGTACAGGTACAGCTGGTCGCAGAAGGAGTTGGTGGCCGTGTAGGGAATCAGCTGGAGCTGCAGGTCATAGGCCTTCCACGGCTCCTCATCGAACCGGAACGGCTCGATATGCGGTGACAGGCCGATTTCCTCGGCGGTGCTGAGCATGGTGGAAATATAATCCTCATGCCGGATGGCGATCCGGTTCAGGCGGTTGACCTGGCCGGTGACGATATCATCCTGCACCTGACGCTGCGAGGTGTGGATCATGTAGAAGGTGACGCCCGAAAACAGCAGCAGCAGTATGAGCGTGTAGGACAGGGCATATTTGATAAAGACCGACCTGCGCATCGGGGCGCCTCCTTTCTTTGCTTATCGTTCGCTGATCCAGCGGTCATAGATTCCCTGGTAAGTGCTGCGGTATTCCTCCCACCCGGCGTCGCGGATCTTCGCGGCGTATTCGGCGGCGGATTCCTCAGTGACGCCCTTGGTGATCATCTCCACGATGGCGGCATCGACGATGCTCTTGAGCCGGTTGCGGAGAAGGTTGATGCGGGCGTCCTCTTCCGGAGCCCGGGACGCCACGGTGGTGAGGAGCTTGCTGCTGGTGGATTCCAGCACGCCGGCTTCCTCATACAGGCGGCAGTAGCCGGCCTTTTCCTGCCGGTGGGCGGCAGGCACATACACGGAAGCATAGTATTCAGCGGGGGCGAAGAACTGGCCGCAGATCACGGGCACCGTGCGGTACAGCTCGTTGTCCGGCGGCACGTAGGAAACGGCGTAGCGGCCGTCCTCCTGGCGGATCAGCGTATCGCCCACAGCGCCGTTCTGGGAAACCAGCATGGTTTCGGTTTCAAACTGGGCGTCCAGCCAGCGGAGGCTGGCCTCCACGTCCCGGTTGTCCACGGTGAGGGCGGCGCCGAAATCGATCAGGTCGATCAGGCGGGGCAGGCAGGCCTTGCAGCCTTCGGCATGCACCGGCTTCATCACCCGGTACATGGAGACCACGGAAGGGGACAGGGCGGTGTTTTGCAGCCGCCAGTAACTGAACATGCCGACATTCCCCTGGTTCACCTTGTCCGCCCAGATGTTGCTGCCCTGGCTGATAAAGCCGATGTCCAGCAGATCCTCGGCATACAGGCTGTGCAGCCACTTCAGCGTTTCGAGGAACGCGGGATCCGCCGGGGTGAAGATCACTTTTCCGCTGTCATCCAGGGAGATGAAATCCTCATTCAGCGGCAGGCCGTAGAAGGAGAACAGGTTGTAAATCCCGGTGTTGTTGTCATCGAAGGTGAATTCCATGGGGACTTCATCCTTCTGCCCGTTCCGGTTTGGGTCATCATTGCGGAAACGGCGGAGCACCTCCGTCAGCTCATCCACGGTGGAAGGTACCGGCAGGGACAGTGTGTCCAGCCAGTCCTGGTTGATGAAGAAGTGGCCGTCGGTGTTGACGCCCTGGGAAATCAGGAAGCCCAGCTCATAGATGTGCCCGTCCGAGGCAGTCAGCTGGTTTTTCAGGCCGCTTTCCTCCAACCGCTGGGTGTAGTTGGGCAGGAGACCGCGGGCCATATAGTCATCCAGCGGAAGCAGCTGGTGGCGGGAAACGCCGTACTCCTCCACGTCGAGCTTCCCGCGGATAATCAGGTCCGGCAGGGTGCCCTTGGCGAAGGTCAGCGAAACAGCGCTGCTCCATTCAGCCTCCTTGACGTCGCTGAAGGTCACATGGACGCCTGTCTGCTCCTCAATCTGCTTGTAGAACCAGAGATTGTTGAAGTCGACGGCCATATTCTCAATTTCATACTGAAGGGCGGTCAGGGAGACGGGCTTTGTGGCGGAAGGCGGTTCCGGCGCAGGACCGGAACAGCTGCCCAGCAACAGCGCGGCAGCCAGCAGGATCAGGAAGAGCGCTCTCCGTTTCATACAAATCCTCCGACGGAATAAACGGCAAAGCCGGAGGATCGGTCTGACGGATCCTCCGGGGTTGGGGAAAACCTCCCGGCAAGGCGATTATAGCACCTTGCCGGGAGCGCTTTCAAGGAAACAAAATGGTTAACAAAACTGTGCGCTGAAGCGCGGATGCTTCCTCTGCGATCGCTGTTACCTGTCCTTTCATCGCCTGCGGCTCGAAACGACAGACAGCTGTAGCATGGGCGAAGCGTCAATGACCGCCAGTGGCGGGAATCTCATTGATGCTGAGGTCAATCGAAAGGGAGCAAGCTGCCCGGTGGGCAGTTGCGACCTTTGAGATTGCGGATTAAGCACGATACGCGCTGAAGCGCGGATGCTTCCTCATCACTTAGCCAGGAACGCGTCATACGCATTCTGGAACAGCTCGATGTAGCGATCGACACCGATGCTCTTGGTCTGGGCCTGGAATTCGTTCCAGGATTCATCGGTCACGCCTTCACGGACGAACTTCGCGAACGCTTCGTCAATGGCGGTCTCCAGTTCGGTGTAGATGTCGGAAGCTTCGATGGAGTCTTCGTTGTTCATCTTGCACAGGTCGCGCAGGTACTGGTAGCTCTTGTACTCGAGCACGCCGGCTTCCGCATAGGTCTTGCTGTCTTCATAGCGTTCCACGCGGTGGGGCGCCATCTGGTAGATCTCGGTGTAGTAGTCGCCGGGGGCGAAGAACTGACCCATGATAACCGGAACGAAATCGTACAGGCCGTTGTTCTCGGGGATGTTGATGACTTCGTACTTGCCGGCGTCATTCTTGATGATCTGCTCGCCGACCTTGCCGTTGCCGGCCACCATCATCATTTCGGTTTCCAGCTGGGCGTCGATCCACTTCAGGGCAGCGACGGGGTCCTTGCAGTTCTTGGTCAGGTAAGCGCCGACTTCCGGAACCTCCAGGATAGAGGAAACAGAAACCTTGTAGCCGTCCGCAGCGGGGGGCAGGATGGACTTGAAGTTGCCGATGTTGTCCGCGGTGATGGCGGTGTTGATCAGGCGCAGGTAAGTGAAGTAGCCGACCTTGCCTTCATTGACCTTGCTGGCCCACAGGTTGGAGTCCTGGGTCAGGGATTCGGGATCCAGCAGGCCTTCTTCGTACATCTGGTGGAGCCATTCCACGCAGGCACGCCAGCCGGGCTGGGCGCCGGTGAACTGCACCTTGTCGTTTTCATCGATGAAGTAGTACTTCTGGTTTTCCGGAACGCCGAAGGAAGCGAAGAAGTTCAGGATGCCTTCGGGGCCGGTCTTGCTGGAGGAAGCGGACATCGGGAACTCAAAGCCGTCCGCCTTCATCTTGCGCAGCATTTCGGTCACTTCGTCAATGGTCTTGGGGGCTTCGAGGCCCAGCTTGTCCAGTTCGGTCTGGTTCACGTACCAGGTGCCGTTGTGGTTGACGTTCTGCGCCATCAGGTAGCCGATGTAGTAGGTCTTGCCGTCGGAGGCGGGGATGGAGTCGCTGGCGTGGTTCAGGTTCATGCGGGAAACATAGTTGGGCATGATTTCTTCCGTCAGGTACTCATCCAGGGGCAGCAGCAGGCCCTGGGATACGCCGTACTCTTCCACGTCCACCGCATGGCGGATGATCATGTCGGGCATCTGGTCCGGGATGGAGAACATCAGGTTGGCTTTGGTCGCCCAGTCGGAATCCTTGACCATGTCAAAGGTGACGTGGGTGTTGGTCTTTTCTTCGATCTGCTGGAAGTACCAGAAGTCGTTGTTGAAGTCGCAGTTCTGGTTTTCCAGCGCATACTGGAAGGCGGTCAGCTCGACCTTGTCGTCGGCCAGAGCGGCGCCGATGCCCATCACGAGGCACAGCGCGAGAAGCAGGGAAACGATTTTCTTCATGGGGTATTCCTCCTTTTTATTTTAAGGGACTCTGCCCTTAATTTACTTTTTTTCAGATCAACCTTTGAGGCTTCCAATCATAACGCCCTTGACGAAGTACTTCTGCATGAAGATGTAGAGCAGGATGGCAGGCACCGTAGCTACCACAATGCAGCAGTACTTGGCGACTTCCGCCGTACGCATGGCTTCCTGCAGGCCGGCGAGGTTGTCGCCATAGGACGCGAAGAACGTATCGGAATTGCCGGTGGAGGTCAGGGAGGCAAGGATTTCCTTCAGGATCAGCTGCAGGGGAAACAGCTTCCGGGATTTCAGCATGATATGCGCGGTGAAGTAGTCGTTCCATCTGGCAACGCCGTAATAGATCGAGAGCACAGCAACGATCGTGCCGGAAAGCGGAAGCACGCACTTGACAAAATAGGTGAAATGGTTGGAACCGTCCATGACAGCCGCTTCATACAGCTCCTCGGGAATCGTGGTCTGGATATAGGTCCGGGCGACCATCAGGTTCCATACGGATACCAGGTTCATCAGGATCATGATCAGGCGCGTATCGAGCAGTCCGAGGTTCTTGACGTTGAGGTAGATCGGGATCAGGCCGCCGTTGAACAGCATGGTGAAAGTGATCGCGAGGCTGACCCACTTTCGCCCGGCAAATTTCCGGGACAAGGCGTAGGCTGCGGCAAGTGTGATGATGACGCTCAGTGCGGAACCGACCAGGGTGTAGATCACAGCATTCAGGTAACTGTTCCACAGCTCGGCGTGCCCGAAGACGGCTTTATAGCCCATCATGGAGAAGTCCACCGGCCAGATCAGTACCTCGGCCCGGCGTACCGCGTCCGGATCGGAAACAGAGGAGATGATGATCAGCCACAGGGGGTACAGAACGATAAACAGCACAATGATCCAGAAGATCAGGTTGATGGCATTGAATGCCCGGTCTTTCCCGGTTTCCTTGATGCGCGTATTCCGGCGCGGGAGTACAATATCCGACATTTTGCTTTTCCTCTCTTTCGCCCGGGGATCAGAACAGGCTGACGTCGCTGAACTTGCGGGAAATGAAGTTAACCAGCATGATCATGACAAAGTTGATCACATTCACACACAGGCCGATTGCGGCGGCATAGGACAGCTGGGCTTTGGCGCCCGCAATACCGACGTTGTACTGGTAAACGCCCAGGATATCCGAGGTGGCCAGGTTGCCGGAGTTCTGCAGAAGAAGGACTTTGTCTGTATTGGATACGAGCAGCGTGCCGCAGTTCAGGATCAGCATCATAATGCTGATCGGAATCAGGTGCGGGATATCGATATGCTTGATTTTGTCCCAGCGGGTGGCGCCGTCGATGGTGGCGGCTTCATACAGCTGGGGATCGATACCGGTCAGGGTGGCGATATAGAGGATCGTATTCCAGCCGGCGTTCTGCCAGATATCCGAACCGATATACAGCGGGCGGAACCAGCTGGGCTCCATGACGAAGTAGATGGATTTTCCGCCGGCTGCGGTGATGATGTGGTTGATGATTCCGTTGGTCGGGGAGAAGAACAGGTAGATCATGCCGGCCAGGACCACGGTGGAAATGAAGTGCGGCACATAGATCGCCGTCTGGGTGAAGCTTTTGAAGCGTTTGTGGTTCAGCTGGTTCAGCATGATGGCCAGGATAATCGGGATCGGGAAGCCGAACGCCAGGCCCAGGAAGTTGAGCAGGAAGGTGTTTCTGAACATCCGCCCGCAGTAATAAAGTCTGAAGAACTTTTCAAAGTTTTCCCATCCGACCCACTTGCTGCCCCAGATGCCAAGATTGTGCTGGAATTTGCGGAAAGCGATCTGGGCGCCGAACATCGGGAAATAGCAGAAGACAATGAAGAATGCCAGCGCGGGGATCAGGAGCACCCACAGCTGCCAGTCCCGTTTCAGGGCGAGGGTGAAACGGTAGCCCAGGTTTTTGCGGGGTCGGACAGAAGGGATGGTTGTCATAAAATGCCTCCGGAATCAGGATTAAATTCGGTTGTTTGGTCACGTCTCGTTCACACTTTGAATTCTATCGGACGCATCCGGAGGGGGGAAGAAGCGAAAATTTCGTGAATCGGGGGCTGCAAAGCGAAAAGACACCGCGTTTCGTGAAAACCAAAATGTGCCGAATTTTTGCGAATGGGTTTTCAGGGGCCAAAATGGTATGATAAACTCATTCAAAAGGTTGAATATGAAGAGGGAAGGGAATACGAATGAACCCGGAAACAATGGTTTCATTCCGGTGCGATGATCCGGCTTTAATGAAGCTTTACAATACAGCGGAGGAACGGTGCCGGCTGAACCTGAAGGACTTCGGCGGGGACACCGTGCTGGTGGAGGGCGGCGGCTACCGCAAGATCTGGCTGGAAACCCAGCCCATGGGCGGGGAGATGTACGCCCTGCGGAACCTGCAGGTCGGCCTCAATAACTCACTGATGTTTATGCGCCACCAGCGGGAGGACGGGCGGCTGCCGGGTTCCGTCCGCGCGGACGGGAACAAGGTGATTCCGGAGTACAACAAGGTGCAGGGCTTCTGCTTTCCCTGGCACGCGCTGAACCTGTATTACCTGGCGGGGGAGGACCGGGCCTTCCTGGAGGAGCTGCGGGATACGCTGGTCCGTTTTGAGGGATGGCTCCGAAATACCCGGGCGCTGGAGGACGACGGGCTTCTGCGCTCCTTCTGCGTGTACGACACCGGCGAGGACCGGGCGGTCCGCTACGGGGACGCCCCGTGCTGGTGGACGGAGGACGCGGCGCCGGAAGGATATGGCGTCGTGCCGATGGCCAGCATGGACGTGACCAGCTGGAGCTATGCCTGCCGGGATACGCTGCGGCGGATTGCCCGGATCACGGGTGATGCGGCCGGGGAGGAAAAATGGCGGAAGCTCGCGGAGGAGACCGTCCGCGCCATCCGGCTGGGCCTGTGGGATGAGGCGCGCGGCGCGCTGTTCGACCGGGACAAAACCGGGAAGCCGGTGGACATCCTGTGCCACAACACCCTGCGCTGCATGTACTGGGGATCCGTGTCCCCGGCGATGGCGGACCGCTTCGTGCGGGAGCACCTGATGAACCCGGATGAATTTATGACGCCGTTCCCGCTGCCGAGCGTGGCGGCGAACGATCCGGCCTTCCGGAACGCGCCGGAGAACAACTGGAGCGGTCAGCCGGAAGGGCTGACCTACCAGCGGGCAATCCGCGCGCTGGAGAATTACGGGTATGAACCGCTGGTCACCCGGCTGGGCGACGCGCTGATGCGCGCGGTGATCGACGGCGGGTACCGGTTTACCCAGCAGTTTGATCCCTTCACCGGGAAGCCGTCACTGGTACACGCGGACACCGGCAAGGTGCTCACGCCGGACGACAGGCGGTCTCCGGTGCAGGATGCATACGGACCGACCATGCTGGCGGTGCTGGAGTACATCGCGCACCGCTGGGGAATCCACCCGCACCTGGACGCGGTGTGGTTCTCGCTGGGCAGCGGACCGGAAAGCGAGTACAGGGCGGTATTCCGGAATCATGAATGCCGGATAGAGAGTGATGGCCGGAAAGCCCGGGCGGAGATGGACGGGAAGACCGTCTGGGAGGGCGCCTGCGGCGTCCGGATTATCGCCGGGGATGACGGAACGGTCCGGGGAGTATTGCCGATTGAAACAGGACGGGAAGGATGGACGGGATATGGTGAACCGGCAGACGCCGCAATGGTGTGAGGAAATGAAAAAAAGCCTGCTGGCGGTTGCCGGCGGGCTGGAAAAACGGGAATGCCGGTGGACGGGCGCGGAAACGCGCTTCCGGCCGGAGGACTACGGATATGAGCCGGGTACCATCGGCACCCGGGCGATCCAGCAGGCTATTGATGCCGCCGCGGAAAACGGCGGCATCGTCTGCCTGGAGAACGGGGAATACCGGTCCGGTACGCTGGTGATGCGGTCCGGTGTCTGCCTGTATATCGGTCCGGGAGCCTGCCTGAAGGCGTCCACGGACCTGCGGGATTTCCCGGAGATGCACGCAAAGCGGCTGACGGTGCAGGATACCAGCATGGGCATGCACCAGTCTTTGATCTTTGCCGAGGATTGTGAGCATGTTGCGCTGTGCGGCGAGGGAGTGCTGGACGGTCAGGGATTCCCGGACAATTTCCCCGGGGAGGAAACCGCCCAGGGAACGCCCGGCCGGCCGTTCATGATCCGGATGATCGACTGCCGGGATGTGCTGGTGAGCGGCCTGACGATGAAGAATTCCCCCTGCTGGATGCAGAATTACCTTAACTGCGACCGCCTGACGCTCTGCGGGCTCACGGTACGCAACCACGCGAACTACAATAACGACGGCATGGATATCGACGGCTGCCGGGATGTGCTGGTCCGCCACTGCCGGGTCACCAGCGGGGACGATGCGCTGTGTTTCAAGGGCGCTTCCATGCGGCCGCTGGAACGGGTGCTGGTGGAGGACTGTGATTTCTATTCCGCCTGCAACGCCGTCAAGGTCGGCACGGATACCCAGGGCGACTTCCGGGATGTGCTGATCCGGCGGTGCCGCATCGGCGGGCTGGCGGAGGATCCCTCCGGGCTCAAGCACGCCTGCGCGGACAGCGGGATTTCCCTCGAGAGCGAGGACGGCGGCACGGTGGAGCGCTTCTGGCTGGAGGACATCGAGATGACCCGGGTATGGAGCCCCTTCTTCCTGCGGCTGGAAAACCGCGGGCGGGTGCGCCCCGGGGATCCCGCCCCGGGCCCGGGCGCCATCCGGCAGGTGCTCTTTGAGCATATCCGCGGAACCGGCAACGGGCCGCGGGGATCCTATATCCTCGGCATTCCGGAGGCAAGGATCCGGGATATCCTTTTCCGGGATATCGAGTTGCGCCAGAAAGCGTATACCGGTGAGGTCCGTCCGGCGGCGGAGTATCCGGAATTCACCGGCATGTATCCGGACGCGCACATGATCGACGGCTTCGGTCCTGCGCCGGCATACGGCCTGTGGGTCCGCCACGCGGACGGGATTGTCCTGGACCGGTACCGGATTATTCCGGACGGGGAAGACAGCCGTCCAGGCATTGTGATGGAAGCGGAATAAGCCCTGTGTGCCTTGAAGTTCCGCCGGAATTCGGTTACAATGATCAGAGAAAACTGACAGGAGATGAACCGAATGCTGGAAGAACTGAAACAGAAGGTATACGAGGCGAATATGCTGCTGCCGGCATACCACCTGGTCACATTCACCTGGGGCAACGTATCCGGGATTGACCGGGAGCGCGGACTGTTTGTGATCAAGCCCAGCGGCGTTCCGTATGAAAAGCTGAAGCCGGAGGACATGGTGGTGATCGACCTGGCGGGCAACCGCGTGGAAGGCACCCTGAATCCCTCTTCCGATACCCCGACGCACGCGGAGCTGTACCGCCGCTTCCCGGAAATCGGCGGCGTGGTGCACACCCATTCCCGGTGGGCAACCATCTGGGCCCAGAGCGGGCGGGATATTCCGGCATACGGAACCACGCACGCGGACTATATCTACGGCAACATCCCCTGCTGCCGGGACCTGACGGCGGCGGAAGTGGAGGAAGCCTACGAGCTGAACACCGGAAAGGTGATTGCCTCCCACTTTGAGCAGGCGGGACTGAATCCGAAGCATGTTCCCTGCGTGCTGGCGCGCCACCACGGCCCCTTCGCCTGGGGCAAGGATGCGATGGAAGCGGTGCACAACGCCGTGGTGCTGGAAGAGGTCGCCATGATGGCATGGCATACCGAAGCGCTGCCGCAGGCCCAGACCCGGGAGAACCTTCCCGAGTATGTGAAGGAGAAACATTTCATGCGCAAACACGGCCCGAATGCGTATTATGGCCAAAAAAATACCTGAAATTCCTTAAAAATACTGTATTTTTCCTGCATTTCACCTTGAATCAAAGATTTGTTCTTGTCATTTCAATCATATTTGGTTTATAATGCGTGCGGTTGAATCCTTCGGGTCTGTGGTTGCAAGCCGATGCCAGTCGCAGGCAAAACGGTCCACGTAATCCGCCCAAAGCGGCGGGGAGCATGGTGCGGTCTAGATGTAAGTCCGTCCGGGGCATGACCCCGAGAGGCGGGAGTGAGGGCGCGGACAGCGCAGAGCAAACGTCCGGACGGCGAGTGTGGGGTCAAAAACCAGGTCAGCCGGGGGAATCGCCTATCAACATTTTGGGGGTTGCCTGATCATGTACGAAGACAAAACGCTGGTATGCAAGGACTGTGGTGCTGAGTTCGTTTTCACCGCCGGTGAACAGGAATTCTACGCCGAAAAGGGATTCCAGAACGAGCCCACCCGCTGCAAGGCCTGCCGTCAGGCCCGGAAAGCCAGCCGCGCTGCCGGCGGTCCGCGTCAGATGTTTGATGCCGTCTGCGCCGAATGCGGGAAGCCCACCCAGGTTCCCTTCGAGCCTCGGGAAGACCGCCCCGTTTACTGCAGCGAGTGCTACGCCGCCCGCCGCGGATAATCGGACGCCGCAAACAGAAAGCCCGGAAGAGCATTGCTCCTCCGGGCTTTCTGTTTTTCTGTTTTCCAGTGGACCGGCCAAAGGGCTTTCCGTAAGGAATCGCACGCGCACCGCGGACGGAATTCCCGTCCCGCGCACCGCGCGCGACAGCGCCCAGCCTTCGGTCCGGATCTTTCTGTAACGTCAGATGTTTTCGAAGAACGGGGTGCCGTCCTCATGGCAGAGGACGTCGTCCACAAACTTCAGGGGAGTCGGGACGGTCAGCATGTACTTCAGGATTTCATCCATTCGCACGCTCTCCCGGAAAGTTACCAGGGAGAAACTGACACCGTGCTTGTGGGCCCGGCCGGTGCGGCCGATCCGGTGCAGGTAGTACTCGTTTTCGTTGGGCAGGTCATAGTTGATGACCGCCTCCACGTCGTCCACGTCGATGCCGCGGGCGGCCACGTCCGTGGAAACCAGGATCGGGAACTTGCCGCGCTTGAAGTCGTTCATCACGGTGTTCCGTTTCGACTGGGGAATGTCCCCGTGCAGGCACTGGGCGTTGTAGCCTTCCTTCACCAGGCGGCTGGTCAGCTTGTCGGTCATGAACTTCGTGTTGCAGAAGATCATGATCCGGTGATAGACATCCGCGTCCAGCAGATACAGCAGGTGATCGGTCTTCTGGTCCTGTTCCGTCGCGATGACGTACTGAGTGATCTGGGGCCGGTCCTTCTTGGTGGCCTCCACTGTGATCTCCACCGGGTCATGCTGGTATTTCCATGCGATGGTCAGCACGTCCTGGTTGGTGGTGGCGGAGAACAGCACCAGCTGGCGGTCGGAAGGCGTGGACTCGATGATCTTGGTCACGTCCTTGACGAAGCCCATGTTCAGCATCTCGTCGGCCTCGTCCAGCACCATGGTGTGGACCGCGTCCAGGCGGATGTTGCCCCGCTGCATATGGTCAAGCAGCCGGCCGGGTGTCGCGATGACGATCTGGGGCCTGCGCTTGAGGGCGGTGATCTGGCGGGAGATGGACTGGCCGCCGTAGATCACGGCGATGCGCACGCCGTCGATGAACTTCGCCAGTTTGGTCAGTTCCTCGCCGATCTGCAGGGCCAGTTCCCGGGTGGGCGCCAGGACGATTTCCTGGACCCGGCTGTCCTTCAGCTGGACATATTCCAGCATGGGAATGCCGAAGGCGCAGGTCTTGCCTGTGCCGGTGGGGGCGATGGCGTTGATGTCCGTGCCGGACATCATCAGCGGGATGGTGCGGGCCTGCACGGTGGAAGGCTCCTGGAAACCCATGGACCGTACGGCTTTGAGAATCTCCGTGGACAGGTCCATGGATTCAAAGGTAACCGGGGATTGCTGTTCCTGTGACAAAGGGAAATCTCCTTTCGGGATCAATCGGGGTAGGATTCGATGGCGCGGGCGAGCTGGTCCGGACAGGAGGTACCGCCCCGGCAGGGAATTCCCTTCAGCGAGGCGGCAACTTCATCCGCCCTGCGGCCGGTTACGAGGGCGGCAACGCCCTGGGTATTGCCGCGGCAGCCATCGTTGATTCTGCAGAAAGTGATGACACCGTCCCGGATCTCCAGGTCAATGGAAGTGGAACACGTGCCGTGGCATTTGTAGTTATACATTCCGCTGTCCTCCTTTTCCGTTCTGCGGGGTCGCTGTTCACGCGCAGGCCCGGAGGCCGTATCTTGTTCGCAAAAAGAACGCTCCCGCCAAACAGGGGAGCGTTCCTGGATCATCGGTCGGATTACTCAATGACCTTGGCCACAACGCCGGAACCAACGGTACGGCCGCCTTCGCGGATAGCGAAGCGCAGTCCCTGCTCCATAGCGATGGGGGTGATCAGGGTGATTTCCATGTCGATGTTGTCGCCGGGCATAACCATTTCCACGCCGTCGGGCAGCTTGATGTTGCCGGTAACGTCAGTCGTCCGGAAGTAGAACTGGGGACGATAGCCGTTGAAGAACGGAGTATGACGTCCGCCTTCTTCCTTGGTCAGAACGTACACCTGGCCGATGCAGTGGGTGTGCGGATGGATGGAACCGGGCTTCGCCAGAACCTGGCCGCGCTCCACTTCGTTCCTCTGGATACCGCGCAGCAGGGCGCCGATGTTGTCGCCGGCCTGCGCCTGGTCCAGCAGCTTGTGGAACATTTCAACACCGGTAACAACCGTGTTGCGGGGCTTGTCCATCAGACCAACGATTTCCACCGGGTCAGACACCTTCACGGTGCCGCGCTCGACACGGCCCGTAGCCACGGTGCCGCGGCCGGAAATGCTGAACACGTCTTCAACGGGCATCAGGAAGGGCTGATCCGTCGCACGTTCCGGTTCCGGAATGTAGCTGTCAACCGCGTCCATCAGCTCCCAGATGCACTTGCAGCAGGGCTCGTTGTCCACGTCGGTGCCGCCGTTCTGCAGGTACTCAAGAACCTTCAGCGCGGAACCCTTGATGATCGGGATGTCATCGCCCGGGAAGTCGTAGCTGCTCAGCAGCTCACGGATTTCCATTTCGACCAGCTCGAGCAGTTCTTCGTCGTCCATCATGTCCGTCTTGTTCATGAAAACAACGATGTAGGGCACGCCAACCTGACGGGCGAGCAGGATGTGCTCACGGGTCTGGGGCATGGGGCCGTCGGGAGCAGACACGACCAGGATCGCGCCGTCCATCTGGGCAGCACCGGTGATCATGTTCTTAACATAGTCAGCGTGGCCGGGGCAGTCCACGTGAGCGTAGTGACGCTTCGCGGTTTCATACTCGACGTGCGCGGTGTTGATGGTGATTCCGCGGGCTTTCTCTTCGGGAGCCTTGTCGATTTCGTCGTAACGCATGGCCTGCGCTTCGCCCTTCAGAGCCAGGGTCATGGTGATGGCCGCGGTCAGGGTGGTCTTGCCATGGTCAACGTGGCCGATGGTGCCGATGTTTACATGGGGCTTAGTCCGCTCGTAATGTCCTTTTGCCATTGGGGGTTCCTCCTCTTGTTATCCTCGCTCAAAAGCGAATGTGAAATATTTGCTTCCGAGTCA
>JAEEGK010011067.1_pt1 | contig 20671 bp, 15 predicted proteins | sample 8958771 | NCBI WGS metagenome assembly JAEEGK01 (sample SAMN16246547, study PRJNA631951) | gut metagenome | biome: gut microbiome; feature: rumen; material: SC-attached | host: Bos | place: Iran: Karaj | collected 2018-10
CTTGTAATTTTTTTTTCTTTTTGTTTTCTTCTTCTAATTTTTTTTTTTTATTTTCTTCTTCTTTTTTTTTTTCATCTTCTATTTTTTTTCTTTTTTTATTTTCTTCTTCCAATTTTTTTCTTTTTTCTTCTTCTTCTTTTTTTCTTTTTTCTTCTTCTATTTTTTTTCTTTTTTTTTCTTCTTCCAATTTTTTTTTTTCTTCTTCTTCTTTTCTTTTATTTTCTTCTTCTTCTTTTCTCTTTTTTCTTTCTTCTTGTCTTTTTTTTCTTTCTTTCATTTTTTCATCTCTTTTTTTTTCTTCTTCTTCTTCTATAATTCTTTTTTTTTCTTCTTCTTCTTCTTTTTTTCTTTTTTCTTCTTCTTTAATTTTTTTTTCTTTTTCTTCATTTATTGTTTCTTCATCAGAAAAATTTTCATTTATAAAATTATTTTTTTTATTTTTTTCTTCTATTTTTTCTTTTTCTAATTTTTTCGCTTTTAACATATCAATAATATTTCTTAATCCACTAACATTCTTTTTAGGTTTTTCTTCTATTATTTCTTCTTCAAATTTTTCTTCTTCTAAATTTTCATCTCTAATAAATTTTGAAGGAGGTTTATCATAATTTTTTTCTTCTTCTTCTTCTTCAAATTCTTCCTCTTCTTCTTTTTCTATTTCTCTTTTTTTTTGTTCTATTATTTGTTTTTGCTTTATTAAAAGTTGTTCTTGTTCTTCTTCATCTTTTTTATTTTTTTTACTCATTAATAATAATAATTTTTCCTTTAAGGTTTGTTTATTTTCATTATTATTTTTTATATTATTATTTAATATTTTCTTTTCTTCTTCTTCTTCTTCTTTTTTTTCTTCTTCTAATTTCTTTTCTTCTTTTTCTTCTTTTTTTTCTTCTTCTAATTTATTTTCTTCTTCTTCTTCATTTGATATATTTAATTCTATTTCATTATTTTGGTTTTCTTTATTCTCAATTTTGTTTTCTTGAGAAATATTATTAATATTATTTTCCTTTAATTTAATTTCTTCTTCTTCTTTATTATCATTATTCTCATTCATTATATTATCATTTTCAAAAATTTCTTTTTCTTCATTAATATTATCATTATCATTATCATTTTTTTCAATTTCATTATCACTTATTTCAATATTATTTTCATTTAAAATAATTTCTTTTTCTTCTTTTTCATTTTCTTCTTTTTTATTAATTCTATTTTTTATTTTTTCTTCTTGAGCTTTGTTTCTATAACATGCTCTAATATTTATATCTTCAGAGCTATAACTTTCATCACTATTATATTTTAATTCTTCAGGTATTTGTTTTTTACCTGAATTTTCTATTTTATTTATTCTACTTTGAAAAATTTGTTTTAATTTTTCTTGTAAAGTAGGATTGTTTTTTAATGGACTTCCATTTTCTCTATTCATTTTTTCTTTTATTTCTTCTTCTGATTTATTATTTTCTTCATTATTATATTCAAAATTATTTTTCCTTTGATGTTTATAAATATTTATTTCTTGAGACTCTGTTAAACTGTTTTCCATTTTTATTACACAATAAAATTTAAAATATTTTTTTGAATAAAATAAATGATAAAAACAAAAAAATTTATTTATTAAAATTAACATAAATAAATAAATTCTATATACTTTATCATTATTTGTTGAATTTATTAAAACAATGATAATATTAAATTAAGATTATTTATATAAAAAAAGTCATGTTTTATTTATTTTTATATAAGAAATATTTATATTTTTTTAATAATAATGGAAAGTGATGATATTATTAAAAAAGATAATAATGATAAACCATTAGATAATAATGAAAATACGAGTTATATTATTAATAATAATTTTGTAGAAAAAATTCAATTAAAAAATAATGAAATAAATGAATTAAAACATCAAATTTTTGAATTAGAAAATTATATATATAATTATAATAAAAAAGAAAAAGAATATGAGAAGGAAATAAATAATAATGATTATTTAATTAAACAACTTCAAAAACAAAATAAAGAATTATTAAAAAATAAAAATATTATAGAAGAAGATATAATAGAAAAAGAAAGAATCCAACACATATATGAATATAATACAGATCTTCTAAAAAAGCTAAAAAATGAAAACGAGGAAGTAATATTAGATTTAAATTCATCAATTTCAAATGTAAAGCAATTAAAACGCACAATTTCAGAATTAGAAGAATCAAAAATCAAATATCAGAATGATTTAGAAACTCTAAATGATGAGTTAGATGAAAAAATGAATGAAAGATTAATCAATAAAGATTCTGATAATATAAATGGAAAACTTTTAACTGAAAAGCAAAATGAAATAAATAATTTACAATATGAAATACTAGATTTAAAAGGAAAATTAGAAGAATTCCAATATAAAATATTATTAGCTGATAGAGATTATAGACAAGGGAAAGTTGATATAGATGAATTAAAAAGAAAAAATAAATTAGATTTAGAAAGTTATGAACATAAAATTAGTATATTAAAGCATGATATTGAAATGTTAAAAAAAAAAAAAAACGATTATCAAAATGTTGATAATATAAATATAATAAAAAAAAAAATTCAAAATTTAGAAGAAGAACATAAAATAAATTTAAAACTTTTAAATGATGAAATTGATGATAACAATAAATTATTTTTGGAAAATGAAAAAAAACAATTAACAAATTATAGATTAAAAAGGGATTTCATAAATTTAAAAAATGGAAACGTCCAACAAGTATTAATTGATAGAGAAAGGGATCAAATTGAAGAAGAAGAAGCTATTAAAGAAAGTTTAATTTCAGATTAAAATATTTAATTTATTAAATTTCAATAATATAAAAATAAGTTAGTTTTATATAATTTAGTATATTTAGTGAAAAAATTTTAAAAATAATCTTTTCAATATACAATAAAGTCTGAAATAATAAAATAATATTGATAAATATTAATATCTTTTTATTAAAATAAAGCAAATAATAATTCTCACTAATAAATTCAAGGAAATAAAACCTAATAATTTAGTTTAATTATCTACAAAAATTACAATTATTTATTTATAAAATATTTATATTTACAAAATAATATTTACAATCAAATTTCCTGATAAAATCTTACGAAACAAAATTATTATGATACCCAAACATCATCCCATTTCCCATATTATTCATCATCATTGGATTCATCATATTATAATTTCCATTTAAATGTTTATTTTTTGTAAATTGCATATTCGGAATATAAATAGGATTATTAACATTAAGTGCAGTTTGATTTAATAAAGTATTTTGTCCGTTAATATTGTTGTTAATAAGATTATTATTTCTATTATTAACATTACCATTCATTAAATGAACATTATTAGAAAAAGAAACATAAGAAATAGTTTCATTATTATCTTCACCTTCACCAATACCATATAATATATTTTCACAAGATTTTAATTCTTCAAAAGTAACTATTCCTTTATTTATTAAATTAAAAAAAGCTTCTGAAGTTACAAAAGAATCACTTCCTGCTTGATGAACATCACCATTTCTTTCAATGTCTAAATATTGAATTAATTTATTTAATCCTCCTTTATATTGTTCTTTTCCATGAATTAAATATCTAATATCATAAAATGAAGGAAAATAAAATTGTAATAAATCTATAAATTCTTTTTCTTCATTTGGTAAATTACAATTTAAAGCCAATCTCAATAAATAAGCAAAATCAGTTATTCCATGATAACTTATCCAATGAATATTATTATCTAATAATAAACCACTAGTAATAAAATATTCAGCAAATAAATTATGAGGAATCCCTTTATTTTTTAATAAATCAAAATTTATTCCACTGTTTATTAAAAGAGATATTGAATCACTTGAATATTTATCTATTGATGTATCAAATTTAAAATTAAATTGCCAAGTTGAAACATTTTCTGGATTTTCACCTTTAGAATTTGACAATGAAATTCCTAGTTGAATTATTTTTAAGTTATTAACATTTTTTTCAATTGATCTGTAATAAAAATCATTAGAATAAGTATCTAATTTATATACAATTCCTGGAAATTCTGTGTCCATTCCTATAAAATTATATTCATCTAAATATGATGATAAGTGTTTTATTTCTTGAATAAAATTATCGGAGTATACTTCTATTAAAGTAGAATTTCGTTTTGATGATTTTGGTGAGGGAGAATTTAAATTATAAAAATTCATTTTTTTTATTTGTTTCTGATTTTTTTTAATTACAAAATAAATATTTTTATGTATTTTATACAATGTTTTATTATGAAAGTGTAAAAATATTAAATTTGATTAAAATTAATATTTTTTTATTTTATACTCTATTTATTTTAGTCACTGAAGAAGCATTTCATTATGTTTTCAAATTTTTCTTTTTTATCACATACATATCAAAAAATAATGAAAGCATTAAAAAAAATATATATAATAAAAAATAAAAATAAAATAAAATATTATTCCATTTAAATAATAATTATTTTCCTAAAAAAATGTCAGAAGCAAATTACAATTACCTTTTTAAATTCATAATAATAGGAGATACATGTAAAAAAACTTAATAATAAAACCTTAACAGTTGTAGGAAAATCGAATATATTATCTCGATATAACTATGATAAATTTAATGCAGAACATGAAATAACGATAGGTTGTGAATTTATGGCAAAAAATGTAAATATAAAGGATAGAAATATAAGAATACAAGTTTGGGATACTGCAGGACAAGAACAGTATAGAGCAGTTACAAGAACATATTATAAAAATTCTGCTTGTGCTATTATTGTATATGATATAACTAATAGAAAATCTTTTCAAGATTTAAAATTTTGGTTAAATGAATGTAAAGATATGTGTTCTAAAGAAGTTTATATTGTTTTAGTTGGAAATAAAAATGATTTAGAAAGTCAAAGAGCTATTTCAAAAGATGAAGGAAAGAAATTTGCTGAAGAAAATAACTTGAAATTTTATGAAACTAGTGCTTTAAATGGTAATAATATTGAAGAATTGTTTGTTAATTCAGCTTCTGATTTAATTGATAAAATTGAAAGTGGAGATTGTAAAGATGATATAAATTCTATTGGAATTAAAATAGGGAAGATTCCTAATAAAAATTTAGAAGATAATTTAAGAAATAATAAAAAAGGGTGTTGTTAAAATTAATCTTTTTTATTATTATATTTATAATAATTAGATTAAAAATAAAATGTTTTTCAATTAATAGATATTTTATTATAAATTTTATATTATTAAAATAATTTTATTATATTTATTGTTCTATTATTAAAACAAAAACAATGAAATTATTTAGTTATCAATTATATAAACCAAAGATAAATGATTCAAATGAAGATATTTTAAAGAAAATTAAAGACAGAGAATTTTAATTTTCTTTCTTTTAATAATGATGAATATATCAAAAATTACAATCAATAATAATATCGATTTAAATACTATAAAAAATAAAAATAAATTTTCACTTAGAAAAAAATTTATAAATTTAATAATTTATTCATTTAATAATGACATTACATATGTATTGATGATTATATTTTATTATTAAAATAAATTAAAATTTTAGAATTAAATATTTTAAAATTCAAATAAAATTTAATATAAAATGAAAAACAAGAAATCAATTAAATCAAAATCATTATCACCTACACATATAAATTTAAACCAAAACAATAAAAGCAATAATTCAATTCAAAGAAATAGAAATAATTCAGAGAGTATAAATACAATTAATACATTAAATAAAATTTATTCAAGTGAAAAGGTATTACAAATAATTACTAAAAATAAATATATAATACCATCAAAAAAAAAATTAGAAAGAAGAGTGTATAGACAATTTAATAGAACTTATTCAAATGATGAAAATTTTTATAACATTAAAATAATAGATGAAATAATATCTAACGAAACTACTCATATAGTTGCAGAATTTAAAGATTATTTAATTTCAGGAGATTATTCAGAATTCTTACAAAAATTATATACTTTACAAGAAAGTAGAGAATGCTTACCTAAAATATTTGAATATTATGATTGTTGTTCTGTAATTTTTCCAAATTATGTTATTTTACCTGAAAATAAATATATTTATAAAAACATTCAAAAAAAACAAAGAGTAATTGATAATCAACAAGATTTAGAAGATAAACAAGAAAAAATACAACAAGGATTAATTAAAGTAAAAGATGATATTACTCCTTTATTTACTACTTTAGCAATTGACTCAATTTTAGATCAAACTAATACAAGTGGAATAAAAGCTTTTTTTGGTTTAAAAGAATTAAATGATAGTAGTAAAGATGTTAGTTTTAATAATATAATTAATAAAATTTCAAAAGCTGAAAATTATATTCAGAAAATTTCTGATAGGAAAAATACAAATTGTACTTTGAAAAAAATGAAACAATCTGAAAAAAACAAATATGGAGTTACAATTAATTTAAAAAACAATCCTAAAATTAAAGGGAGAAATTATAATAGATATTTAGATGGAGGTTACATTACTTCATCAAGTAATAATAATCAAAAAAAAATCAATCCTCGATATAATAATATTAATAGTACTACTTCAAATGGAAAAAATACAAAAGTTTCTTCAACAACAATTGAAATGGATTCTAAAAATTTAAAAACTATGAATAGTAATATTAATAAAGAAAGTAATACAATTTTTATTTCTAATAATTCAAGAAATATAAATAATAAAAACAATATAAAAAAACCAAATTTTGTTACCAAATTATTATCTTATAATAGTAAAGATTTTATAAAAAAAGTATTTAAAGAAATAAATAAAAAAAATTCATGTGATTTAAATTTTAAAAAATCTTTAAAAAGAAATATAAAAATTTTTTCTCCGATTGAAAAATCATCTTCAAAAACAAAAATATCTAATTCAATGAAAGATAATAAAAAATTATCAACATCATCATCATCTCCAGGTCATAAACATATCTTATCATATAATAGTAAGAAAAATGACTCAGTATCAAAAATAGGAAAAATTCCTCATAATTCATATCAAAAAAGTTTATTATCATATAAAAGTAAGAGTAAAAGTAAAAGTAAAGATAAATGTGGTGATATAAAACATTCAAAAATTAAAGAAAATTTTATTCCTGCAACAGATAGAGAAACAAGAAAAAATATTAAACCTGAATTAATGTTAATTTTAAATTCTAAATTTAAAAAAAAGAAAAGAATAAATGTAAATAAAAAAACTTCAATGTCACATATATTTAATAAAAAAAAATATAATTCTTCAAGTATAAACTCACAAGCTAATAATAAGAATAAAGATAATAAAATAATGAATAAAAAATTTGGGAATAGAAATAAAAATAGTATTATTACTGGTGATAGTTTATTATTTAATACAAAAAATAATTTTAATAGTCCAAATAAAAATAGTAAAGTAAAAAATGGAATTTCTGGTTGTTTTTCTTTAAGTCCTAAAAGATCTCCTGATTATAATAAAATTTTAAAAACAATGAATCATTTTCATTCAATTAGTACTTATGAAGATGATAAAAATAAAATGAAAAATACAAAAAAAAATAAAAACAGTGTTTTTCCTAAAAAAGATATTAAGATAATTGAGATTAATGGTTTTAATAATTTATTACCAAATTCTAATTCCAATTCTAGAAATAGTTCTAATAGTGAAAGATTGATTTTTAATGAAGCTTTAAATAATAAAATAAGTAGAACAAATAGAAATAATAAAAATTTATATAGTAAAACCTATTTGGAAATATTTAAAAAAAAATTTTAAATAATATTGTAAATAAACTTTTTTACAGAGTAATAAAAGAAAATAAATTTTTTTGTTAAATATAAATATTTAAATATATTGAAATTTAGATTCTTTAAGTTTTTTAATTATAAAATTATATATTTTCTAATAAAAATAAATAATCATTAATTATTATTATCATTAATAATATTATAATTTTTTGTTATTTTTGCAGTTAAATAACTTTCTTTACATTCTATACAATTTATATCATATAAAGGAATTTTTCTATAACCTTCTTTCATTATATTTACAGGAATTACACTTCTTCCAATTAATTCACTATCATAAAACAATTTTAAATATATAAAACTCAAATCACTTTCATAAATATCAAAAACCATATTTTCATTAAAATTAAAACTTTGTTGTAACAAATTTCCATCAAAATTCCAATTAAATTTCTTATTTTTTTCCATATCACTTTTACTTCCAATAATAAAACCTTCTAACATTAATTTATTTTTTCCAAATTGAATTCCTTCTTTTTTAACCAATTTCTGAATACAAACCATACTAATTAATCTTAAAATAATATATAATTTAGGTTTATCATAATTTTCAATAAATAAACTCTCAGGAAGTAATTTTTTTGGTTTTAAAACATAACCAGAATTTCTATTATTCATAAAAAAAATTTTATTTAATAAAGTATAATCATCATTATTATTTTGAATGTTTATGGCTGCAACTTGAGTTCCAGAAATCCAAATTTTTGGTAAATTATAATTAGCTGAAGCAAAAGATTCAGGATATGATTTAGTAAAAGAATTTAAATTAAAATTTATTATTTTTTCTCTTGATTTAGGTTCATCTATATATTTTATTAATTTTGATGATTTTAAAGTTACCATTTCCCATGGTTGGTAATTTAATTCTTCTATATTATCTATATGAAACTTTGTTCCAAATATTCCTCTTATTTTATCTAAATCCTCTATTGATTCTTCTTCAACTATTTCATCATCCTCTTCTTTATAATTTATATTCTTTTTCCTTGATTTATACACCCTTTTTTTTTTTGAATTTAAATGTATTTTATGAATAAATTCTTTCATTGCTTGTTCCATTTGAATATTATTAATTTTTCTAATTCTAACATCTTTCATATAAGAAGTATTATCATCATATTTAATTTCACTTCTTTTAATTTTATTATTATTTTCTTTTATTATTCTATGACCACTGCATTTAATAATAAATTTCCTTTTCAATTGTTCTAAAGTAGGATAATAATTAGGAGTATTATTTTGATCAATAATATATAAATCTATTAAAATTTCTTGAAATAATTTACTCATAATTTTTTGATGATGTTCATCTAAATGATTTTCAATTGATAAAATAATAGGATAATCACTATTTACAAAACCAAATTTTTTTAATTGTAATAAAATATCAATTAAATTAATTTCACCACAAAAAGTATATCCATGTGTAATAATAATATTATCATCATCTCCGTTATAACAATCTAATTCTACTAATCTATAACCTTCTAAAACACTAAAACCATACATTTCTGAAGTTGAATTTGATTTTATTTGATCTCCTGTTAAATATGTATTATGTGTTGAATTTATAAAATAATCATTTAAAGGTCTTTTTTCATTTTGTCTTTTATTTATTTCTATAAAATTTAAAATATTTGTTATATTAGAATGAAGAATTAAGAATAGTTCTTTAAAATTTATAGATAATTCTTCATTTAAATATTCTTTATTTGCGTTATTTGAATAAATATCTTTTAAAATATTTTCTTTTTTTTCTTCTGGAATTTTTGATTTAAATTGAAGGATTATTTCATATAATTCATTTAATGTTATTTCTTCTTTTTGTTCTTCTTTAAAAAATTTTAATAAATTTAAAGGTGAAATTTTTTTAAGATGTTCTTCAGGATTATTTGGGTCAATATTATATTTATTAAAAATTTCTTCAATATAATAATCTTTCATATAATTTAATATGTAATTTTTAAATTCTTTTTTTTCAATAAAACCACTTTTATCTTTATCTAAATTTGTAAAATCAGAATTAATTTCTTTAGAACTCATTCCTAAATTTAATTCATTACAAAAATTAGTAAAATCATCAATATCCCAATGATTATCATAATCACTATCATAATAATTCCAAATTTTATTAATTCTTTTTTTCATTGAAGGATCATCAATAAAAATATAATTTTCAAATAAACCAATAATTCCAGAAAGAAATAAATATAATTCCTCTTCTTTTTTAAAAAGAAAGTCATAAGAAATTTTATTAAAAACAATATGACAAATTGCACTACTTAAAATTTTATAATCAGGATTATTTTCCATAAATAAATCAATATTAACATTTTTAGAATCAAAAGAAATTCCAAAAATATCAGTTAATCTTATAATTTCAATAGTATCATCAATACTTACTAAAGTTAAATCTTCTTGCTCTGGTTCAATTTGATAAATAAAATATATTGAACTTTCACCATTTTTTATTATCGTTGCTGTTGTTCCATATATTATTGTATTTAACCCTTTTTCTATATTAATTTCATAATTTCTTTCTAATAAAAAATCCTTTATTGTTGTTATCAAATTTAAATGTGTTAAATTATATCTTTTTTTATCTAAAGAATCTATTATACGTATTTGATGTGATACCATTTTTCTGAAAAAAATAATTAAGTTTTTAATTATATTTAAGTAAAATATATATTTTATTATTCATTTTTTATTATAGTATTTTTTTTATCAATTATTTTTACAATAAATATATAGATCTTTAATGGAAAAAAGGATTCAATAAATGTTTAAAAGATTTTAAAACGATTTTTAAAATGCTTTAAAATGATTTTTTTTAAAAAATAAAAATGTAAAAAAAGAATTAAAATGTTTTAAGATAAATTATTTAAAATATAAAGTCCCTTCATATTAAGAATTTTACCCAAGGAAATATTTACAAACTAAACCGCCATTAGCTAAAAATTAATATTATATATTTAAACACTTTATATATCAATTATAACCCAAAATTAATATTAACCAACCTATACTTTAATAAATTAAAGCAAATTTAAAATTCATTGTATTTTCTAATATCAAATTTTTTCCTTGAAATTTTTTTTAACATATCAAGGATATATAATTTTCCTTCTACATTAATTTCTTCTTGATTTTCTTGAAGATATTCTTCTTCATCACTTGAATTATCAACTTCATTATCAGTTTCTTGATTTGAAATAGATTCAATAAAATAAATATTTTTTCTTTTTTCATTTCCTAATATGAACTTATTTGATACTCTTTTTTTTGAACATAAAATCAAAGGAGATGGTTGTATTTCTGGAATTTTTTTTGAAATTATTGGAGAATTCAATAAATCATTTATTTCATTAACATTATTTGATTCTTCAAATATCTTTAAATTATTTGACATTAATATTAATTAATATAAAAAGCTAAGTCTAATATATAATTTGGAATCAAAATTATATTTTTATTTTTTAAATAATTTTTTTTTCTTGAAATAAACAAGAAAAAGATGAATGAAGTAAAAGATAATAGAAATGAATTTATCGAACAATTTCAAAGAGAAAAAGGGTTTTCTTCAAAATATAATTTTCAAAATACAAATATGGATAATAATATTAAAAGTGAAAGATGGAATGAATTATATAATTTGAATAAAATAAAACAAGATAAATTAAGAGAACAAATAGAAGAAAAAAAAAGGAAAGATGAAGAAGATTTGATTCATGAATGTACTTTTACTCCAAAAATAAATAAAAATTTAGGTTTTAGTGATAGTTTCTCAATTACTAATAATAATTATTCTAAAAATGATAGTTCATATTATTTAGATTATTTCCAGAGACAAGAAATCTGGAATCAAAAAAAACAAAATAAAATAAATATCTTATCAAAATCATTAAATGATAAAAATATGAAAGAGTGTTATTTTTCTCCTGAAATAAATAAAGATAATTATTTAAATAAAACAAAAAAAAATTTGAAAACAATAAATATATTAGAAGATCCAGAATCTTATAATCAATATATTAAAAGACTTAAAAATAAAAGAAATATGGAAGAAATTAAAAAAAGAATAGAAAGATTAACTCCTGGATCGGGTTTGATTTGGGATAATAAGCCAAAAAAATTTAATTTAAAATATGATTATAGAAATCATTCTATTACTAATAATCTTTTACCAAGAAGTAAAAGTAATAGTAATTTAAATTTAGAAAATCAAGATGATAATATAAATCTTATGAATTATAAAAATATCGATAAAAATGATTATTATGAAAAAGTATATTTAAAAAATAATTTTGACCCAAACTTTAATCTTTTTACTAATACAATTAATTTAGTTAATAATCATAAAATTCGTAATAATGTGAAAAAAATTGAAAATAATAATATATTTAATAAACCAATTGACTATAATAAAGCTATACAATTATTACATAATGAATTATATTCTTTTGATCTTTTAAAAGAAGAGACTTTTTGAAAAAAATTTATAAAAATAAAATTCGTTTTTTTATTTATATCAAAAAATTAGTTTATTTAAAAGATAAACGAATTAAATTAATATTCTTTTTGTGTATCATGAATTATCAAAATTAATATTTATTATAATAAAAAACCAAATTCAATGATTATTTATTATTATTATTATTGATTTTTTTTTGTAAATCATCTTTTAAACTCATAAAGTGAACAGCAAGTTTATATAAAGACTCACTTATTAATTTATGTTCTTCATTTACTCTAAATTTTTGTTCTTCATAAGATTTTTTATAAAATTCTAAATCTTCACCTTTATCTTTTTCATTTTCTTCTTTTTCATCTTTTAAATTTTTTATCATTTCATCTTTTTGTAAATTTTGTAATTTCAAATTTTGAATTTCATTTTTTAATCTAATTATTTCTGCATCATTTGAATGACTGTTAATTGAATTATAATTATTATTAGTTGTACTTTTAATATTTCCTTTTTTAGATAAAGCATTATTTGAATTTTCTGTTTTTAATTTATCAATTTCTTTTTGAAGTGCTTTATATTCATTAATAAGATTTGTTTTTTCAGTTAACATTTTTTCATTTAAATTTTTATGAGAAATTAATTCACTTTTAAATTTATCTATTTCATTTTTATTATTTATTAATGTTTCTTGTAGTTCTTTTTCTATTTTATTTTTTTCTGATTTTAATTTATCATAATCAATTTTTAGTTTTTGGAAATTTAATTCAACTTTTTGAATTTCTAATTCTGCTTTTTCTTTTTCTATTCCTAATTTTTCATTTTCTATTTTTAATTTTTCTTTTTCTTGAATTAATTCATTATATTCTTTTTCACTAATTTGTCTCATTTCTTCTTCAGACATTTATTTATTAAAATGCAAAAAAACTAATTTTATTTTATATAATTTTTTCAAAAATAATAAAAATATTTTTAATAAATACCTTATAGTTTTTAAAATAAGAAATTGAATTAGATTTTAATGTTATACAATTAAATTAAAATATTCTAATACTAAATAATTTTCATGAATTATTTATTTCAATCAACAAAGATTAATTATTGATTGTCACTTCAAATTTCCCTTCAACTTCTTTTCCATTTTGTAAAATATTAATATAAAAAAAATGTAATTCTTCTGGAGTATCAATACTTTTAATATTATTTATTTCATTATCTTTATTACTTTCATTAGAATTAATAGATTTAGTTATTTTCTTATTAATTGAACTTTGAGTAGAAACAATTTGTTCATTAGAATTAATACTATTTGCATTAATAACTTTTTTATTTTGAGTTACAATATTATTTGAAGTCCCAGTTTGAGATTTTTGATTTTTAACTCTTTTATATAATTGATTATAAATTACTTTAATATTATTTACTGAAGTACTAGATTGTGTTAAAGGATTATTTAAATGTTCTGTAAATGAATTAGTTGATATGTTTTTATTTTTAAAATCATTTTTAATTAAATTATTAAATTTATATTTTTGAGAATTAAAAGAATTCCTTAACACATTTGATGATGAATTATTATTACTAGAAGAAAATAAATAATCACTTTCAGAAAAAGTATTTCTTTTACTTCTAAAATTTTTTGTATTTGAATTTGCTTTTCTTAAATAATTTTTACTTGAATAACTAGGAGTATATGAAGATATATTATTTTTTTTATTATTCATATTTGAAGTAAATTGAGAAAATGTTAAAACTTGAGAATTAATTGCTAAATTTGGTTTTTTAATATAATTATTTTTTTCAAGTTTTTTATTTACTCTTTCTGAATTATGATTAGACATTAAATAATTATTCTGTCTATTTGAAGAATAACTTTTATATAAATCATTCATTAAATTATTATTTCTAAAATTTGAAAGATTTGAATTATGATTAAAATAATTGTTTAATTGATTGTTATTATCATTATTTGTTTTCATAATTCTTTGAGTTTCAGATAATAAATTTGTAATATTTAATTTAGTTTGTGTCATAGGAGACATATATGTTATATTTTTCAATTTTAAATTTTTTTTGTTTAATCCAGTAGAAAAAGACATAATGAATTCCTTTTATTATGAAAAAAAAATTATTTTTTAATAATTTTCTTATTTGATTTTATAATAATAATATAATGAGATTTATTTATATTTATTTTCCAGATTTAAGAATTTAAAATTTTTAATTATAAATGAAAAGGTATGAAAGATTAAAAAAATTAGAAGATGAGCCAATAAAAGAAGAAAATGATAATGAAGAAAATAATGAGCAACAAACTTCAAGTTATAGAAGAAGAAATAGAAGAAGAATTGAAAATAATGTTAATCAAATAATAAAAGAAGAAAAATCAGATGAATTCAAAGAAGAAGAAACTTCATCTCCTTCTTCTTTAATTCGAAGAAATAAAAAAAGAAATGAAAATGAACAAAAAGAAAAAAGCGAAGATATATTTAAAAATGTAAATAATGAACCAAATACAAATTCTTATAAAAGAAATAAAAGAAGACATAATAAATATATTGAACAAAAAGAAAAAGAGGAAGAACAAGAAAATCAACCTAAATATTATCAAATAAATAGTAGTAGAATAAATAAAAAATTAAATTTAAATGATTCAGAAAATAAAAAAGAAGATGAAAGTACAGAAATGAAGAATAAATATGAACATATGGAAATTAATGACGCGGAAAAAATATTATCAAAAAATTTAAAACAAATTTATTCTCAAATTAAAATAGATAATTCTGATTTTAAATATAATGTTTTTTATAAAAATTTCGAAAATTTAATTGATAGTATGGGAACTTTTGATAAAAAGAAAAAAGATTATGTTCCCATTAAAAATACTCAAGAAATTTTAGATAATGTTATATCTCCTGAGTTTCTTGTTGCAAAATATATAGAAAAATCAAAAAAATAATTTGTAGGGTTGTTTTTATTTTAAATTTAAAAAAAAATTTTTAAATAATTCATTTAATTTTATAAATTTTAAAACAAATGACATTTATTTAAAATAAAAATATCTGTTTTCCCTTTTATTTATACCTTTTTGAGATATCATATATTAGTTTAATATTTGTTGTAATATTCAATCTTCTTTTTCAAAAATAATATCTTTTATAAATTAATTTCAGAATACTTTTTATTTTATTGTATTTGTTATTAATATTTATTTATGGATTTATCATTTTATACATTCCCAATTATTTTAAGCTAAAATTCTTATTTATAAAAGTTTGTTTGTTAAATTTATATAAAGAGATAGAGATAAAAGAATTAAAATGTAGAGAAATCAATTAATTGTTTTAAATGTTTCTTTAGAATATGTATATTTATCTCTTATTTTACAATGATATAATTTTATTGATGTAAGAATGTACTTCATTTTTCTTTAAATTCATTTCTTTTCTTTTGTTTTCCCTTTAATATCAACTTATATTTTTCAAATATTAAATTTAAAGGTTTTAAATTCTTCTCCTAATTTTTTTGATTTCTTAAAACTTATTATTATGAATATATTTTTTATATAAATTGAATTTATTTGATTCTTTAATATTTGTTTTACTTTTTTTTCTTTTTAATAAATTAATATTTGCTTTTTACTTTTTAATATTATTACTATATTGTTAATCCATTTTTTTTGAATTATATCAAGATTTCTATCTACAGAAGTTAAATCATATTTTTTGAATTTAAATTCCTCTAATTTATTTCATTAAAAATAATTACTATGGTTAACTCAATACTCTTATATTTTATTTTAATAAATTGAGATATAATTATTTTAAAGATAAAAAAAAAAATAAAATTTTAATTTCTATTTTTAAAATAGAAAGTATATTATTAATTATAAAATAATTATCTATAAGGAAAAAAACACAATAAAATTTAAAAATCTTTTATACATATAAATTCAAAAAATCAGATTAAAAAAGAAGGAAAAAAGTGGGAAAAAAATAGTATACTTACCATCAAACATTACTAATAATATTTTTCATCATCTTAACAAATTCATCAAAACTCAAAGAACCATCATGATTAATATCATTTTCATCAAAACATTTTTGTAATTGTTCTTGAGCTTTAACATTCGTTTTATTTTTTTCATTTTGATAAAATAAATTTTTAACTTCTTCTAGAGTTATATTTCCATTACCATCTCTATCAAAATAATTAAAAGCAAATTTAATAAAATCTCCATTTAAAAAATATTCTTTGTCCACAGCAGCTCTGATAAATTCTTCATATTCAATATATCCGTTATGATCAGTGTCTAAATGTCTAAAAATTAATTCTACATCTTGTTTTAATTTATCTCCTTCACTAGCTAAATAACTTTGTAATCCATTAAATAATTCTTCTTTTGATATTTTTCCATCTCCATTTTCATCAATATTATTAAATAGTTTTATTGCATCATGAGCTTGATTTAATTGAGTATTATTATGAACTAAATATGCAATAACTGCACATCTTAAAATATTATCACTTCTATAATTAATTAAATTTCTAATTAATTTTATTGTATTTATTTCATTGATTGAATTTATATTATTCATTTCTTTTATTATTTCTATATTAAACCAACTATGTTTTAGAGCTTCTTCTGCACTTAATCTTTTTTTTGTATCTAAAATTAATAATTTTTTAATTAAATCTTTTGCATTTTCTGATATAATTCCCCAAGGATAGCTTTCTAAATCATATTTTCCTTTGTGAATATTTTCAAAAAGTTCTTTTTCATTTTTACCGTTAAAAGGTACTTTACCACATAACATAAAATATAAAATAACTCCACAAGACCATAAATCACATTTTTCATTATAATTTTTATTTAAAACTTCAGGTGCTATATAATAAGCACTTCCAATTAATAAATGTTCTTTTTTAGTTTTAGAAAAAACTTTCGCAGTTCCAAAATCTATAATTTTAATTGGATGAAAACCGTTTTTCATTCTTTGAACAATTAAAATATTTTCTGGTTTTAAATCTCTATGAACAATTTTCATATTATGACAATAATGAACAGCTAATAATATTTCTCTTATATAATAAGCAGATAATTCTTCTGTAAAAGGTGCTTTTGCTTTAATTTCATTATATAATTCTCCTTCTTGGCAAAACTCCGTTATTATATTGTATTCCATTTTTAGAGAAAAGAAATCAAGTATTTTTAAAATATTTGGATGATCCATCTTTTTTAGAAGTGCTATTTCATTTAATAAATTTTCTTCATTTATATGTGGATTTTTTTGTATAACTTTCATTGCAAAATATTTATGTAATTCTCTATGTTTAACTAAATATACTGTTCCAAATGAACCTGAACCTAAGATTTTTTCCCTAAAATATACTAAATCTGGTTCTTGAGAAGATTTTGTAACAAACACATTTGAATCTAATGATACTAACATTTTATTTATTTTTTTATTTGGAGTTGAACTTGGTTTATTATTATTTTGAGGAGAATTTAAGTCAAATGAATTTATTGTTGATTCAAATATCTCATTTGTTTCTTTAAATGTTATTTTACTTTTTTTTTTTCGAGGAATTATTGCTTTGTTTTTTTGATTTATTGTTACTTCATTTTTTTTTGATATACAGGCTGTACCCATTATTAAGAAATTTTGAATAATATTGGAAATTTATTTATTTTTAGTTATTTATGACGTGTATAAAAAAATTGTTTTTATATTTTACAAATTTTTAATATTTTAAAGCTAGAAAAATGAATTAATTTTACTATGTTTTATTTATTTTGTTTTCTTTTATAATATATGTTAAAATGTATAAAATTTTTTACTTATAATACCTTTATTTTTGTTGAAGAAAAAAATTCGATTTTCAATTTGAGAAGTTTTGAAATTTTAAATACTTTAAATTTAAATTTTTATGAAATATATTTTTTTTTTTAAATATCTTATCTTGAAATATTAAGAAATAAATTTTATATATCAATTTATATTCTCTGAATTATTTAATAATATATTAATTTAAAAAAAAGAATTAAATCTTAAAAAAAATCATTTCATCTTATATATTATTTATTGATAGAAAATTGTTATTTATACAATTAATTAAACCAAATGATATATATTTATCTAACTCCCATAAAATTCACATTAAACTTTATTTACATTATTTTTTCACTCTTTATTTAAATCTTAAAGAATATTTTCAAATTTTGATAAAATTACTTTTCTTTTTTCTTTCTATTTTTCAATTTTTAATTGTGGTAAAAGTGTTCTTGGATTATTTTCCTATCACTAAAATCAATAAAAATCAATATTAAATTCTTCTAAATAAGATAAAATTACTTCAATATTTTTAATTTCTTTTTCTTCATTTTCCTTTTTTACATCAAATCTATTTTCTTTATTATTCCCAAAAATCATTTTTTTCAATTATTCTAATCATTTCATCATATTCATTTATTATTTTCTTCCTTTCTTCATTATATTGTAAATATATCCTTAAAGATTTATGTAAAAATTTTTCAATAAATTCTTTAAAATAAATTGAAATATTAATAATCACTTTTTTAATCAAATAATTCACTATTTCTACTTATGACTTTAATATTAAATCTTATTTTTTCATTTAAACTAATTTCAAATACTCCAAAGTTATTATTTTTTTTTAATTTCTTTAATTTTTTTCCTAATATTTTTTATCGAAAGAAAAATAACGATTAATCATATTTTTTCTTTTCATCAATCATATCATCACATTTATATAAAAAATCATTTTGTCCAAATTTAACAGGTTTTAATAAAGGAGTAACATAATCAAAAAAAATAACTAGATAGAGCTATAAAAAATATAACTTTTGTAACTATATTTTGTATAATTAATTCTCAATTTATTAGGTAATTCTTATTAAAATTCCATTTTATCTTTTTGATTTCTATTCAAATCAAATTTAATAACTTTTTTTACTTTATCATATAATTCTCTATCTGTTTTATATTTTTTTTTGACATAAGTTAAATTTTAGATTTTTCATTCATCTCTTCTTTTTTTGAGCAATGGCATCAATAATTGAATTATAAGAGCCAATAATAAAACCATACATTAAAACTCTAATAAATAAATTAAAATTTTATCAATTATTGCCCTGCATTAATATCTTTATAACAACTTTTGTAACAGCCATTAAAATCTAATAAAAGCTTATAATATATATTTGAAAATTTGATCCATTAGTATATCCTAATCTAACTACCCAACAATTTGGATTTAAAACTTCTATTTTTACTAAAAACTTCAATGTACATATACTTAAATGTGATAATAATAAAAATGTTACTAAGAATATTATTTATTTTTTTTACATTTCATTTGTTTTAAATTTCAAAAAATATTTTTGAACTTCCTCCTTTTTTCTTCTTTTCGATAAAAGAAGAACTTTAATTGATTTAGTTGATTTTTATAATTTGAATTTAAAATTTTGTGAATTTTGATGTGTCTCTTGATTTTCCTTGAATAAACAGCCAAACTAATTAAATCAATAATAAACTATCTTTTTAAATAATTCATTAATTTTCTTTTTTATCATAAAAAGTACAGAAGAAATTCAAAATAATATCAATCAACAAAAATAAATCAATTGTTATATATCAAATATCTTCGCATTAGTGTTTCCTTTAAAAATAATTTTACAAGTAGAAGTAATAGAATATAAAACTAATATTGAAATTAATATATCACATAATTTGAATTATATTCACTTATGTTTTCTACTTGTTCATTTTTCAAATATTTTTGTTATTTATCTTTTTGTTCAAAAATTTTGGAGAAATTTATTTTTGGTGTTTTATCTTCTTCAAATATTATTTTTGGATTAATGAATTTTGATTTTCTTTGAAAAATGCTGTTTTTTTAATAAACTTTTGTTATTATCAAATAATAAAATATGGAAATTTGATTTTATTGAAGTATTTAATTCTTTTTTTAATTTCTTCTCTTTTTGAACTTGTGAATAAAGAATTTAATATGTCTCTTATTACTTTATTAGAATTTTTTTAATTATTTGAGTTTATTATCATTTAAATTTTTATAAAATTTATAATTTAAGATATTTAGAAAAAAAATATATATTATAAAAATTAGTAAATCGTCTTTTTATATATTATTCTAAAAAATTATTTTTTAAATTTATAAATTTTATAATTATATTTTAATTGCTTTTTGATAATTAAGTTTTCTTTTCTTTTTATAATTATTTTTTCCTTTTTTTTTTTTTTCTTTTGTTTTTCTTTAATTTTTTCGTTTCTTAAAAATTCTTTTTTTCTGTATTTATTTTTTTTACGATATTCCACAAATTTCA
>JAEEGK010011068.1_pt1 | contig 20671 bp, 19 predicted proteins | sample 8958771 | NCBI WGS metagenome assembly JAEEGK01 (sample SAMN16246547, study PRJNA631951) | gut metagenome | biome: gut microbiome; feature: rumen; material: SC-attached | host: Bos | place: Iran: Karaj | collected 2018-10
GCTGTGTCAGCGCATCAAGGGAAATCCGGCGACCGCCCATATCCCTGTTGTCATGCTTACGGCCCGGCTCACCGACGAGAATGAGAAGAAGAGCCGCGACTGCGGGGCCGATGATTACTTTACCAAGCCTTTCGACATCAAGGTTCTCCAGGAGCACATTGCCATTCTGGTCTCCCAGACGGGAATTGATGCCTCCGGTAAACTCAAGGCCCGCATCGAGGAGCGGGAAGTGGTGTCGGTAGACCGCAAGTTCGTGGACAAGGTGACGGCCTTTATCGAGGAGCACATCGTGGAGAGCGAACTCAGTGTGGAGCAGATAGCCGAGGCTATGGGCATGTCCCGGGCCAATATCTACCGGCGCATGGTCTCCGCTACCGGACACACGCCTTCGGAATTCATCAAGATTGTGCGGCTCCGCCACGCCGAGCGCCTCCTCATGCAGAGCGGCCTTACCATCTCCGAGATCTGCTATGAGGTGGGTTTCACCTCTCCGCGCTATTTCAGCAAGTGCTACAAGGAGTTCTACGGATACGTGCCTTCGAAGGCAAAGCGGGGGTGAAATAACGGTTTCCCATGATAAGAGAAAGTCTGCGGAGATACATTTATGATGAAGTCATTCCCAGGTATGCGGCCTTCGATAAGGCGCATCGGGAAGATCATGCTTTGACGGTCATTGAGCGTGCCCTGTCAATGGGCAGGCAGTATGATATTAACGAAGAGATGCTCCTGACGGCTGCGGCGTGTCACGACCTGGGTCTTGCGGTGGACCGGAAAACACACCACCTGGAAAGCGGACGGATAATCCGGGAAGACAAGCGGCTTTCCGAATGGTTCTCGCCGGAGCAGATAGAAACCATCGCCCAGGCTGCGGAAGACCACCGGGCATCGGCAAAAACGCTGCCAAGAAGCATCTACGGCCGTCTTGTCGCCGAGGCCGACCGCTTGATTGTTCCCGAAACCATCATCCGCCGGACGGTTCTCTTCGGCCTTTCCAACTACCCGGAACTGGACAAGGAAAGCCACTGGAACCGTACGCTGGAACACCTCCATGAGAAATATGCCGAGGGCGGCTATCTTCACCTTCTCATTCCGGGCTCGCCGAATGAAGCGCCCCTGCAGCAGCTGCGGGAGATGATCAAAGACGAGCCGCGGCTCCGGACTATCTTTGAGGCAGTTTACGCGGAAGAAGCACAGTGAGTAATAATTGTTGCTAAAATAAAAATTCTGCCTAACTTTGCGCGGTTTAGTGATTATCATGAGAAAACGCCTATATACTATTCTGTTGGCAGTCGTTATAGCAGTTCTGCCACTGCTTGTGAATTGCTCAAAGCCGGACCGCAGCGAGGAGGCAAACCAGCTGAAACTCGAACTCCAGGATCAATTATTCTCGAAGCCGGAACAAGTATTGGCGCGGGTAGACAGTGCGGAACGGGCTGGCGTGTTTTCGGAGACTACGGCCAACCTGATTCGGTCCAATGTCTACGGGCAAATGGGCAAAACGCAGCTGGCTATTTTCTACGGCGAGCAAATTAATCATACCCAACTCAGAAGCGAAGGCGTTAACTATTATTCGGCCATTCTCAATCTTAGCTCTCTGCTGAGTAAGAGCGGAGAATGGGGGAAGGCCCTCCATCTGGCCGATGAATTGATTGCCGACGTGGAGAAAGGCGGCATGGACGAGCAGGCGGCCCTGAGGATAAAGAGTCGCGCACTCACCATCAAAGGCGACTGTGAGAAGGATATGGGGCATATGGAAGAGGCCGAACGCTATTATCTGGAAGGAATAGACCTGATGATGGGCGTTACGCAGCCCAAAGATTACTGGATCATCGATGCCCTGTTTATGGCCGTATTGGAAACAACGGAGTTCTACCTGGAGTGGGAAACCCCCAAAAAGGCCCTGCCCCTGCTGGCAAAAGGTGACACAACCCTGGCCCGTATGGCCCGCTGTCCCGAAATGCCGGAGCGCGTCCTTAACATCCGCAGCAACAACCTGACCATCAATCAGGCCCTGAACTATGCCGCCAATGGCTTTTACGACAAGGCCAGGGTTCTCTATGAGAAACATCGGCAGGCTTCCAATCTGACGCCCTATGATTTGGTGGCCGAAGCCCGCTACCTCACGATAATCGGCCTCTATGACGAGGCCATCCGCCTGTTCCGCAAAACCGATTCCCTCTATATTGCCCGGGGCAGTTCCATCAACAACGCCTACATCAACAATTACATGATGAGCCAGTACAAGGCCTTAAAGAAGGCCGGACGTACGGACGAGGCCATGGCATACGCAGACCGCATGCGTCACCTGAGCGATTCCATCCACCTTCAGGAGCGGAAGATGGATATGGAGCAGCAGGAGGTCATCCGGGAGAAAGAGGCCGAAATCACCAGCCGCCGCCATTCGCTGGCCATCCATCGCATCATCCTCTTTTCGGCCATCGTCATTATCCTTCTCGTGGGTTATCTCCTTGTACGCGCCTGGAAGTACAACAGGGCGCTGGAGGAAAAGAACCGCAGCCTGTATCAGGAAATCCAGCAGCGGGAGAAGGCCGAGGCCGATGAGCGCGAAGCCCTGCAGGAAAGACCGGCCGAAACGCTCTCGCAGAGTGAGTTGCTCTACCGCCGTCTGTGCGAACTGATGAGCAATCCCGATGTCTACACCAATCCTGACACCAACCAGGATACGCTGGCCACCCTGGCCGGGACCAACCGCACCTATGTCTACGACGCCCTGCGCGAGTGTGCCGGTGTGACCCCCATCGACTTCATCAACGGTTACCGCCTGCGCTACGCAGCCCGCCTGCTGGCCACCACTCCTGATTCCGTATCCCTGATTGCCGAACTCTGCGGCCTTTCCCGCCGCACCTTCTACCGCCTTTTTGACGAAGCATATTCCATGTCTCCGTCGGACTACCGGAAAGCGGCCAAAAAGTAGGTTTTGCAGAATTGGCACAATGATTTGTAGGGGTGGCACAATGGGCCGCCCCTTTTTGCATACCTTTGCTCCCGGATTTAACGAGCAAAGCGTATGGATTTTACCATGATCATCACCGTAGCCCTGGCAGCCGCCATCATCGTCATTGTACTGATGCTGGTAGCTGTCATCATTTTCCAGCGGTGGAGAATCGGCGATAAGAATGCCGCCCTCGGCCGCTTTATCCGGGAGAATATCGAACTGCAGGACGAACTTAATAATCACACAAAAACAAGGCAATGAAGATGCGAACTTTATTAATGGCCGTAATGCTGCTGACGACCATTTCGGCCCGCGCACAATGGCGCGTGGGCGCCACCACTGGAGGAAACTACAACTTCTACTCCATGGACAAGCAGTATATGTCAGACTACGAGATTCAGGGCTCCCATGGCCTCACCGCCGGCGTCTCCGGGCAGTACAACTTCAAGGACTGGATGGGCGTGCGCGTGGATCTCAACTTCACGCAGAAGAACTACCAGATGCATCGTGCGATGCTCGATCAATGGGAGTATTGCTATCGCAACAACTACGTGCAGCTGCCCGTGATGGCCGCCTTCAGTTTTGGCGGTAATCGGCTGCGCGGCTTCTGCAATCTGGGTTTCTACACCGGCTTCTGGCTCAAGAGCCACCTTTCCGGCACCGACTACAACGTATTCAACGAACAATGGGTGAACATCAACGAGGACGTGAAGTTCAACGCTGACCGCGACAACCGCTGGGATGCCGGTCTGCTGGCCGCTTCCGGTCTGGAGTACCTCATGGGCAAGCACTGGGCTATCCAGCTCGAAGCTCGCTACTACCACGGTCTCACCTCTGCCACCAGGCCCTATATGCGCGTCAAGGACTATCGCTACAACAGTACCCTGGCCTTTCAGGCAGGCGTGTATTACCTGTTCAAGTAAAGTTCAACCCTCAACCTCCTCATCATCCATGAAAAAGATATTATCCATCATGAGTGCGGTGCTCCTGCTGTTGACTATGGGAGCCTGCCGCCCTGAGAGCGACACGCTGGTATCCTACGATCACAATGACAAATTGGTGTTCGCCCGTGCTGACTCCTCCTTTGCCGCCAAGTTCCAGATCATGTGGAATGGCCTGAACCAGAACTATGCCATCTGGGACTACGAGGCCGAGCATGGCGTGGATTGGGATGCCATCTATGACGAGTACTATCCCCAGTTCGAGGCTCTCGACCGTCGCGGCAAGGACGCCACCGTCACCGACGACGAGTTGAAGACCCTCATGCAGAAGACCCTCAGTCCGCTGCACGACGGGCACTTTTACTTCGAAATGAAGAACCACAAGACGGGCAATACCGTGATTTACATACCCTCCTCGGACCGCAATGCCTCGCGCGACGACTACGCCATTGCCAGCACCTTCAAGCCCAACCTCACCTACTACACCAATGTGGCCCATGGCCAGGTGGAGACCGATGCTGAGGGCAATCCCATCGTGATGAGCTATAGCACTGACGCCTTTAGCCTGCTCACGCGCTTCCTCGACACACCCGGCATCGGCCTCCAGTGGGTGAATGACCGCATCCGGGAGCTCTCTGCACTGCCCAGCCCCACCGAGATGGAGACCTTCCAGCTCCAGCAGCTGCAATGCTTCTACGAGGAGCTGAGTGCCGTCGAGGGCACTTTGATGGGCGTCGCCGTCCCCCTCTACAACCGTCTGCGCGAGAAGTACAGCTTCCTCGAGATCCCCGGTTACGACTACATCGACCCTACCTTCGCCACGAAAGGCATCACGTTCTCCTATGCCCTGCTCAAAGGCAATATCGCCTATTTCCATGTCAGCAGCTTTGCCATGACCATCTATTTGGATGATGCCAGCACACAAGAGACCTTCGACACCTCCGTCCCCGCCACCATGCATCATATCCAGCAGATGCGTGAGGTATGGCAAGCCTGGTTCAACACCGTGCAGCAACTTCACCGAAGTGGCACGCTCGGCGGGGTCATCCTGGACGTGCGCAGTAACACCGGCGGCAACGTGGATGATTACCAGTACTTTGTAGGTTCCCTGGTGCCCTCCGGTGGCCTGCACGTCGGCTACCAGCGCTACAAGCGCGGCACCGCCCGCTACGACTACTCTCCGATGATGGATGGCATCGCTCCCACCTTGAGCACGCCCCACGAGACCATCACCGAGCCCGTCGTCATCCTCACCAACTGCATGTCTGTCAGCTTGTCCGAGTTGTCCTCCCTGGGCGTAAAGACCATGCCCAAGGGTAAGGTCATCGGCAAGCGCACCTGGGGCGGCCTCTGCCCGCTGGCCACCAATGACCTCAACACCTACAGCTACTCCGGACATATCGGCGTGAAGGGCGAGACCGCCGTCTATGGCTATTTGCCCATGCTCGGTGCTTTCACCCTCGACAAAAAGCTGATTGAAGGCGAGGGCATCACCCCCGACATCGAAGTGGACTTCGATGACACGCTATTCAAAAACACTGGCCGCGACTCTCAGCTGGAGCGCGCTCTCCAGTACATCACCAGTGACAACTGATTATAAACAATCAAGAGATAAAGATAATGGCAATGAAAAGATTACTCTATCTGATGGCAGCAGCCATTGTGGCACTGGGGCTGAGCGCCTGCCATACAGACAATCCCGACGAGCCGAAGGACGTGGTTGACAACGGTGTCTGGCCCGTACCCGCCGACGCAGGGGATGAGAGCTATAAGCCCGGCGACGATTTCTTCATGTACTGTAACGGCGGGTTTTGGAAAAGTGCCCAGGTAGACGAGTCGAAGGTGGACATCAACTGCTGGGTAAAGGTGGAGGTGCCGAGGCTCATGGATCAGCGCCTCGCCGCCCTGAATTTCCCCTCGCTGGAGAAGATGAGAAGCGACATTGCCCGTCGCGACAAGGCGACCATCGCCTTGCAGCAGCAACGCTTGCAGCAGGCAAAGGCCCGCGTGGAGGCCCTCCAGACCCCCGAGGAAGCCTGGCGACTGGCTGCCGGGATGATGAAAGAGGGTTACCATCTGTTTTTCAGCCTTATGCCGTTCTCGCATAACGGCCGCATCGCATTATGCATCGCGGGAGATGTTGCCAACGAATACACGGCTTCGATTCTCAAGCCAGAGGATAATTTGGCATGGAGGCTGGCAAATGATCCCCAACTGCTTACACAGGTGCGTCCGCTCATGGACGCCGCCACCAAAAGCATCGATGCGGGGCAGTGGCCGATGCTCGTCACCATCATGCAAGAGCTTGGTGTGGCTCCTGAGAATGCATACTTTGCCGGTGAAAACCCCACTGTTGTTCAGCATGGACAGACGGAAGCCTTTACCAATGCGTTCAACACGATTCAAAACTTTGACGTTGAAGCGTTCAAGGAGAATATACTCCTCCCCGCGATCATGGCCGATGCCGTCCTTTTCAGCGATGAGACCTCATTGACACAAGAGGAACTGGTGAACATCATCAGCAAGAAATATCTGCGCTACGAACGCTCGAAGGTCTTTGCCGACGCCTATGTCACGGCTGATATGAAGAGAAACGCGCTCGCCCACTGCGAACAGCTGCGCGAGACCTTCCGCCAGCGCATCGATGCAAGCACCTGGATGAGCGACGCCTCTAAGCAGAACGCTCGCCGCAAGCTTGACGCCATGACCTTCAACGTAGGTTGCCCCGACCGGTGGATGCCGGAGGGCCTGCCCGACCTGAGCGCCTGCGAAACCATCCTCGATGATGTGTTTGCCCTGCGCCGCACCCAGTTACAATTCAACATCAGTCTTGCGGGGCAGTCCACCGTCAAGGCCGGCTTTCTTTGCAACATTGCCAACTTGTTTGACCTCACCGATGCCAACGCCTTCTATGCGCCCAATCACAACTCTATGAACATCCTGCCCGCGTGGCTCATGGAACCCTATTGCCAGGAAGGTGCCAACGAGGCATACAACTACGCCTCCTTGTCGGTCACCGGCCATGAAATGACACACGGCTTCGACACCAACGGATCGCAGTATGACTGGCAGGGTGATCTTGGAAGCCTCTTCTCTGGCGAAGCCGACCAGCAGGAGTTCCTGCGCCGCTCTGAGCTGCTAGTCGACTGCTACAACCAGTTCGAGGTCCTGCCATGGTCACTGCCCGGCGTCTATAACGACGGGGCCTACACTGTGGCCGAGAATATTGCAGACCTGGGCGGATTTCTTATTTCCTATGAGACCTATCTGCGCTACCTGCGCGAAAACGGCTTCACCGGTGAGCAGTACGACCTGCAGCGCCGCCGATTCTACCTTGCCTACGCCTGGCAGATGCACGGAAAATATAGCGTCAAATACGCCCACGACCGCACCCTGGGCGCAGACGATGATCCCAGGGCCAAGGACACACACTCCCTCCTCCGGGAGCGTCTCAACGGCGTGGTCATGAACACAGACGACTGGTATGAACTTTTCCCCGTCCAGCCCGAAGAAAAGCTTTATCGCAAGGATGGGGACCGCGTGAGAATATGGTAATTGTCAATTAAATAACAATCAAAAGTATGAAAAAGAATCTGATGACGCTTGCAGCCGTCCTCTGCTGCACTGCCCTGTTCACGTCCTGTGGGAAGGACAATCCTATCCAGCCCGAGGCTCCGGACACCACCCCTGTTTCCGCCGTGATGACCTACGCATTTACGGTCACCGACGACCTCCTCAGTGCATTTAACCTGATGGTGGAATACTATGACGCAACTGGCGAGGTAAAGACCGAGACCATGACTTCCAAGGAATGGACCAAGACCGTCAAGACCACCAAACTGCCCGCCACCCTGGGTGCCCGCGTGAAGATGCAGCTGAAGGATGGCTTCGATTCCTCCAAGGAGGGAGTATTCAGCGCAAAGCACGCCTATGGCTACGAGTACTATGTGGTAAACAAAAGCAATGAGAAACTGGGGAACACGGTCTCCAACTCCTCGAGCGGCGGTGTGGATATGAAGTATGAAAAGGTTCCCGCCTATGCTGAAAGGTATCAGGATAAACCCATCATGAAGTTTCTTTTAAACTTTGCCGCCGACGGCAACGCCACCAGCGGAAGTTGGGAATAACTATCAATACATTGCGTGTATCCTAAATGCCCGAAACCCCACCGGTTGGTTATAAAATAGCGTCTTCTATGGAGGGTCTGAAGAATAATGATTAACTTTGCGAGTCAGATAAATCGAGATTATACAGAACAGAAAAACTATTCCTCAAATGAGAAGACTGTCATATCTACTTGCCATTTCATTACTATCATCCTGCACCATTATCCGGGGATACATTGCCGATGGGGCTTATGGACCGACGAGTTTCAGCTATGAAAAACAACTGAAGGATACCATTGTCAATCACACAGATGTTTTCACTTTCGACCGTCCGGAGAATCAGGCCGATTGGATTGACACTTTGCATTTCTTCAACCAGGGCCGGATGTATTCAAATACGACGATGTGGGAAGCCATTGGTCCGAAGACAGAGACGCAAGGCGTGCTTATTATCCAGAATGACAGCATTGTCTATGAGAAGTGCATCGGAGAGATGGCCGTCGATAAGATTGCCGGGGTATTTTCTGTCACGAAATCCGTCACGTCACTGCTCTGCGGGATTGCTGTGGATGAGGGAGCTGTCAAGAGTATCGATGATCCGGTTACGGATTACCTTCCGGAATTGATGAGTAAAGACCCGTTGTGGCAGAAACTCACCATCCGCCACTTGTTGGATATGCGCAGTGGACTGGACTTTGAGGATACCTATTCGTTAAGCCTGAAGGGCAAGGACATCAAGCAGCTTCACGCAATGGCCAAGCTGAACTATGGGCGCAACATCTGGACGCAGGTCAAGAAACTGAAGTTCCGCTGCGAGCCTGGCGCAGAGTATCGATACGAGAGTATGACCACCGAGATCCTGGGACTTGTCATTGAGCGGGCTACAGGCTGCCGTTTTGCCGATTATCTGGAAAAAAAAGTATGGACGCCTCTGGGGATGGAATTCCCGGCATACCTCTCATACGACAGCAAGAAGCATCACGCGCCCCACGCTTTCGGGGGACTGGCCGTGACTATGCTGGATTTGGCGAAAATCGGCCGGCTTTATCTGCATAAGGGTCTTTGGGAAGGAAAGAGGATTGTGAGTGAGTCCTGGATTGAGCAGTCAACGGCCTATTCATCTGACAACGAAGGCTATCACTTCTGCTGGTACAATACCAGTTGCATTGGGGCCGAAAAGGCAGAATATCCCGGGTATTATGCAATGGGAATCCGGGGACAAATCCTTTTTGTGAACCCTTATAAGAATCTTATTATGGTCCGGCTGGGACTTAGGGATGATACCTACGCCCATATCCCTTACCTCTTTGAGCAGTTGAGCAACCTTTGGCCGGAGTAACAGTACTGTATGAAACTGAAGAAAAGAAAGCTCAAGTTTGCAGCGATATTTGGAATCTGCTGGTTTGCGTTCCTGGTCCTGCTGGTAGACGGGATTCTGAAATTCCAGACACTCCTCGACTATTTCGGGTCATACGCCTTGGTGGAGAGTTCGCTGATACTGTTGGTTGTACTGCCCACATTGGCGGTATATATCTTTACAAAAGAATAATTAATCGAAGCCTTATGAACAAGCCGAAACTTCTTCGAATTCTTTTTGCTCTTTTCATTGTGCTTGCTGTGTTCTTTGGCATCGGGCTTCTTGTCGCGGATATGAAGGACAATCAGCTTGGCAGAATAGGAATGTGGTGCGGCTTTATCTCACAGCTGCTCCTCGCAGTATCAATGTACCTTGAGATTCGTAAGCAATAAACGCTCTGCGGGTAACGTGACAGTTTCAGTCCGGTTACCCGCAACTTCTATGGAGGGTCTGAAGCATTATGATTACCTTTGAGAGTTAGATAAATCGAAATTTGAACAAACGATATGAGCAACATCACTAAGCGTCTTTGCATTGGTCTCTGCCTATTCGCCGTCGCTTGCGGTAATCCTGCCCAGAAAGCTTCCGAACCTGATTTTACGGACAGCGTTGCCGAAGCGCTGGAAAACGGTGGAATAATCAATTTGGACCAGCTCCAGTGGACCAGGGAGCCCGCCTCCTGGGAAATAAAAGAGGGCGTCATCTCTATCACTACAGCCCCGCACACGGACCTGTGGCAGCGGACCTATTATCATTTCCGGAACGATAACGCCCCCGTTCTGCAGATGCAGACCAGGGAGAAGTTCTTCAGCTTCGTAGTGAAGACAGATTTCACGCAGAGCCACCAGCGCTTCGACCAGTGCGGTATAGTGATGTATCTGGATAGTGACAACTGGCTCAAAGGCTCTGTGGAGTTCGAGAACAAGGAGTTCCAACACCTTGGTAGTGTGGCCACAAACAACGGCTACTCCGACTGGGCCACAACAGCGATATCGGCCGAGGTGAAGACCATGTGGTACCGCTTCTCCCGCAGGGAGGATGACTTCTGCATCGAATGCTCCACCGACGGCGTGGACTTTAGCCAGATGCGCGTGTGCCATATGTATGAGGCCACTGATGCCATCCGTTTCGGCATTTATGCCTGCTCTCCCGAGGAGTCTTCATTCACGGCCGTATTCTCTGATATGAAGATTACCGAATGTGCCTGGAAGGCCCACGACGGGCAGCAACCAGATGAGGAATAAATGGCAAATTCCAATGAAAATCAGAATCACAGCAATCAGGAAGGCTTCCTATCCGGATTTGATGGCGAAATATGAGAACCCTATCGAGCACGCTTGCGATGTGCAGGAAGGGCAGGAGTGGATTTCGATTGACGGCAAGTGTCCAGAAGGGATGTGTCCTTCGGCCTGGGGATCCATGAGAGAGTTTGTCGAGGCGTTGGCCCGTGGAGAAGGAAACTTCTACGACGGCTGGATGAAGAATCCAAGCAGCGCTATGATCAGCTGCAACGACGGCTTCCGGCCGGTGAGTTTCTACATTGAAGTGATTCCCTTTGAGAGTTAGATAAATCGTAGATTCTCAAGAAATACTAAATGTATAAAATACGATGAAACAGATAATCACTATTTTAATAGCAGCACTTACCATGATGAGTTGCGGAAACAATCCCGGCGCCCAGGACAACGGCAGGGCCGTCCTCGACAACATCCTCTCCCGCAAGAGCGTTCGTTCTTATACGGAACAAGACGTAACCCCGGAACAGGTAGAAACCATTCTCAAGGCGGCCATGGCAGCCCCTTCCGGCGTGAACCTCCAGCCCTGGCGCTTTGTGGTGGTCCGCGAGCAGGCCACCAAGGACAAACTGGCTGTAGGCTTTAACAAGATGATTGCCCAGGCTCCCGTAGCCATCGTAGTGTGCGGCGTCACCACAAAGGATGACGGCCAGCCCAACGGAAACTGGACGGCCGACTGCGCCGCTGCTACGGAGAACCTTCTGCTGGCGGTCGAGGCCCTGGGGCTCGGAGCCGTCTGGACGGCCTGCTATCCCTACGATGTGCGGATGGATCCCACCATTGAAGCACTCGGCCTCCCCGAAGAGGTAAAGCCTTACTGCATTGTCCCCATCGGCTATCCGGCCGGTGAGGATAAACCCAAAGATAAATGGAAGCCGGAGAACATCCACTACGAGAAATGGTAATTCTTTTACACTGCGGGTAACGTGACAATTTAAGTCCGGTTACCCGCAAAAAAGGCCGTTTTTGAGGGTAACTTGACCAAAACTGACAAGCTACCCGCAGTGGGATATCTATCCTTCAGGTTGTTGATAAGTTCGGAAAATAAAAAACGAAGGAATTATAATCAGCGAAAATGCGTATCTTTACCGCATGAGGTACAAAAATGAAGAGGCCTGCGTAGACAGGGTCATTGCGCTCATCGGACAGATGCGGGCCAACCGGGAGGAAGAAGGCGCCCCCGTGTGGAAGAACATCCCTCTGGCAAAGGAGATGCTGGATATCCTGTGCAACCGGCTCCCCCTCCAGAAGAGCCAGTTCATTGACGCCACGGCATCGAATGGCGCAGCCCCTCCCAGATGAATCCCCGGGTAATGTTCGACTGACGTCAGCGTTTCTCACCCGGCACCGTCCAAGGCACACAGCAACAAAAAGAGACCTGAACCACTTGGCTCAGGCCTCTCTTATTATGGAATCCCCGGACTAAGAATTCGGAGGAGTTGTGCTGGTGACGTCGGCGAGACTGTGCAGCTTAATGCAGGCTTTGCCACCGTTCAGGTCAAAGGTACCGGTACCGGAAACCTTATAACCCTGAGGGACCTGATTGCCGCCCAACTCACAGTTAATATAAAGTGTATAGGAACCCGTATCGTCCGTGATGGGGATGCTCTGACCCTTGGCCGAGACGGTGCTTCCCAGAACCACATTCTCCAGTTTCACGCGACGGAAGATGATGTCTTTGATATCCATGGCGGTGAACTCGGCGAGGGTACCGGTCATCGGCTGAGGCATCTCGGCCTGCATGTCATCCTCCTTCTTACCACCGGTCCACCAGTCCAGCGTAGCAATCTGAGGACGATTGCTATCATCCAGCAGGCAGGATCCGCTGATCTTTCCGGAAAGTTTGGTGCCCACTTTAAGGGTATTGCCGGAACCAAGATAGAAGCGGATGGCGCCGGTTGCATCTTCCAGATAGATATGCTGGTTGCCAAGGATATAATTCACATACATCCCGTTAAAGTCTCCTTCAAAATTCACTTTCGTCTTGCTGGTGCACAGTGCCTTGATATCGGCAACAGTCATCTTCTTCACAGGCTTCTTGTCATAGGCCATGATGCCGAAGAGCGTGACACGGAGACCTGCAGGAGCGGTTCCGTCCAGGACGGTTTCCACGTTGACAACCGTATCTTCGGCAAGCGCCTGAGGCAGCTCAACCCAGAACTTGTCTTCGTCGGAAACGCTAATATTGAATTCCATACCGGACACGCCATCATTCTTGGGAGCCGTGATGGTCTTTCCCAGTTCCGTGATCTTCAGGAGACCGTCATATCCTTTCCAGCCAACGGCCCAGAAGGACACGCAAACCGTACCCGCAGGCAGCGTCAGGGTGATCTTGCCAGGCTTCTTGGCGGTGCCCAGCTTCACGTGGTCCACATTCGTGTATTTCTCTCCGCCGTAAGTCACATTGAGGACATTGGGACCGTCTGAAGGTGTGGTAACCTTGTCATAGGCAGACTCTACGATGGTCCACTTAACATTGCTGTCCAGGGGCCCCGGTTCCTTATCTTCACCCAGCTGGATGATCTTGATTTCCTGGACCTGGGCGTCGTTATCGGCACGGAGAATCTTGATGGTCGTCTCACGGGGTTCACCGGTGGTATTCTCGGCCAGGGTGAGAGAAAGCGTATAGTTAGCCTTGGTGAGAGCTGCCTGGACCCAGTCTACCTCGGGACTGGCGACTTTGATATCCACGTTCGAGACCAGTTTTACCGTAACATCGCCGCCTTTCACGGAGATACCCTGGTAGTCTTCTACCTGAGTCTTGATCTCCACATCGGCCTTGACGATGAAGCTGATCTTGCGCATGGAGAAGAGGCCTTCCTCATTCTGGGCCCATGCCAGGACGCTGCCGGAAGTGGCGGGATCAGGTGCAGTGACGACAATCTTCTTTTCGGCAGCATTCACCACAGCCTGGTAGTTGCCGCTTGCGAAAACCTCCACTGTGGTGGAAGCATTGGCGTTTTTCACCTCATAAGGGAAATTCACGACCTGGCCGGCCTCGACTTCCGCGCTGGGATTCTCAATGACCAGCTTGAAGGCCTTGACAAAAGGAATGGTGAAGGAGGTCTCGTCGGCAAGGGTGAACGTAACGCCATCCTCGGTGGTGACGACATTCTTGAAGAAGGTGTCTCCATCCTGACCGTCATCTCCATCCTGACCGTCATAGATGACGACGGTCTTTCCGTTCTCACCATAGAAAGTGATGGTGTGCTGGCCGGGAACAGAGTTGTCTATGCTCTGGACGTAGCCGCCAGCCTTCCATGCTTCAATCACAGTTTGCATAGCCTGCTGCTGTGCCTTGAGCGTGTTTAACTCTGCGCTGATGGCGTCGACTTTGTTCTTCAGCTCAGTGTTGTCTGCTCCTTTTGTACAGGCCGCAAATAGGCCGATGGCAAAAGTGCAGATGAGAAGAGTTTTAAAGAATCTTTTCATAAGGCGGTTAATTGGTTAAAATATTGTGTTAATGTGGTTATTCGCAGTACAAATATAGGTATTATTTCCTTGAGTTATTCAAAAAATAAGCAAAATACCCATATAAATCCCCGGGTGACGTCAGCGTTTCTCACCCAGCACCGCCCAGCGGATGAAAGGAGGCCGCTTGAGCGCTTCGTACAGCAGCGGGGTAACGGTGAAGACTGCTAAGGTGAGGATAGCATACATCGCCCAGGCAGGGAGGTCTGTACATTCCTTCATCGTATAGCCAAAGCTGGCAATGACCAGATAGTGCAGGATATAGAAGCCGAAGCTGGAGCGGGTCATATATCCGGCAAAGGCCGATGTCCGGTCGAACTTCGCCTGGAACCAGGCCATCATCGCCAGACAGGCCAGCCAGCCGTAGATACAGTTCAGCGGACTGCCCAGGTACTGCGGCGAGGTGTTGTCCTGCCCGAAGGTAGTGCCGATGAGCACAGCGCCGGCCACCACCGCACAGGCGAGCAGCGGAATCCGGTTCTTTCCCAATTGCTCCTGCACCTCGTCACGCGCGAAGATAAAGTAGCCCATCAGGAACGGAACAAAATAGAACGTAGGCTTGTACAGGTTGTACAGCCCGTCCGCCGACTCCGGCCGGGGATGCTGGATGATCAGCTGCTCGGCCGCCCAAAAGAGTACGCCCAGCAGGATGGTCCAGACGATCCCGTTCTTCCCGCCAAAGAGCCTGCCGCAGGCCTCATACAGTTTATTCTTCCCATCCAGTTTGCGCACCAGCAGAAGGATCAGGGAGAAAACCCACAGGTCCTGGATGAACCACAGCGGGCCGATGCCGGAGATGGCCATCATCACATATTTCGCAACGCCGGGCATCCCTTCGAACATTGCTTCCCGGGCCGCCACGAGGGTATTGTAGTATCCCACCATCCATTGGAACACGAACAGGCCGATGGTAGCGGGCACCAGCAGTTTCCGGGTGCGGGCCTTGAACCAGGTCCCGGCGTCGTACTTTTCCAGCGCATACCGCGCGCTCACGCCCGCCAGCAGGAACAGCAGCGGCATGAACCAGGGATACAGGATGTACATCACTACATCCTGATACTGGGGGTACTCAGGATACGGGCCAAAACCGCCGATACCGCCAAACACCCCTTTGTTGTTATAGAAGTAGATAACGTGGTAAAACAGAACCAACAGAACGGTCACCCAGCGCAGATTGTCCAGCCAGTGCTTTCTCATTTGGTAAGGCCCTCCATGGCCTGGTCAATGGCACTTTGGAATATTTCCGTCTTGAGGAGGGCGATGCCTTTCTGGTCTCCCAGCATGAGCAGCGCGTCTCCCGGTTTGATGTCATAAATCTTGCGGGCATCCTTGGGGATCACGATCTGTCCCTTGTCTCCCACCTTCACTACACCGAAGATGTATTTGCCTTCTTGTTCCTGCATTTGTGGTAATAGTTAGAATTTTCCCACAAATATAACAATTTTCTATGAAACAATCCGGAACGCGAGAGCGACGGGCTCGTTCTTCAGCTTTCCTTTCAGGGAGATGGTGACTTTGCCGTTCTTGACCGAGCAGGTGGCTTTCTTCCCGTTGTTCAGGATGGTGACGGCCCCCTGGGGGATGTTGCCGGTCCATTCGAGGGTTGCGGGCAGGTCTTCACCTTCCGGCAGCGCATAGATGGCGTAGATGGTCTTTCCGTCCTTGTCGGCCGTGAACCAGATGTTGCCCTCGTTGTAGTTCGGGGTGATGCGGGTAGAGTAGATGGCCTTGCCGCATCGGCCCAGCCATTCTCCCACTTCCTTCAGGCGGCGGGTCGCCTCCTCTTCTATGAGACCGTCCGGCCTGGGGCCGACGCCCAGCAGCAGGGAGCCGCCCTTCGCGGTGACCTCGGCCAGCAGGTCAATGACGGCCCGGGCCGATTTATACTCGGGATGCGGGTCCCATCCCCAGTTTTTGGTAAGCGTTACGCAGCTCTCCCAGGGGTAATCCAGCTGCGTGTCGGGAATCTTCTGCTCGGGAGTCTGGTAGTTCTCGTTCCTGCCGCGGGCGGTGCGGTCCACCGCTATCAGGCCGGGCTGGGCTTCCCGGACCTTGGCCAGGAGTTCGTCCAGGTGGATATCCGGGCCCTTCACCCATCCGCCGTCCAGCCAGAGGATGTCCAGCGGGCCGTAGCCGGTCATCAGCTCCGTTACCTGGTTGTGGACGTAATGCTCGAAGTTCTGCCACCACTCGGGATAGCGCTCCTTCTTGTAATTGGGGTGCCGGTTGGGGGTGGCGAAGTACGGGTTCCAGAACCATTCGCTGTGCCAGTCGGGCTTGGAGAAATAGCAGCCCAGCATGAAGCCTTTCTTCCGGAAACTGTCCCATACGTAGCGGGCTACATCCCGGCGGGGATTATCCTTGAATGCCCATTGGGCAATGGAGAAGTCCGTATACTGGGAGTCGAACATGCAGAAGCCGTCATGATGCTTGGTGGTGAAAATCATGTACTTCATGCCGGCCTCTTTCATAATATCGGCCCAGCCGTCCGGGTCGAAGAGGACGGGATTGAATACCCGCTTGAGGTCCCAGTACCAGTTCTTCCACTGGTCGTAAGCCATTTCGCCGGGACGCTTGTTCCACTCGTGGTCTTCCGAGCACAGGGCCCAGGACTCTACGATGCCGGGAACGGAGTAAAGGCCCCAGTGAAACAGGACGCCGAACTTGCAGTCCTGCCAGTTGTCCAGCTTTGCCAGGACGGCCGGGTCCGTGGGCCACTCATAATCCGATGCCTTGGACTGCTCATGCACGAACGCCTGGGCCCGGAGATCCGCCGAGTTCATCAGAATACCCAGCGCAAGAAGAATCAGGAATGTTTTTTTCATTTTATAAAATAGTTTTCAGGTTGTCTTGGACAATAATTGTCGCAAATATACGAAAAATCCCTTCTCCCTCTCGCCCGGACACCAGACACCCCCTTTTCGTGTCCGCGTGCCAAAATAATAGTGCGTTTTAACCATGGAGATATGGTGAATTTATTTCCCATGTCGCAGGTCAGAGTCCTTTCCGTCGCAGGTCTGTGTTTTTTGGCCGAACTGCGACGGAAATCATGGACTCAGAGCGTATAGCGTCGCAGGTCAGGTGTTTTTTGCAGACCTGCGACGATTTTGCGACCGATAAATTCCTGTTTATCGCTACGGGAGGCCGTCTTCGGCCGTGTACGTACACCGGGGGGGGACAAAAAGTGGCAAAAGTGCACGATTTGACGTATCTTTGAGACATGAAAGTACCCCAACTGATAGTTATAGCGGTTCTAGTGGCAGCATGCCGGCAGGTGCAGCCACTTACCTTATATTATGACAGGCCGGCGGCGTTCTTCGAAGAGGCGTTGCCGCTGGGGAACGGCCGGTTGGGCGCCATGGTGTATGGCGGGACGGAGGCCGAACGTATTTCCCTGAACGACATCACGCTGTGGACCGGAGAGCCGGAGCAGGAACAGGACGAAGACCGGACGTCCGTATTAAAGCAGGTGCGGGCGGCACTGGAGGCCGAGGACTATCCCAAGGCCGACCTTTTGCATCGTGGGCTGCAGGGGCATTACAGCCAGAACTATCAGCCTCTGGGTACGCTGTGGCTACATTTCCCAAAAGACAGCATTACAGACTACCGCCGGGAGCTGAACATCTCCAACGCCACGGCGCGGGTATCCTACAAGAGGAACGGGAAGGCGTTCACGGAGGAGTATTTTGTATCGGCGCCGGATTCGGCCATCGTGATCCGGATCACGTCCGAGGCCCCGATTGAAGCGGTCATCGGCCTGGACAGCCAGTTGCCGCATGAGGTCACTGCCCAATACGGTATTCTCCGCAGCAGGGGTTACGCCGCCTACTGCTCCTATCCCAATTACGTGGATGTGCCGGAGCATTTCCTCTATGACCCGGATCGGGGCATTCACTTCCTCACCGAAGTGTGTTGCCCGCAGGCTGTGGCCGAAGACGGGAAGTTGCATATAAGCGGAGTAACGGAAACGGTACTGGTGGTGAGGAACCGGACCGACGAAGCCGACTTTGGGGAGATAAGCTTCAACTGGAAAGAGCTGAAAAAACGGCACAAAAAGGACTACAAGGCCTTTTTTGACCGCGTAGAGCTATACCTGGGAGCTACTCCCGACAGCATCAAAGCCCTTCCCACGGACGTGCAGCTGAAGCGCTACGCCGACGGAGAAGCCAACCCCGAACTGGAGGCCCTGTACTTCCAATATGGCCGATATCTGCTCATTGCATCCTCCCGCACGGAAGGCGTTCCGGCCAACCTGCAGGGCTTGTGGAACGAGAGCATAGAGCCGCCTTGGAGCAGCAATTACACCACCAACATCAACCTGGAGGAAAACTACTGGCCGGCCGAAGTGACGGCCCTGCCGGAAATGCACGAATCCCTGCTGGGGTTCCTGCACCGCACGGCCGCCAACGGGGCCAAAACCGCCCGGGACTACTACGGGGCCGATGGCTGGTGCCTGGGCCACAACAGCGACATCTGGGCGATGACCTGCCCGGTGGGCCTGGGCAGCGGAGACCCTTCCTGGGCCAACTGGAACCTGGGCGGAGCCTGGCTGGCCACGCACATCTGGGAGCACTGGCTGTTCACGCGCAACCGGGCCGATTTACAACGCGACTACCCCGTGCTGAAAGGTGCCGCCGAATTCTGCATGAGCATCCTGGTGGAAAAGGGCGGAGAGCTCATCACTTCGCCGGCCACCTCACCGGAAAACCTGTACGTAACCCCGGACGGTTATACGGGTGCCACCGCCTATGGCACCACGGCCGATCTGGCAATTATCCGCGAATGCCTGCAGGATGCGCTGGAGGCCGCCAAAGAGATGGGGGACAAGGAGTTTGCCACCAGCATAGAGGCTGTGCTGCCTAGACTGAGAGGCTATCATATCAGCGCCAAAGGAACGCTGCAGGAGTGGTACCACGACTGGGCCGACCAGGACCCGCAACATCGGCATCAGTCTCACCTGATTGGCGTATATCCCGGTCATCAAATCCAAGCCGGAAGCCCGGAAGCCGAAGCGGCGCACAAGGCGCTGGAGGAGCGTGGCTTTGAGACCACCGGCTGGAGCTGCGGCTGGCGGGTGAACCTGTATGCCCGGCTGGGAGACGGCGAGAATGCCTACCGGATGTATCGGCGCCTGCTGCGCTATGTGAGTCCGGACGGCTACATCGGCCCCGATGCCCAGCGCGGCGGCGGCACCTACCCCAACCTGCTGGACGCGCATTCGCCCTTCCAGATTGACGGCAACTTCGGCGGCTGCGCAGGCGTAGCCGAAATGCTGCTCCAAAGCATGCCGGAGGGCATCACTCTCCTTCCCGCCCTGCCATCGGCCTGGCCGGAAGGCTACGTGAAAGGCCTGCGCACCCGCACAGGCCAAACGGTGGATCTGTATTGGAAAAACGGAAAACTCTCCAAGTTTACCGCTTATACCCCGCAAGGGAAGCGATGATGGGAGCAATTTGGGCGTTGTCCTTCACGGGAATAAAGGCTTCGGAACCAGCGCCGGTTACATATAAGCCCACGGGAGAGCCGGAGTGGGAGCCGTAGCTGAAGCGGTAGCCGGCAGCACGGTCCAATACCTCGAAGGCGTCGTACACCAGCTGGGGATTCACAGAATACAGATTGACTACACCCTGGGTTTTGTTGCCGCCTTTGCCGAAGGTCTTTTCATAGGTATCTTTCAGTTTGGCTTCATCGGTCTGGCTCACCTCAACGGTATCCCAAAGGCCCAGATACTCCTTGGCGAATGCCTTCACATCCTCCCAGGAAGGTGTTTTGTAAGGTTTATCCTCCGGGAAGAAAGCTTCCCCAAAGCGCTTGGTAACCCCCACGATAGACAGTTTTTGACCGGCCAGCAGTTCCGGATGAATCTCGTATCGGCCCGCCCCCAGCATAAGACCGCCGGTCTCGTGGTCGGCCGTGACCAGAATGAGGGTTTCCTTGGGATGCCGGGCCAGAAATTCCAAGGCAAGATCAATGGAATTGGCCATGTCTGTGAGCTCCTGGAAGCACGCGGCAGCGTCATTAGAATGGCCGGCATAGTCAATTTTTCCGCCTTCCACCATCATGAAGAAGCCCTTTTTGCCGAAGTTACGCTCCATATACTCAATTCCCGCCTGCACAAAGTCCGACAACCGGGTGTCCCCTTCCTGCCAGTCTATGGCATAAGGCAGGTCTTGCTCTTCCTTGCCGCTCAGGCACAGCACACGGCCCGAAGCCTGGGCAACGGCCTGGAAGTCCGGTCCCCTGAAGATAGATATTCCGTTATCGACCGCCATCTGTTCAAATTCGGCCGGAGTACGCTGCGACCGACGGTTCATAATGAAGCCCGCGCCCGCGGCAAAGTCCACGGAGGAGTTGACATACTGGGTGGAAATATCTTCATAATTCTGCCGACGGGTGGTATGGGCGACGAAACAGCCCGGCGTGGCGTGGTTGATGCCCACGGAGGTGATGACCGCCGTGCCGAATCCGGCCGCCTTGGCCCATTCGGTGAGGCTGGAAACCGCAACGGTATCCATATCTACGCCGATGGCGCCGTTATATGTCTT
>JAEEGK010011072.1_pt1 | contig 20669 bp, 17 predicted proteins | sample 8958771 | NCBI WGS metagenome assembly JAEEGK01 (sample SAMN16246547, study PRJNA631951) | gut metagenome | biome: gut microbiome; feature: rumen; material: SC-attached | host: Bos | place: Iran: Karaj | collected 2018-10
TACACCCTTGGCCATCACCTTGTGGGTGGTGCCAGTATCCTGCGGAGTAGCAGGAATTGTTGTGATGGGTGCCTGCGCCTGTGCGGTGGCGGCGAGGCCCAGCGCGAGGCCGGCGACGGTGGCCACCTTGCCCAGACGCAGGCGGTCGGCGAGGGCGTTCTCCAGATAGCGCACCTCGGCCTCGCAGCGCGGGCAGGTCCCGCGGCACTCGCCCTTGTAGGTGCACTCCTCTATCTCCAGAGGAATGTCATTCTCCTCCGCGATGCGCTTACGCACCTCCTTCAGCTGGTTACAGATGTTCTTCCCGTGGGTCATCGGGTAATCATTTTGGCATTGAGGATGCGGTCGATGTAAACAATATCGCCCTCAAGGTGGAATACGTAGACGAACTTATGGTTGCGCGACACCATACGACGGGCGTGAGGATGAATAGTACGGATGATTTGGGACCGGCTTTCTCCGAAACAATCGGCGAAAACGGAGAGAGACTTCATCTCGCCGTTCATTGCGTCAAGGTAGCGGTGAGCACCTTCGCGCGACATGACAGATAGCAGAAACTGTTGTAATTCCCGAATGTCCGTCAAAGCCGAATGTTCAACCCTAACCCTGTATATTGTCATAGTACTCGTCTACCATTCGGTGTAGGATATTGCAGAACTCGTCCACAGACATACTGCCTTTGTGAAACTCTTCGGTCTGCGAACAAGCCATCGGACAATGCTCCGGCGACAGACGCGCATACGCAGCCTCGGGTTCGTTGGCCGATGGCAGCGGAGTGTCGTTTGTGCTATATTCTTTCATCTTAATGATGTTTTCCTGGATAACGTAAACGGTTGGAAAATATTGTGTCAGCGCACGATGACTTTCACGTCTTCCTCTTTCTCTTCGTACATCTTTGGAGGCTCTGTAGATATAGTCTGTCTTGCAGGAGTGCCGTTGTCATCCCTGAATTTTGTTTGTAACGTGTCTAACGTCATGTCAGGTGGTGGCATTGTGCGTTTTCGGACCATACCAGTTAAAACAACGCTGCCGTCTTCACCGCGTGCTTTACCAGTGTTTTCCTCCATCAATTTATAGGCATCGACATCGGTGCATTGGATTAGTGGTAGATATTCAATCTTTGCGATAGTGTCCTTTTGCGGGGAGGGGGAGGCTGGTGCTTGCGCCTGTGCGGTGGCAGCGAGACCCAGCGCGAGGCCAGCGACGGTGGCTACCTTGCCGATGCGCAGCCGCTCGGCCAGCGCGTTCTCCAGATACCGCACTTCGGCCTCACAGCGCGGACAGGTGCCACGGCACTCGCCCTTGTAGGTGCACTCCTCTATCTCCAAGGGAATGTTATTTTCCTCGGCGATGCGCTTCCGCACCTCCTTCAGCTGCTTGCAGATGTTCTTCCCGTGAGTCATAATCACATTGCTATTTCTTATCGTACGATGACTTTCACGCCCTCAACCTCCATTTCTTGTGTAGAGCCGTTCGGACCTATCAAATCTGGACCTTCCACGTCTTGGATGGGCATCCCCTGAACAGGGTCCTGCCCTTCAATAAGTGGGATGCAATACTTTTTGTCAAAAACAACAGGCAGGTTGTACTGCATTCGAACAGCTTTTCCTTGTTGCTTACCAGGCTTCCATTTGGGCATCATCTTAACAATACGTATGGCTTCTGCACCACAACCACCTCCAATGTCACGGAGAAGGCGAGGGTTCCGTACCGATCCGTCAGTGTCTATGCCGAAGGAGACATACACCTTGCCACTGATGCCGTTCTCTGCCGCCAGCCGCGGATACTGCATATTGTCCTCAATAAACTTATACAGGGCTTTCTCTCCACCAGGGAACTCAGGGTCTTCGTCAACTTGTACGAAGAGCCAGTCATCGTCATCAATTTCTCCCTCCACCAGCTCGTCATCCGGTAGTACAGCCTCGTTGGACTGAGTGTCGCTGATATCAAGCACATCGAAGTCGCCGCCAAGGTAGATGTCATCAGGAAATTCCGGTTCGCGCCACACGGGTTGGGCGGTATCGGTCGTCCGGATGGTGTCGGCATCGGCTGGGGTGGTATCGGTGGTGAGCAGCGGACTGCTGCTGTTGGGCGACGAAGTACCGTTGCCACATGAGGCGAGACCCAGCGCGAGACCTGCGACGGTAGCCACCTTGCCCAGACGTAGACGTCCGGCCAGGGCGTTCTCCAGATAGCGCACTTCGGCTTCACAGCGCGGACACGTCCCGCGGCACTCGCCCTTGTAGGTGCACTCCTCTATTTCCAAGGGGATATCATTCTCCTCAGCGATGCGTTTCCGCACCTCCTTTAGCTGCTTGCAGATATTCTTCCCGTGGGTCATAACAACATATTTTTTTATCGCACGATGACTTTCACCTCATCCTCTTTCTTTTCTTCATAGAAACGCTGGTGGTCGCCAAACTCACTGCCGCTGTAGCAGGCTGGTGTACCGCCAAGGATTACTTGTATCTCTGCAATCAATTCACCCGCAAGTGGGCGTCCGCGACGAAGGCGTTTTGTGGAGAGGATGGCCTCGGGTGCATCAGATGATATAAGGGATGGGGTATATTCTAAGTGTCTTATTTTCTCATGGCCAGCGCTATCGGCTTGTTGCGTGAGTGTACTATCGGCGGGCACCTGCGCCTGCGCTGTAGTGGCGGCGAGACCCAAGGCGAGGCCGGCGACGGTGGCCACCTTGCCCAGCCGCAGGCGGTCGGCGAGGGCGTTCTCCAGGTAGCGCACCTCGGCTTCGCAGCGCGGACAGGTGCCGCGGCACTCGCCCCTATAGGTGCATTCCTCAATCTCCAGAGGGATATTATTCTCCTCGGCGATGCGCTTGCGGACCTCCTTCAACTGCTTGCAGATGTTCTTGCCGTGGGTCATAACATTATTATTTGTCAGCGGACGATGACTTTCACGCCTTCTTTCTCGAAGACTTGGAATGGAGGGTTGGCTATAAAGGGGTCGGGCCACAAATGAGGATCGGGCTCGTAATAGCTCGGTGAGGGAAAATTCTCTATATCATCCCGTGTCAGCCTGCGTCCATCAGAGCCTATACCGCCACACATGATGATGGGCACCCTTGAACTCTCAAAAGCCGCCGGCGATGTATCGGAGACCATGGATACATCAAGGACGGTGAATCCTGAGGCTTTGACATGAATGCCGTCGCGCTCAAAGCGTCGATAACCCGGGAAAACAATCTCCACCGTGTACACTCCCATCGGGAGAGGTTTGATGGTGTAAATGCCATCGAAGTCGGTGGCTCCCCCATGTACCTGCCTGCCGTCCTGCTTCACGACAACGTTGCAGAAGGGAATTGGCTCATTGGTCTTGGCATCGACAACGAATCCTTTCAGTACACCCTTGGCCATCACCTTGTGGGTGGTATCAGTATCCTGCGGAGTAGCAGGAATTGTTGTGACGGGTGCCTGTGCCTGTGCGGTGGCGGCGAGGCCCAGCGCGAGGCCGGCGACGGTGGCCACCTTGCCCAGCCGCAGGCGGTCGGCTAGGGCGTTCTCCAAGTACCGCACCTCGGCTTCGCAGCGCGGACAGGTGCCGCGGCACTCGCCCTTGTAGGTGCACTCCTCTATCTCCAGTGGAATGTTATTCTCCTCGGCAATGCGCTTGCGGACCTCCTTCAGTTGCTTACAGATGTTCTTCCCGTGGGTCATAACAACATATTTTATCGCACGATGACTTTCACACCATCCTTCTCCAATCTTTGGGACGGAGGATTGCCTGGCATTATGTCCTCCTCTATGCCACCTGTTTCAGGCAATGGCAATGCTTGTCTGGCAGGTGTGCCGGGGAGTTTTATCGGCTCTACTTCGCCTAAAACGGCACCATCATCTAATATCCGGCTCGGTTCTTCTATGATGATTCCTTGAATTACTGCTGATGTATCGGCACCCAATGATACGTCATAAACAGTAAATCCTGTGGGCTTTACTTGTATGCCTTCACGCACAAATTTGTGATAGCCGAAGTATGACACTTCTATTGTGTATTCACCAGACGGTATAGGTTTGATGGTATATAGCCCATCCATGTCGGTTGAATTGCCGGTTACCATTTTACCATCTTTTTTTAGGACAACGTTAGCAAATGGCAAGGGCTCGTGTGTCTTAATGTCTGTGACAATTCCTTTCAGTACGCCCGTGCTGACAACCTGATGAGTGCTATCGATGGGTTCGCCAATATAGATTTCGGGCATTTCGTTCTGTGCCTGCGCCGTGGTGGAGGCGAGGCCCAAGGCGAGGCCGGCGACGGTGGCCACCTTGCCCAATCGCAGGCGGTCGGCGAGGGCGTTCTCCAGGTAGCGCACTTCGGCCTCGCAGCGCGGACAGGTGCCGCGACATTCGCCCTTGTAGGTGCACTCCTCTATCTCCAGAGGGATATCATTTTCCTCCGCAATGCGCTTGCGGACCACTTTTAATGCTTCACACAAAGTCTTCCCTCGACTTGGCAATGCCAAACGAGTTTTCCTCTGTTCACACCCCTCTGAAGGGTCCAGTCGCTTGCCTATATGTTTCTCATGATCCATTTATGAAAAGATAACGCAAACAAGGCTATTATATTGTGCAGATACATCCAGTCAAGATTTTTACTTTATGAAACAATAATTCAGGCATAATATCGTTGTAAGATTTATGTCGAACAAGTATGCAGACCGCAGTCATGTGGTAAGGATTATCTTCATCGTCGTAGGCATCCTGTTTATAGGACGTCTAGGGATGTTGCAACTTTTTGGCAAAGACAGGGACGGCAAATTCCATTTTGGATACAATCCCGAGCTGAGAGAAAAAGCCGACAGGCAATCCTTGCTGAACATCACGCAGTATCCAGCCCGAGGCTTCATCTACGACCGCAACGGCAAGCTACTTGTACACAATGAAGCTGTCTACGACCTGATGGTCATCCCCCGCATGGTGAAAGACCTGGACACAGCTTTCTTCTGCCAATGTCTAGGCATTACCCAGGAAGATTTCAACGAGCGAATGCTCAAGGCCCGAAAATACTCTCCTTATACAGGATCCATCTTCATGAAGCAGATTTCGAAAGAGGAGTATGCCAAATTCGAAAATAAGATGTACCGCTTCAAGGGCTTCTACATCTCGCAGCGCACGCTGAGGATTTACGACCGTCCCATCGCCGCACAAGTGCTTGGATATGTGGGCGAAGTGAACGACAACGACCTAAAGCGAGACTCCTACTATCAAATGGGGGACTATATCGGGAAGAGCGGCCTCGAGAAAAGTTACGAGGAAGTGTTGCGCGGCATCAAGGGGAAAAAGATTATCCACAGGGATGTCCATAGTCGAGAGATTGGCCCCTATCGCAACGGCACACTCGACACCTTACCCATCGAAGGAGGGAACCTCTATACCACACTTGACGCCGACCTGCAGGCCTATGCAGAAGACCTGATGGCTAACAAACGTGGCTGTGTGGTGGCCATCGAGCCATCGACAGGCGAGGTGCTGGCCATGGTGTCGGCACCCACTTACGACCCCAACCTGTTAGTGGGCCGTGTCCGCGGGAAAAACTACCAGATGCTCGACAGCAACATCTCCACGCCCATGCTCAATCGAGCCCTCCAGGGACAGTATCCACCGGGATCTATCTTCAAGGTGGCACAGGCGGTGATAGCCCTCCAGCTGGGCGTCATCACCCCTAATACAGGATTTGTATGCGACAAGCATCCCGGTTGCCATAACCATCCTTCAGCGCGTTCGGTGCGCGAAGCCATAAAAATGAGTTGCAATCCCTATTTCTACCAAGTATACAAGCGTGTAATCCAGCAAGGGAAATATAAGAATATCTATAAAGATGCACAGTATGGGCTCACTGTGTGGCACGACTATATGATGCGCTTTGGCTTCGGGCAGAAGCTCGATATCGACCTACCAAAGGCGGGCATGTCCACTGGCAACATTCCCGATACAGCCTACTATAACAACCCCAAATGGTATGGAGAGGGGCGATGGGCTTTCTCCACCATCTACTCGAACTCCATCGGCCAAGGAGAGGTGACGGTTGTGCCCATCCAGATGGCCAACCTCGCAGCCATCGTAGCCAACCGTGGCTGGTATATCACGCCACACGTCGTACGATTCTACGGACCCGACTCCATACAGGATGAAAAATACACGATACATCATGAGACTGGTATCGACAAGAAATACTTCGATATCGCTGCCGACGGAATGTACGACGTAGTGCACGTGGCAGGTGGTACTGCACGTAGGGCTCGTGTCGACGGACTCGATATCTGTGGCAAGACCGGCACCGCTCAGAACGGCACACCGCTGAGCAAAAGGGACGACCACTCGGTGTTCATCGCCTTCGCCCCTAAGAACGATCCGAAGATTGCCATCGCGGTGTATGTGGAGAACGCCAAGGGTGGTGGTGGCTTCTGGGCCGCCCCCATTGCCAGTCTCGTCATCGAGAAATACCTCACAGGCGAGGTGAAACGCACTGATGTTGAGAAAATGTACCGGGAAACCAATCCCTGCCAACCGCCTGTACAAGTCAAGAAACAAAAGAAATGATGTACCAAGAGAAACTGAAATACGACTGGATTACCATCGGACTCTATCTCGCCATCATGCTTTTCGGATGGATAAATATCTATGCAGCAACGTACAGCGAGGAGCACACACAAGTATTTGACTTCTCAGTGCAGCATGGAAAGCAGATTATCTGGATTGCCATAGCCCTGTTCCTAGCAGCCGTCATCATACTCACCGAGCCACGTGCCTTTTCCAATACCGCCTATGCCATTTACGGTGGCATCATGGGATTGTTGGTCATCACCCTGTTTATCGCCACGGTGACCAAAGGCGGCAAATCATGGATTGATTTCGGTGCCTTCAAGTTCCAACCATCGGAGTTTGCCAAATTTGCCACAGCATTGGCTGTGGCAAAATATATGTCGGCTATAGACATCGACATTAAAAACCTGCGTACAAAAGCCATAATAACCCTTCTAGTGGCTATTCCAGCAGCACTCATCTTCCTACAACATGACACTGGTTCTGCATTAGTATTCTTGGGTTTCATCTTCCCCCTCTACCGCGAAGGTCTCTCGGGCAAGGTACTCATCATCGGAATTACCGCCATAGCCCTTTTTGTTCTGGCCCTTCTAGTCAACAAGTTCATCATCCTCGCCTCCATCGTCGTCCTCGCTGTACTATATCTCTTTGTCTGGCTCAACAAACGCACCTCGCGTGACTATTGGCACACCATTGCCGTGGCATTGTGCTGTGCCTTGTTCGTCTTATCGGTCGATTTTGTCTTCAACCAAGTGCTTGAAACTCATCAGCGAGAGCGTATCGATGTACTTTTCGGCAAAAACAATGATACCAAAGGAACAGGTTATAATGTCGACCAATCGAAGACTGCCATCGGCTCTGGTGGTCTTTTCGGGAAGGGTTTCCTCAACGGTCCTCTGACTCAGGCAGACTTCATCCCTGAACAGGAGACAGACTTCATCTTCTGCACCGTAGGCGAGGAATGGGGCTTTGTAGGCTGTGTATTGCTGCTCATTCTTTACAATCTTTTACTACAACGCCTCATCGTCATGGCTGAACGACAACGATCTACTTTCGCGCGTGTTTACGGCTACTCTGTAGCCAGTATTCTCTTCATACACCTTTTCGTCAATGTCGGTATGGTGCTGGGGCTCGTCCCTGTCATCGGCATCCCGCTGCCCTTCTTCAGTTATGGCGGCTCTTCCCTCCTGGCTTTCACCATCCTTCTTTTTATCTTCATCCGACAGGATGCCTCCAGGAATCAGCTCCTATAATACCGGCACAAACAATTATGTAAAAAAAACTCTAGATAATGTCCAAGAAAACATCCAACGAAGAACATTGCTCCTTCTGTGGCCGCCCTGCCTCACAGGTGGGTATGCTGCTCTCAGGCCTCAACGGATTTATCTGCCATGACTGCTCGCATCAGGCTGAGAAGATTTTCAAAGAGCAAGGTATACAAAATGCTTCCGGCTCAAAATTCGAGATACAAAGTGCAGACATTCCTATACCCTCTGACATCAAGGCTTTCCTTGACCAGTACGTTATAGGACAGGAGGCTGCCAAACGTGTCCTTTCCGTTGCCGTTTACAATCACTACAAACGGCTGAAATACAACTCAGAACATGGAGACAAGAACGACGTTGAAATAGAGAAGTCGAACATTATCCTCGTCGGCGAGACCGGCACAGGCAAGACTCTCTTAGCCCGCACCATCGCACGTCTGCTCAAGGTGCCTTTCTGCATTGCCGATGCCACCACTCTCACTGAAGCTGGCTATGTAGGCGACGACGTGGAAAATGTCCTTGTCCGCTTGCTTCAAGCCGCCGATTACAACGTGGAAGCCTGCCAACGTGGCATTGTCTTCATTGACGAAATCGACAAGATTGCACGTAAAAGCGAGAATACCTCCATCACCCGTGACGTCAGTGGTGAAGGTGTACAACAGGCACTGCTGAAACTTCTAGAAGGCGCCCTTGTTTCTGTCCCACCCGAAGGCGGCCGCAAACACCCTGAACAAAAACTCATCACCATCGACACTCGCAATATCCTCTTCATCTGTGGTGGTGCTTTCGACGGCATAGAACGCACCATTGCCTCGCGTCTCAACTCCAATGTCATAGGCTTTAAGGGCGACGAGACCCGACAGGAATTAGACCGCGACAATATGCTGCAATATGTTCAGCCCATGGATATCAAGAAGTTTGGCCTTATTCCGGAACTTGTGGGACGTTTCCCCGTCCTTACAGCCCTGCAGCCCCTTGACCGCGATGCCCTGCGTCGCATCCTTGTCGAGCCAAAGAACGCACTTGTCAAACAGTATCAGGAACTCTTCCATATGGACGATGTCACCCTCGAGTTCGCCCCTGCTACCCTCGACCTCATCGTCGACCGCGCCGTCAAGTATCACCTCGGTGCCCGCGGACTTCGCTCCATCATGGAGAGCATCATGACCGACCTCATGTTCGACTTGCCCTCGCATCCTAAAGGTTCCACCTATACTCTCACACCTGAAATCGTCAATCAGAAACTGCACCTCTGACCTATACTTTCAACAAGACGGGACAATAAAATAAAGTGTCTGACGTTATCTCTTTGTTATGAAAAGAATAGTGGTATTGACAGGCGCGGGCATCAGCGCCGAAAGTGGCATCTCCACCTTTCGCGACAGCGATGGGCTCTGGGAGCATTACCGCGTGGAAGATGTGGCCACCCATGAGGCCTATGAACGTAATCCCGAGTTGGTATTGAACTTTTACAACGAACGGCGTCGCCAACTCTTTCTAGCACAACCCAACGAGGCACATCGTCAGCTGGTGAGGCTCGAGGAGAAATACAACGTGCACATCATCACCCAGAACATCGACGATCTACATGAACGTGCTGGCAGCAGTCATGTGCTCCACCTGCATGGCGAACTCACCAAAGGGCGCAGCGACCGCAACCCCGACCTCATCGTTGAGGTTGGCAACCGCGATATCTGCTTCGGAGACAAAGCTCCTGACGGCACGCAGCTCCGTCCTCACATTGTATGGTTTGGAGAAGCAGTACCCAACATCGAGCCTGCCGCAGCTCTCTGTGAAGAAGCCGACATCTTCATCGTCATTGGCACCTCCATGGCCGTCTATCCTGCCGCAGGACTCATCAACTACGTCCCAAGCGGTGTCCCCTGCTATGTCGTCGACCCGAAAGAGGTTCCCGTCAGCCACCCCGTGACTTTTATCAAAGAAGTGGCTACCAAAGGCGTAACACAACTCGTAAACCAATTAATGCAATGAAAATAAGTTTTTTGATTACTGTCATAGCCATTCTGGCTGCCGTCGCTATAACAGGATGTATTCTCTATCTGTTAGTGCGACGTTATTTCGACAATCAACAGAAAGAACGCCTTCTGCAGATGAAAATCGATGAGCGTCGCGAGACCCTCAAGGTTGTCACCCCCATCCGCCTTCAAGCTTATGAACGTATGGCCCTATTCCTCGAACGTATCAGCCCTGACAGTCTGGTATTACGATGCTGGCAACCTGGTATGGACCTCAGGCTGCTCCAAGGTGTGATGACGAAGAACATACGCGACGAATGGGAACACAACCTCTCGCAGCAGATCTATATCAACGACACCACATGGCTTCTCATCCGCGAAGCCAAAGACGAAATGATCAACCTCGTCAACTCCAGTGCTGTCACCCTCACGGAGACCACCGATCCTACCCGCTTGGCAGCCTCCATCTTCGCTTCTTCGGCACAACAACGGCCTACTGATCGCGCTCTCGAAGCCTTACACAAGGAAATCAACGAACTCTTCGGGTGATGAAGAAGAAACTAGTCACTCTAGTTAAACTAGTTTCACTAGTCATTTTAGTCGCCACCGTGGGTTGCGCCCGTCAAGGATACCCTACCGGTGGTCCAAAGGATACTGCCCCTCCCACACCTCTCACCTCAAAACCTGACAATGGAATCCATCACTTCTCCGACAATGGGTTCTACATCCAATTTGATGAGTATGTGGTGCTCAAAAATCCCACCGACAACATCTTGGTATCGCCACCCATGAAGCAGCAACCTGAATACGTCACCAAAGGCAAAGGCATTCAGGTGACCATCAAAGATACCTTGCTCCCCAACACCACCTACCTCTTCCAATTTAAGGATGCCATTGCAGACTTCACAGAGGGGAACCTGCTGCCCAGTTTTGAATACGTCTTCTCCACCGGTGATGCAATGGACACACTCATGCTTGGGGGCAACGTCATGAATCCCTGCAATGACAAACCATGGAAAGAAACCGTAACTGTGGCGGCTTATCGGGCCGACAACGCTATTGACGACACCATCGCCACTTCAGTGCAGCCCGACTTCATCACACGTTGTGACAAGCAGGGCTTCTTTGCCTTCCACCACCTCCCTGCCGGACACTATCGTCTTGTGGCTTTTGAAGACAAAAACCGCAACCTGCGCCTCGATGCTGCTGAAGCAGCTGCCTGGGACACTGCAGCCAACGAAGCCTTGCCCTCTATCGACAGCAACCGGGCCAACACCTACTACATCTCGCAACCTGTCCAACGGCAACGTATCACTGCCAGCAGTTTCATAGACAAAGGACGTCTTCAAATTGTCACCTTGTTACCTATGCAACAACCCGTTGTCACAGGCGAAGCTCTGGAATGGCGCCTCAATAACAGAAGAGACACCATGAACCTATGGTGCCTCAACCCTGACTGCGACTCTTCAGTGCTTATTGTCAGCGACGAAGGTCTGCAAGACACCCTACGGTTACGCTATACCCCCAAAAAGAAAAGCCACCGCCAAGCGGTGGGAGCCACGGAAGACAAAAAACCTTTGATGAGCACCCTCTGCAGCGGAAACAAAGCCTTCTACGACGACCTGCGCTTGGATTTTGAGAATCCCATTGTTACTATGCGAGACAGCGCACAAGCCGAGATCATGCACATCAATGACAGCATTATCAGCTTCTGTCCCCTGTCTGTCGACAGTAATGGGCTTTCTGCCCGACTGGTAACATCACTCAAAGCCGGAGAGCAGTACCGCGTTTATCTACGCGACAGCCTCTTCACTGACATCTATGGCCACCCAAGTGATAGTCTCTCCTTTACCCTCACTCCCAAAGACTATGGCACTCTCACCCTGCATATTGATAATCGCTGTGGAGTACCTTTGGTCATTGAAGTCCTCGACAAACGTGACACCACAGTGCAACGTCAAACGCTGACTGACAATGGCACAATCAGTTTCACACACCTGCCAGCCGACGACTACCGACTACGCGCCATTCTTGATATCAACGGCGACAACCACTGGACACCTGGCGACTACCGTCTACAGCGTCAACCCGAAAAGATAATCTTCTTTAAAAAGACACTCACACTTCGTGAAAAATGGGAGATGGAAGAAGAATGGACTATCGCACCTGGAAAGGGAAACAGCCTTCCCATGCAGTTGGACTCCCACCGGAAAGAGAAACAGAACGGTGTCATCATTCCAAAGCTAAAAATCAACGAATAGCCCATGCAGAAGAAACTTCTTTCTGGACTTTTCTGGCTCCTGTTGGCCAACATCATCGTCAAACCGATGTGGATTCTCGGTATCGAGGTGGGTGTACAGAATGCCGTCGGCAACAGTGCCTACGGTTTCTATTTTTCCATCTTCAACCTCGCCTACATCTTCAACATACTGCTCGACCTCGGCATCACCAATTTCAACACACGCAACATCGCCCAGCACCCTCAACTCATCACCAAACATCTCTCAGGTATCCTGGGCGTCAAACTGCTCCTCCTCGCCCTCTATCTCGTAGTCACATTCACAATAGGCGCCCTGATGGGCTATGGCAGCGAAGAGTTCCGACTTCTGGCATGGCTCACTCTGGCACAATTCCTCAACTCGCTCATTCTCTATCTACGCAGTAACTTCGAAGGCCTTTTGCTTTTCAAGTGGGACAGCCTCTTTTCAGTGATGGATCGTGTATTGATGATTGTCATCTGCGGTTTCCTCCTTTGGGGTAACCCCTTCACACATTCACACACTCACACATTTACAATAAACCATTTCGTCTATGCCCAGGTGGCTGCCTATAGTTTGACAGCCCTCCTTGCTCTTGCCGTCATCTCCCGTAAGGCCGGGTTACGCCGTATACGCTGGAACCCTCGCTTTTTCTTTGTCATCCTGCGCAAGAGCGCCCCCTTCGCACTGCTGGTGCTCCTCATGGCCTCTTACAACCGCATTGATCCTATCCTGCTGCGCGCCATGGCCTCCGACAATGCTGCCGGTGTCTATGCCGGAGCTTTCCGTCTCCTCGATGCCCTCACCATGGTAGCCTATCTTGTCAGCATCCCTCTGTTACCCGTTTTCTCTAAATTGTGCGCCTCCCCCAAAGCAAAGAATGGGCAAACCGACAATACAGAACTCCATGAGGTGCTGCGTTTAGTAGTATGGCCCTTGCTACTCTTTATGTCGCTCATCGCAACATTATGCGCTATTTTTGCCGAACCTCTCATGAACCTCTTCTATCACGGTCGCGGCATCCTCTATGTCCCCGTCTTCCGCGTGGTTATCTTCGGACTCATCCCTATCGCCGTAACCTATATCTTCGGCACTCTCCTCACTGCAGGAGGCTTCCTCCGCCAACTCAACTCCTTTGCCGCCATGAGTCTGTTGCTCAACATCGCCGTCAACTTGATTCTTATCCCACGTTTCGGTGCCACAGGCTCTGCCTGGGCCTCTCTCTCAACACAGATCTTCATGGCGTTGGCACAATTTCTGCTGTCCCTACGCCTCTTCCATCTTCCGGCCTCCGTCTTTCGGTTGCCACGACTCTCCGACATCAAACACACATTAACATTGCTCAAGAGCTAACAAACTGCATAACAACATGACAACAAAACAGAATTTCCGTACGGAAAGTGACCTGCTAGGCTCCAAGCAGGTTCCCCTAGATGCCCTTTATGGCATCCAGACCAGCCGCGCTATCGAAAACTTCCGTATCAGTGGTCACCTGCTGAGTGACTACCCCAACTTCATCCGTGGCCTTGCTATCACTAAGAAAGCGGCCGCTATAGCCAATATCGAGGTAGGGATGATTACCCCGGAACAAGGCGAAGCAATCATCTGGGCCTGCGACCAACTCCTTGATGGCTACCACCACAACCAATTCCCCATCGATATGATCCAAGGAGGTGCCGGCACCTCTACGAACATGGCTGCCAATGAAGTCATTGCCAACCTCGCCCTCGAACGTATGGGCCATAAACGGGGTGAATACCAATATTGCTCACCCAACGATGTGGTCAATGCCTCGCAGTCCACCAATGACGCTTACCCTTGCTCCATCCACATGGCCATGTGCCTGGAACACCTAGCTTTCATGCCTCATCTAGAGCAGGTCATTGCAGCCCTCGACTATAAGAGCAAGGAGTTCGCCCACGTCATCAAGATGGGACGCACCCAGCTGCAAGACGCCGTCCCGATGACCTTGGGACAGACCTTCGGTGGTTTCGCAGCCTCGTTACGCGGGGAACTTCACAATCTCCGCAATGCCGCTGATGAATTTCTCATCGTCAATATGGGCGCCACCGCCATCGGTACCGGTATATGTTCCAGACCTGGCTACAGCGATGCCTGTATCCGCGCCCTACGTCGAATCACTGGCTGGAACATCTCCCTCGCCGACAACCTCATCGAGGCCACCAGCGCCACCAGTTGTATGCTCCAATACTCTGCCGCCATGAAACGGTTAGCCATCAAAGTCAACAAGATCTGCAACGATCTACGCCTCCTCTCCAGTGGCCCACGTTGTGGTCTCAACGAGATTCACCTACCCGAACGCCAGCCAGGATCCTCTATTATGCCTGGAAAAGTCAACCCCGTCATTCCTGAGGTCATGAACCAAGTCTGCTATAAGGTCATCGGAAACGATATGTGTATCTCCCTTGCCTCCGACAACGGGCAGCTAGAGCTCAACGTCATGGAACCCGTCATCGCTTACACCCTCTTCGAAAGTATCCATCTTCTGGAGAATGGTCTTGACACCTTACGCAACCTCTGCATAGACGGAATCGTGGCTAACGAAGAGCGTTGCCGTCAACTCGTCGAGCATTCCATTGGTATTGTCACCATGCTCAACCCCATCATCGGCTACAAACAGAGTACCAAGATTGCCAAAGAGGCTTCCGAGAGTGGCCGTGGTGTCTACGAACTCGTCCTTGAACATGGCCTTCTCACCAAGGAACAACTCGACGAAGTCCTCAAGCCAGAAAATATGCTACAACCTGCAGAATATAAATTATAAACGAACTCACAAACATAAAAAAGGTTCCGGTCGACGATGTCAACCGGAACCTGACTTTATGTGCTTGCTAATATTTTCTCAACTGCATTTACTCCAACCACACTGAGGACAACTCTTACAGCCTCCGCTATAGACGAGTTTGCTTCCACAATCAGGGCAGCTCTCTCCTGTCTCCGTACCATCCTTGATATAGCGTTTGAGTGCGCGAGCGACACCATTGGACCATGTGGTGATGGAGTCAGTGTCGAAATTGAGTTTCCCGATAAGTTCAACTACATTGGGGATGGGCATGCCATGGCGGAGGATGCCGGAGATAAGCTTGGCGTAGTTCCAGAATTCTTTCTTGAACATTCGCGAGAGGCCTTCGATGGTGATATGGTAGCCGTCCTGATCAGTGAACTGGAAGTCATAGCGTGCATGCTCCTGACCTTTTTCCTTGACACGGATCACCCATCCCTTCTCCACATATTTGGGTAACAGGAAACTCTCTGCACGGCCGGTAAATATCTCGTAAGGCCTTCCTTCATACATACCCACGACGGCGATCCAATCCTCTTTCTCATTCTTGAAGCGTACAATCTCGGCCTCGAGTTTCTTGGGTCGCTTGGGGGCTTTGTTCTCGCCGAATCCTGGTGTCTCCTTCTTACCTTCGCTTGTGCTGACAAGAACACCCGTACGTGATCCGTCGCGGTAAATGGTACAACCTTTGCAGCCACTCTCCCATGCAGTCTCATAAATCTTGCTGACGACCTCTTGAGTGGTCTCTTTGGGAATGTTGACAGTGACGGAAATGCTATGGTCCACCCATTTCTGGATTGCTCCCTGCATCTTCACCTTGGCTACCCAGTCGATGTCAGCGCTGGTGGCGTGGAAATAGGGGCTCTGTTCTATGAGTTTCTGCAAAGTGGCATCGTCCATGCCAATCACTTCCTTGACGTTGTGACCGTTGATATTGGCCCAGTCAAGGAACTTGGGATGGAACACATTGTATTCCTCGAAATAGTCACCGTTCTCATCTTTGATGATATTTTGCTTGCTGTTGTCTTTGTCGTTGGGATTAATTTTCTTACGACGCTTGTAACTGACGAGGAAGACGGGTTCGATACCTGAGGTGGTCTGCGTGCAGATGGAGACGGTGCCGGTGGGAGCGATGGTGAGCAGCGCAATGTTGCGGCGCCCGTATTTGACCATCTCTTTGTAAAGTTCAGGATCGGCCTCGCGGATACGGCTGATAATAGGATTGTTCTCCTCGCGGCGAGAGTCGTAGATCGGGAAGCAGCCGCGCTCTTTGGCCAGCTGGACACTGGAGGCGTAGGCTGCACAGCAGAGTGTCTGATGTACTTTCACCGAGAAAGCTGTAGCCTCATCGCTGCCGTACCTGAGCCCCAAGGCAGCCAACATATCGCCCTCGGCGGTGATACCGAATCCGCTGCGACGTCCTTCAAGACATTTCATCTTGATATTGAGCCACAGATTATGCTCCACCTGCTTGATTTCGTCGCTCTCGGGGTCGGACTCAATCTTCTTCAGAATCTGGTCGACTTTCTCCAGCTCCAAATCAATCAAGTCATCCATCAAGCGTTGCCCTTTCATGACATGCTCTCGGAAAAGGTCGAAATTGAAACGGGCTTCCTTGGAGAATGGTTTTTCTACATAGGAATAGAGATTGATGGCCTGGAGTCGGCAACTGTCATAGGGACAAAGAGGAATCTCACCACAAGGATTGGTACTCACCGTGCGGTAGCCGAAGTCGGCATAGCAGTCAGGTACACTCTCGCGGAGAATGGTGTCCCAATACAGCACACCGGGTTCAGCACTACTCCATGCGTTGGCGATAATCTTGTTCCACAAGGCACGGGCATCGATTTGCTTGGTGAATATGGGTTTGGATGAGTCAATAGGATACTGCTGTATGAACGGCTTGCCACTGCGCACACACTCCATGAACTCATCTGTAATCTTTACACTGACATTGGCACCAGTGATTTTACCCTGTTCCAACTTGGCATCGATGAAACTCTCTGCGTCGGGGTGTTTAATGCTGATGGAAAGCATCAGGGCTCCGCGACGTCCGCCCTGTGCCACTTCACGAGTGGTGTTGCTGTAGCGGACCATGAAGGGGACGATGCCTGTGGAGGTGAGAGCGGAATTCTTGACGGGGCTCCCACCAGGACGTATGTGACTCAGGTCATGACCCACACCGCCACGGCGCTTCATGAGTTGTACCTGTTCTTGGTCAATCTTCATGATGCCACCATAGGAGTCACTGTTACCCTGGTTTCCTATGACGAAACAATTGGAAAGGGATACCACTTGGAAATTGTTACCAATACCGCTCATAGGGCTGCCTTGAGGGACAATATAGCGAAAATCCTTTAGCAATCCATATATTTCATCCTCGGACATAGGGTTTTGATACTTGTCCTCAATGCGGGCATACTCCGCTGCCAGACGGTGGTGCATCATGTCGGGGTTGAGCTCATAGATGCGGTCGTCTTCGCGCAGGGCGTACTTGTTCATCCACACATTGGCGGCAAGTTCATCGCCATGGAAATACTCCACCGACGATTTCATTATTTCCTCAGGAGTGTACTGCTTGTACTCCTTGGGGGACTGTTGGGGGGCTGTTGAAGAAAACAAGTCGCCTTGCATGATAGTAATTTTAATATTATATTATTCTAGATTAATCAATTGTGGCACACTAATATTTGCCTTTTCATGATGCTAAATTAGCCAGAAAAGGGCAATTGACGGTGACAAGTTATCAACAAACGCCAGCGTATACTGGTGGACTTCCTTTGATTTCAAACGTTTTCTCGGTGTAAAAAGCGCGAAGGGGGTATCTTCTTCACTCCCCTGTCTCTTTTTTAGCGCAATTCAATATCCTGAAGCATGGACAGGTAATTCTTGTATCGTTCAGGACTGAGGCGCCCTTCATCGAGGGCGGACCTCACGGCACAGCCGGGCTCATGGCGGTGAGTGCAGTTGGCAAAGTGACACTGCGGCAAGAGGGCGCGCATTTCGGGAAAGAAGTGCGAGAGTTCCTGTGCATTGAAGTCCACCATGCCGAATTCCTTGATACCAGGAGTGTCGATGAGGTAAGTTAAGAGTTTGGAGTTACTAGTTAAGAGCGGGACAGGGTGGATTTCGGCGAAAGTCGTCGTGTGCTTGCCTTTAAGGCTCCAGTCGGAGATGTCGCCCACTTTGAGGGCAAGGCCTGGGCAGAGGGCGTTGAGCAGGGCGCTCTTGCCTACGCCGCTGTGACCGCTGAAGAGGACTGTTTTACCGGCAATCTGCTCTTTCAGGCTGTCGAGTCCATCGCCACGGAGGGCTGAGACCTCGAGGACAGGATAGCCCGCGGCAGTATATATGGATTTGGTTTCATTGTGAATCTCCCATAGCTCGTCGTTGTAGAGGTCCACCTTGTTGAAGAGGATACAGGCTGGGATGTGGTAGGCTTCAGCGGTGACCAGCAGGCGATCGATGAAACCCGTGGACGTGCGCGGGAGGCCAAGGGTGGCGACGATACACAAGAGATCAATATTGGAGGCTATGACGTGAGTCTGTTTGGAGAGTTTGGTGGCGCGACGTACTATGTAATTTTTTCGGTCCTGCACGTCGTGGATGACGCCGGTACCGTCTTCCTGCAATTCAAAAAAGACATGGTCGCCCACAGCTACGGGATTGGTCTGCTTGTTGCCCCGTAGCCGGTAATTGCCCCGCAGGCGGCAGTTCACCTCTTCATTTTCAGCCAGTACACGATACCAACTGCCTGTCGTTCTTATGACCAGTCCTTCTTTCATTTTTCGACTGCAAAGATACAAAAAAATATTTATTTCCATTTTTTTTCGTATCTTTGCATCTTAATTTTGACAAGTGCCCATATCATGAACACCCGATTCTCCATCATCATACCTTCATGGAACAACCTGCCATTCCTGAAGCTCTGCATCACGAGCATCCGCAAGAATTCCGCTACAGAGCACCAAATCATCATCCATGTCAACGATGGTTCAGATGGCACCCTGGAGTGGGTGCGGGAGCAGGGGTTTGACTACACTTACACTGCACAGAATGTGGGTGTCTGCATAGCCTGCAACATGATGCGCACCAAGGTGAAGACGGACTATATCCTTTACCTTAACGACGATATGTACCTCCTCCCCGGCTGGGACACCGCCTTGGCCGCCGAGGTGGCCTCCCTGCCCGACAACCGCTTCTTCCTTTCCTCCACCATGATCCACCCTTACAAACCTGAAGATGTGGGTATCATAGCCAACTATGGCGACAGTCTGGAGACTTTCGACGAAGAGCGGCTGCTGCGCGAGTATATGAAACATGAGGCACTCGACTGGCACGGTGCTACTTGGCCACCCAACCTGCTACACCGCGACATTTGGGACCTTATCGGTGGCTACAGCATTGAGTACACTCCCGGCATGTACAGCGATCCCGACCTCACCGCCAAGCTATGGATGGTGGGTGTGAGACATTTCAAGGGATTGGGTAACAGCCGTGTTTACCACTTTGAGACACGCAGCACCGGACGCGTGAAGAAAAACGACGGCAGCCTGCAATTTTTGCTGAAGTGGGGCATGACCAACTCCACGCTGCGTCTGCTGACGCACCTGCAGCACGATGCTTCGGAACCGCTGACGGTGGACGCCGGAGCCCTCAAGCGCAACCGTTTCCGCAGCCGCGTGAAAGCCATCCTGTCGCTCCTCACAGGCAAACAGTTCGGGCCCATAGAGAAACTGCATTGATGATGAAACGCGTTACATTTCTTCTGTTGCTTTTGACTGTGGCCGCCGTTGGTCGCTGCCAATATTGGAACGACCTGGGAGTCTACCGGTTGAACAAAATGCAGCCTCACGACCGCATCATCCCCGACGGCGACCAGTGGCGCATGAACCTTAACGGCACCTGGAACTTCGCCTTTTTCGACAATCCCGCAAAGGCCACCCTGAACCCCTCGCGCTGGGACACCATCCATGTGCCAGGCAACGTTGAGTTGCAGGGCTATGGCGTGCCCGTCTACGTCAACATGAAGAACGAGTTCCCCGTCGGCGACCGTCAGGGAGCCAACGTGCCTAAGTCCAACCCGCCCTACGCCCCCACCGACTACAATCCCACCTACATCTATGCCCGTTCCTTCACCCTGCCCACTCAATGGCGCGGACGTCGCACCATCATCAAGTTCGGTGCCGTAAAGTCCGCCATGTATCTTTACATCAACGGCCATGAAGTGGGCTATAGCCAAGACTCCAAGACACCTGCTGAATGGGATATCACCAAATATCTCCGCGACGGAAAAAACGAACTCAAGGTAAAGGTCATCCGCTGGTGCGACGGTTCCTACCTCGAGTGCCAGGACATGTGGCGTATGAGTGGCATCACACGCGACGTAGAACTCTACTCTTTGCCCCAGACCTACATTTCAAACATCAAAATCACCGCCGATCTCGACACCTCCGACTGGAACACAGGTGTGGTCGACGTCATTGTGGACCTCAGCCGTGAGGTCAGTGGCGGCTCGCTTAAGTACTCTCTGTACAACGACAGAGGGGTCTCCGTTGACGGCATTGAATGGGGGGTACGCCTCAGAAAAGGCGACTGGTTTTCCCTCCACCAGGCACGTTATCCCGGCATCCACCCCTGGACAGACACTACTCCCACACTCTATACCCTCATCGTCACTCTCTACGATGCCTCCGGACGGGAGACAGAATGCATTTCCAAGCGCATCGGCTTCCGTCATATAGACATCACGGGGGGGCAGTTGCGCCGCAATGGCAGGCCAATGCAGATCCGTGGTGGCAACAGGCATG
>JAEEGK010011077.1_pt1 | contig 20663 bp, 5 predicted proteins | sample 8958771 | NCBI WGS metagenome assembly JAEEGK01 (sample SAMN16246547, study PRJNA631951) | gut metagenome | biome: gut microbiome; feature: rumen; material: SC-attached | host: Bos | place: Iran: Karaj | collected 2018-10
CCCAATCCCCAATCCCCAATCCCCAATCCCCAATCCCCAATCCCCAATCAAAAAAAAATTAATTAATAACACATTATAATATTTAAAATTTAAATAATAATTATACATAAATAAATATTAAATTTAATTAAATATATTAAATTAAATAATATTTCATCTACATTTTATCAAAATCAGGCGCAGCACATTGAGCAGATTCAATAATTAAATTTTTAAACGTATTAGGTATATCTTTACTATTTCTAAAATCCATAATCATAAACATAGGTCCTTGATTTTTTTCATACATAACTTTAACTCTATTAAACGATCTTTCAACATATCTATTAACAACCAACGAAACAATTTTAATATTTTGTTCAGCAACAATTTTAATTAAATTATCTAATTTTTCCCCTTCTTCAGTATATTTTTTAGCAGTGCAATAATTAGTTCCATGAGCAGGAGCATCAGCAATATGAATCATTAATTTCGTTCCTTTTCTCCAATTAATTTCATTCAAAACCTTTTCTATTCCACCTACCCAATCTTCAGGACCATCTCCTCCTCCATATGCTTTAACATTAGCAAGAAAATTTTCTAAATCTGTTACATTTTTAGATAAATTAAATATTTCATGTTTATCTGTGGGTGAATCAACTGGATCTCTATAAAAAACTCCTCCGTAATTAAAATCTAAATCGCTGTATTTTTGTTTTAATTCATTTGATATTGATATTATTTCTTTTCTACATGCATCTATATATTGTTGCATTGAACGTGTGGCATCCATGAAAAAAACTATGTCATATTCTTTTGTGATTTTAATGATTTTTTCATCTCGTTTTACATCTTCATTTATAATATAATCAAAAGAATCTAAATGGAAATTATTTAACCAATTTGGATTTTCAAATTGACGTTTTGAAAATTTTGTCGTATATGCAATTAAATTTTGAATATATCGAAAAGTTCCTTCATTTTCAAGTTCGTTGAATAATTTCGTAAATCCTCCATCAATAATAATATCACCATTTTTATATTCACTCGAAGGAAGATAGTAAATTATAGTTAATCCATTATTATTATCATATGCAAAAGGTTTGAAAGGAAAAATATTTTCAGGATCATTTACATATGAAATTGTTTTTCCTTCATTAATTCTTGCTAAATTATGACTAATAAACAAACGTTCATATTTTCCATCAGAAATTATTGAAGTTTTATCAAAAATTCCTTTGCTATTTTTATTAATATTTCCTCTTAAAATTGCACTTTGAGAATAATGTTTACCAACGAATTTAAATTTCACTGGTTGCATTTTATTTTCTGGGAATTTACATTTTTCTAAAAAGATATTTAATTCATATAACAAAGGTTCATTATTACAAAACCAAATTAAAGCACCTCCATTTTTCCAAAAAATTTCCAAACATTCAATAAATTGATATATTAAATTAATATTCCCATCAAAAGGCAATTTTATTCCATTTCCACATAAAATCCAACAAGCATAAAATTCACCAGTTTTTAATTTGTTAATAGAATCTTTATAATTTGAAACAATTTCTATTTTAATTCCATAATAATCAAAAGCTTCTTTTAAGCATCGTTTGTTTTTATCGAATCTTTTTGTTAAATTTTCAATTTTTATAAAATCTGATTCAAATTCCGGCGCGATTGTTTTATCATAAAAAACACATATTAAAACTTTCAAACCTTTGAATTGATTTTCTTTACACATTGAAGTTGTTGTATCTTTATCATCAGGATTAATTTTAGTAGAATCATCAACAACATTTTCATTTATTAATTCTTTTAAATCTTCAATATACAATGTGCAATTATTTAATTTTTTATTCAAATTTTTAAATACAATTTGATCATCGAAATTTTTAATTAATTCTTCAATTTTATCATTTAAATTCAAAAAATGTTCTTCTTTTTTATTTTCTTCAATATCGAAATTAATTTCAAAAATTTCATCATTAAATTCTAAATCATTTCCAAAAAATACACTAATCGCAGATAATAAATCATTTGGATCGGGACACCAAAAACATTTAGAAAATAATTTGCTTATATTTTTAGGATAAAATCCCAAACCAATTCCAAAAATTCCAATTCCACTTTGTTCAATCATAGAAATTAAATCGCATGTTTTTTTTTCGATAGTTTTATTTTGAATTAAACCATCAGTTAAAACATAACAAAAATGTTTTTTCGCCGAATTCATAACATTTAAATTCAAAACCATTTCCAAAGCACTAAATAAATTACATTCATTTTTATTATGAGTTAAAGCAATTAATAAAGGCGTCCATAATGTATTTAAACTATAAAATAAATATTTAATGTCTTGAGCCAAACATAAAACGATTGGTTTATTTTTAGTAGCGATTATTAAATCAAAAAATGGAATTTCTAAATTAATAAACAATTTTAATAAAATTATTATTGTTTGAATTGAATGAGATGACATTATTTCATTAAAGCAACTTTTTGATGAATCGATTATTAAAGTTATTCTATAATCTCTTTTTAAACCGGAATTTTTTTCGAGCCAAATGTTATTATTTTGACCTTGACTTAAAACGAAATTAATTATACCTAAAATGTATAAACGCGATCCTTTAATTGAAGGTGAAAATGTGGTTGGTTTGTTTGGTGGGAAAATTATGTTTAGTAAATTTTGTTTGAAATTAAATGAATCGGAATTTATTAATAAATTTAAACTTTTTAGTAAATTTTCTTCGTTTTTGTTTGTTTCTATTTTTGTTGTTAAATAGGAATTTTTTAATTTAATTTTTGATATTTCGATTTCTTTTGAGGAATTTGAAAATTTGTTTTTTATGTAAAATTTGTTTGAATAATTTGGAATTTTTTTGTTTATTATGTATTTAATTAAAATGTTTAAGTTATTTAAATTTGATTTTTGGTAATTTTCATATGAAGGTGAATAAAAAATTTTTTCGTCTTTTTTTTCATTTGTTTCTTTTTTATTTAAAACATTAAAAATTTTTAATATATTTAAACATTGTGATTTTGATGGAAAAATAATTTCTTTAACATTTAAAATATTAATATTAATTTTAGTAATTTTAGAAAAATTTTTCCAAATTTCTTCGATTTTTAAATAATCATCATTATTAATTTCATCAGTTTTAATAAAACTAAAATCAAATAAAGTATTTTCATTAACATTGAAAATATTTTTAATCCAATCGTTTGGTTTTTTTAATTTAACATCGAGTCCGTTTGAAATAATAAAAACAGCTTTTTTAATACGATTTTTATGGTTAATTTTTTCATTTATAAAACAACAAACATCAGCGATTCTAGTCACATAACGATTAATTAAAATAGAATCTAACATTTTTTGTATAATTAAAAACGAAAAATTTTCATTGAAATTTTTTATTTCAAATTGAAATTTATAATCAGCAAAAATTACAATAGAAAATGGAATTTCTAAAATATTAAATAAATTACATAAAGAAATTGAATAAATTAAATGAAAAAGTTTATTTTTTTCATTTATTGTTTTACTACAATCAATTGCAATGCAACAATAAAAATTTGATAAATCGAAATTAAATTCGTTTTGATCATTTAAAAATTGTTGAAATAATTTTAAAGTAAAATTTTTTGATTGTTTGTATAAAAATTGTGCATTAATTAAATTTTCAGAAAAAATTTTAAAATCTTCTTTTTTTAATTCATCTGAAAAATTATTATTTATTTTTAAATTTGTATTATTTGATTCTTTTAATAAATTAATTTGACGTTCGATTAATTTTAATGTTTCAATGTTTTTAAATTGATTATTTTTATTACGAATTTTAATAACATCGCCTGTTTCTTTCATATGAAATTTAATATCATCTTCGACATTTTTATTTTCAATAAAATCTTCTTCAATTTCTTTATTTAAATTATAATTTTTTTTCTTTTCTTTTACGAATTTTTCTAATAAACCTTTTTCAACTTTGTTTTTACTTAAAATTTCTTCTAATTGTAATTTTGCTATTAATTTATCATCTGCTTTTTCATAATTTTTTTTATTTATTTTGTTATTTTTAGATAAATTTAAATTTAAATTTTTTAGGAAATTTTCATCATAAATTATTGAATTTTTTTTATTTTTTCCTGTCCAATTATTAATATTATTCATTTTAATTTTTTCTGGGATTGAAATTAATGTGTTTTGTATTGAAATTTTGTCGATTTTTTTAATTTTTTCGAATTTTGATAAATTTATGTTTGATTTTTGAAGCATTAATGTTAAATATTCGAAATTATTAATAAAAATATTAATTTCATTAGAAATTAAACTAAAATTAAAATCTAAAGAAATTGAATAAATCGCATATAAAAAATTGAAAATTTTATTAATTTCATTGTCATTTAATGAAGGTAAAATAATAGGAAAAATTTGAGTTAATAAAATTAATTTTTTAAATAAATCTAAATAATTTTTTATTGTATTTAAATTTTCAATGTTTGTGATTTTATTTAAATCGATTTTATTTAAAAGATTTTCATTTAAATAATCTAAATTTGAATTTGATGTGTTTAAAATAGGCGAAAATTCAATTTTTTCATTTAAAATATTTTCTTCAATTTGAGAATCAATTTTTTGAGGCAAAGAATTTTCAATAAATAGCCATTTATTTGATGATTTTAATTCATTTTTTTCATCATTTTTTTCATTTAAAGAATGTTTTAAAATTTCTTGAATGAATTTTTCTTCATTAAAAATTGGAAATTCTTTTTTTTTAATTTCATTAAAATCTTCTTCTAAAAATAAATTTCCATTGTTTTTTATTATTTTTTCTTTTTTTGTTTTTAAATATTTTCGAAATTTAAATAAAATATTATAAAAAATTAATTTATTTTTATTTTCATTATTTTCATTATCAATTTTTTTTAATTCATTTTTTATTTCTTCTTTTTCATTATTATTCAAATGTTTTAAAATTTCTTCAAAAATTCGAATTTTATTTTCAATTTTTTCATTTTCTTCCATAAAAAATTCAAATATAAAATAAAAAGAAAAAATTTCATTTTTTTTTTCATTTTCATATGAATTTTTAAATAAATCACAATTTTCTTCAATTTTTTTTTCATCATTTAAAAATTCTTCATTTTTTTCTTCTCCAAAATAATCACACAAAGGAATAAAATAACTATTTTTATTAATATATTTAATTCCAAACAAAGCAATAAAATCTTTTTTATTTTCACTTGAATTAAATTTATTTTTAAATTCTTCAATGTGAGAATAATTAAAATTATTTTTTTCTATAAATAAAAGCATATTAACAATATTTTTTGAACCTAAAATTAAATATGAAAATGGTGAAATAAAAATAAATAAATCTTTTGAATTTTTTATTTGTTTGTTATTTAATTTTGAATAAGAAATTTTTTTCCAAATTTTTGTTTTGTTTTCAAATGATTTGTAAATTGAATCATTGAAATTTTTATTATTTTCAAATTCTTTGAAATAAATTTTTGATTCTAATTTTTTTTCTTTTATTTCATCATCAATTTTTACTTTTATGTAATAAATTGTGTTTTTTTCATATGATTTTAATATTAAATTTTTTAATAAATTTGAAACTTTTATTTTGAATGTTAAACCATTTTTAATGTTTGTGTTTATGTTATTAATATTTAATAATTCAAAATGAAAATCGTTTTTGTTTTGTTTAATTTTTGGTAAAATTATTTCTATTTTATGTTCTTTTTCATCATAAAATTGAACTCGAAAAATTAATTCAATGTCTTCTATTAAATTTGAGTCATTTTCATATAAAAACATATTAAAAAAATTCATGTCTGTTTTGTTATTAAAAGCATTAAATGAAACGAATTCATAATTACAATTAAAAACAATTCCATTAATTTTAATTGGAATAAAAAATTTGGGTGATAAATAAAATTTAAATTCTCCTTTGAATTTTTTATTTACATGTTCTTTTTCATTAGGAATTTCAATAATAATAATATTATTTTGTTTACTAATTTTAGGTGACATTTTAACTTCATTTTCATCATTTGATTTAATATTTTCATAAATATTAATATTTTCAATGGGATTAATAAAATTTAAAATGAAATTTATTCTTTGTTCCGGTCGAAGTTTATTTTCATTTAAAACTAAGAAATTATTTTTATAAGTAAAAGAATATTCATCAGAATTTAAAATAAATTTTATAGGTAAAAATCTAATATAAAAAATACACGGAATTAATAAAATATCATTATTTAATTTAATTTTTATTCTAAATTTCAAAATAGATTCAATTTTTTCATTAATTTTTTCATCTTTTATTTGAAAAACTAAATAAAAAAAATCATAATTATTTTCATTTTTTTCAATACTAAAATTTTTATTTAAATTATTTTCTTGTGAAAATAATAAACTAATTTCAATTTTTTCACCAACAAATGAAGTAAATTGATATTTAAATAATTTATTATTATACAATGATGAATACAAAGGTCCAATTTTTTGAGTGAAAGTTTTTAAACTAAATTGCAATTTATTTTCTTTTGAAAATGTTATGTAAGGCGAATCATTAGAAATTATTTTACTTTTTGTGAAATCAATTTGAATATTTTTATTATTTTCATTTATTAAATTTTTATCGAAAATTTCATATTTTTTTAAAAATGTAAATAAATTATTTAATAATAAACGTTTTTTTTCTTTGAAAAGTTTGTATTTTTTTACAATTTCTTCGAGTTTGTTAATTTCTGATGAGAAAAAAATGTTTAATTTATCAAAAAAAATTTTCGTTTTTTCAGGAAAATTTGAATCATTTTCGAATTTTACGTTTGTTAAATTAAATTTACAAATGTTTTTTGTTAAATTGTAAATTTCATTAATGTTATTTTCATATTCAATTATTGAATTTATTTTATTTTCATTTTCATTTTCATTTTTATCATTAATATTATAAACAATAAAATTAAATTTATTTAAAATGTCGAAAATATTATTTAAAAAATTGTCATTTTCAATGTTTGAATAAGAAATTTTTTGATTAGAAATTAAAATAATAGGAAAATTTTCATTGAATAAATTTTCTTCTAATAAAAATTTTTTTTTATTTTCTAAATCAGAAATTATTTTATTTATTTTTTCTTCAGATAAATTTTGAATATTTTCGTATTTAAATTCATTTAAAAAAAATTGTTTATTATTAATTAAAATTTTATCAATATTTTCAATACTATCGAAATAAAAAGGAATAAAAACTTTATTTTTATTTTTAATTGTAAATTTAATTTCATTTTCTTTATTATTTCTTTTATATTTAATAATAATTTCATTTTTTTTATTATTATTTTTAATTTCAAAATAAGAAACTTGAATAAAATCATTTAAATTTAAAGAATTTTTAATATTTTCATTTTCTTCTTTAATATTTAAAATTTCTTCAATGTAATCTTGAATAAAATCAGTTGATTTAAATTTTTTTTTATTAAGAATTTTATTATATTTTTCTAAATAAATATTTTTTTTATTATTAAAAACTGAAATTTCATTTTCATAATTTTTTTTTTGAGTTTCAATTTTATTATTTTTTTGAATGTTTTTTTCTTTTAAAATTTCTTCTTTTATTGTTTCTTTTAATTTCTTATTAAAATCTTCGCCGTAATTTAAATACAAATTTTTTAATAATTTTTCAGTTTCTTCTTCAAATTTATTAAAATTTTTTATTAATTCATCATTAATTTTTTTCTTTTCAGATTCGATGTTATTTTTAAAATAAAATTGAATATTCGTTAATAAAATAAAATCATTAACATTATTATTATTATCAATATTAAAATTTTCAATGTTATTTTTTATTTTATTAATATTAAAATTGAATAATTCATTGTAACTTTTATTAAAAACAATTTCAACGATTTTATTTAATAATTTATTTAAAATATTATTAAATTCATTGAAATTTTCTTCTTCTTCATTTGAAAAATTACATTTACATAAATTATTTAAATAATTATAAAAGCAATTTATTTGTTCTTTATTAATAATATTAATTTTGATTTTTTCGTTTGGTAATAAAAGTCCGATCCAATCGAAATTTATTTTATTTTTTTCTTTTAATTTTTTTATTATTTTTTTACTAAGTTTGTTTTTTATAAATAAACTTGTGTATGAATTTTCTTCGTTTTGAAATGTAATGCAATTTAATGATGAAAAATAACGAAATGGAATTAAATAAATTGGAAATTTTGTGTTTAAATCTAATTCTTTGAAATTATTACGAATTTGAGATTCAATTTCGGGATTTTTTAATAAGAAATAAATTAATGAAGGATAATTAAAAATTGTTGAATTTGATTCGATTTTTGTTTTGAACCATTCGGGATTTTTTATAAAAAATAAATCGGAAAAATTTAATTTTTCGTTGTTTAAATTATTATCGATTGTTTTTAATTTATCAAATAATTTTATTAAGTAATTTATGAAATCTTTGAAATTTTTTAAAACATACTTTTCTTTTTTTAAATTTTCTAAAAATGGTTTAAATAAATTAATATTTTTAAAACATTCTTCAATTTCATTTGTTTTATTAATATTTTCAAATTCTAAAATAACATTACAAAAAATTTTCACAATCGTAATTAATACATTATTATAACTCAAATACTCATTTTTTGATGCTTCAAATAAATTTTCTAAAAATTGTTTTCTAATTTTCGTAGGCAAATTTTTATACGTAAAAATCGTTTTTAAATTAATAGAAAAATCAATTTCTTCAAGAAATTCATTATAAAAAACAAATTGTGAAAATAAATCTTTTGGTTCAAATTCAAGCACAAAAATTTCAAAATTTGGTTCATATTTTTTCGCTATAAAACTCGCATAAAAAATTTCATCATTAGAAATTTCATTTCTTTCAATTTTATTATTAAATAAATCAAATAAATTTTTTTTATTCAAAAATTTCAAATAAAAATCATTATTAATAATATTTTTTAATACAAAACTTTTACATAAAAATTGAAAAGTCGAAATTAAATTTTTAATTTTATTAGAATTTGATAAATTCGTCCACAAAAAATTATAAATAAAATCAATAGGAAAATCTTTATTACAATCTTGTAATTTTTTAATATAAAAAATTCTATTTTCATCGTCTTTAATTTTATTACTAAAAAAAATACATTGCGAATAATCAATTAAAATTTGAATAAATTTTTGATCATCATTTAATTTAATTTCATCTTCTTTAATTGAAATTAAACCAGGAAAAAAAATTTTATTATTATTATTATTATTATTATTATTATTTAATTCAGAAATTTTTATTGATTCTTGAATTTCTTTTTTAATTCTATTTAAATCTTCGTTTGTGTCATTTTTTGATGATTTTATTTTATTAAGAACATTTAATAAAAAATTATTATTATTATTATTTTTAATGTAATTTTCAAATTCTTCAATGATTTTTTTAAATTCTTTTATACATTCAAGTTGTTGTTGATTTGTTTGACTATAATAAAATTTATCAAAATCGTTTTTGAATTTTTGATAACTTTTTTCCCAATAATTTATTATTGGCAATAAAGAATTTGTTAATTTATTTGAAATAGAATTTAATGATTTTATTGTGTATCGAGTGAATTTTTGAATATTTAAAAAATTATTTTCAATTTCATCTTTTAATTTCGTTTTATCTTCAAATTTTTTGTATTTTTCTATTATTTTTTCACTTTGATTTTCAAGAATATTTGAAAAATTTTCAATTTCAATGATTTTTTCTATGTTTTTAGTAATAATAATAATTTTTTCAGGATCATTTAAATTATTTTCATTATTTTCATTATTATTTTCATTGAAATTTTCTTCGCTATCTTCTTCATAATTAAAAAAATTATACATAATATTAATTAAATCCATATTAATTTTCATTGAATATTTATTAAAATAATCAACGAATTTTTTTTCATCTTTGTTATTAATAATAATTTTTCCTAAAATTTTTCCAACTAAATTTTTAAACATTAAAACAATAATTGAACTATTAAAAATTAAATTATTTTTATCATTTATTAATTCAAAAAAAATATTTTCTTTCTTTTTTTTTACATTCACTGCTTTAATGTAATTTTCTTCGTTAATGAAAATAATTTTTGGATTTTTATTATTAAAATCATTCAAAAAATTCTCGAATAAATAAAAATTTCTTTGAGGTAAAATGAATCTTTCATCTGAATCTGATAAATTAAAATCATTTAAACAAAAATTATTAATTTCATTTTTTTGTTCATCAGAAATTTCATTCAAAACTAATAAAAATTTCTTTAATAAAATATTCAAAATCACAATGTAAGAAAAAATTTCATTTTTTTTATTAATTTTTTTAATAATTTTTTCAATTTCATTTATTAATTCTTTAATATCATTTATTTTAAAATGTCCACAATCATTAAAAAAAATATTAAAATTTATATTAAAATTTTCATTATTTTCATTAATATTTTTAATCGTATTTAAAACGTTTCTTTTTTTTTTTTCATATTCAGTTTCATCTTTTCGCAAATATTGTAAAACTTCAATTGAAATTTCATTATAAAACGCATCTAATAAAATATTTTTAAATTCAATAAAATTTCCTAAATACGAATTTAAATAAACATCGTAAATAAAACTTTTAATAATTTCTATTAAATTTTTTTCTTTTCGCTCTTTAAAAACATTGAAAATAAAAAATAACGAATAGCAAGAAAAACTTTTTTTACCTGAAAAATACGCAAAATGTTTTAATGAATATTCTTTTGCTTTAAAATGAACATTTGTAATTCGAATTGAAAAACTTTCTTCATAAAAAGAAAATTTCTCATTTTTAAATAAATTATTCATAATAAAAACACTTTCATTAAAATTATTATCAATTTCAGGCAAATAATAAACTAAACATTTATTAATAAAAGATGGACTTAATTTTTTTTGTTTTTCAATTTCTTCTGTATTATATGTAATAAATAAACGAAAATTTTTATGAATTTTTCTTTTTTTTTCTGTTGTTTTTTTTGAATAAATAAATTCACTTCCATTTTCAAAAATGTTAATATTAGAATTTTCAATGTCGCATAAACTAGAAATTTTTTCATATAATTCATTTTGCGCTGATTCAATGCAATCTAATAAAATCCATTTTCCTTCAATCATTGCGTTTATGAATAAATTATTATTATTATTTTCAGTTAAATGATTAATGAAATTAATTTGATATGAAATTTTTTTAATTAATTCATTGAAATTTTTATCATTTTTTTCTTTTATTTTTGATAATATTATTTTTAATTGATTTGGTTTCCATGATTGAAAATTATTCAAATCGAAATTAATTTCTTTAAATAAATTTTCAATTTCGTTATTTAAATTTTGATTTAATAAATAAATAATTTCTTCTGCTGCGTCTTTTTCAATGAAAAATTTAGGCGAAATTTGATTTGTTAATAATGATAATCCTGAATCATTATTTAATTGAAAAATTATTAAATCTTGGCCTAAAATTTCTGATAATAATTTAATAATAAAAGTTTTTCCACTCAAACTTTTTCCTTGTAAAATATTAGCAACGATTTTTGATTTTATGCTTAAAATTAAAAAAATCAAACAAATTCTTTGTTCAATTGACAATGTGTTTATTTTTTCTAATAAAATTAAAGAAGAATTTTTTTCGATTTGTTTTTTTATTTTAATTGAAATGAATTTGTCAAAATTTGTGTTGTTTGGATAAGCAAAAAAATAATTTTCGTTGTTTATTGTTTTAAATTCAAATGTTGGCCAATAATTTTCATATGAATATTTTAATAATTTCACTGCGTTTCTAATGTCGTTAATATTATTAAATTTTTGAATGAGAATGAATTTAATTAATAATTCATAATCAATTAAAAAATTCGAACTTGCTTTTCGAAGCAATTTAAATTTTTTAATATCATTCAAAGTAAAAAGTTCATTTTTTTGATTTTTAATAGAATCATTAGAAATTTTAATAAAATCTTTCAAAAATTTCTCAATTTCTAAATTAAAAATATTATTATTATTTTCATCATCATTTTCATCATCATTTTCATTATTTTCATTATTATTATTAAGAATATTTAACGCAATAGTTTTAAAATCATCTTTATTATAATTAGAAACTTCTTCTAAAAACGATGAATAAATAATTTGTTGTGGAAGATAATTATTAGCAGAAATTCCATTTGTTGTTGGATCATATGTGCAAATAATATTAAATTTTCCTTTTATTATTGAATCTCCGTTTGGCAATAAAATTTCTTTTATTCTATAATCAATAATTTGTGCAATAATATTTAAAACATTTTTACTTGCGAGTTCTAAATTTTCAAATACAATTAAATTATTATTTTCATCGTTTTTATTTTCAATTATTTCATAAATTTTACTTTTTATTTCTACAATTTCAAATTCGTTTTCTTCGTTTTTTATTGGCGTTGTTTTTGTAAATAAATTTTCTATTGTTGTTGAATTTGATAATGTAAAATAAATTACATTTATTCCTAAAATTTCACAAATGTAATTTATTGCTGTTTTTTTTCCCATTCCTGAATTTCCTTCTAAAATCAAAGGAAAATTTAATGAAATTGACATGTGAATTGAATTTAAAATTTTATTAAAAAATTTAACGAAAGAAATATTATTTTTTTCATTTGTTTTTTCTTTAGAAATAAAAGTTATTTTTAAATTCGTAATGTTTGAAATTAATTCATTTCCATCAATTTTTAATAATTTTTCATTGTTTAAATAATCTGAATTTTCTTTTAAAAATTCATAATTTTCACAATCATTAAAAACTTTTTTAAAAATGTTTAAAATTTTTTCTTTTTCACTGTTAATTTTTAATAGCGGAAAAACATTTTTAAAAATTGCTAAACATAAAAATTTTTCATTATTAAATTCATCATTATTATTAATAATAATTCTATTAAAAATTTCCATAATTTTATCAATCAAAACAAACGGAAATTCATATTTAAAATTATTTTCATAATTTTTCACAAATTCTTCAAATTTTTTATTAAAATTTTTAAATCTATTTTTCATAAAAAAATATCTTTCATTTTCATTCAATTTTTCCGTATAAATCACAGTCATTCTACTTTTAAACGCTTCAGATAAATTAAATAATTCCTCAATTTCACACAAAGCAACAATTCGAAAATTGCTTGAAAAATTATTCAATTCTTTTGAATTCGCTGATGTTAATGTATTGCAATAGTCTTCATTTAAAATTATGCTCGGCTGAAAATTTAATAAATCATTAAATCGCTCTAAAACCGAAGGCGAAACTAAAGAAATATTATTCAAAATTAAAGGACGTTGTTTTAAAATATTTTCTATTATTAAACCTGGTTTAAAAAGTGAAGTAAAATCATTAAATAAATTATTATTATTATTATTATTATTTTTTATTATTGGCGATAATAAAGATGTTTTTAAATATGTTAATATTTTATAAATTGTTGGATTTGTTTGAGAAGAATTTGTTATTAAAGATTCAATTTTTGTTTTAAATTCAAGAAAATTGTTATTTTCATTATTATTATTATTATTAATATCATTATTATTATTATTATCATCATCATTTAAATCTAAAATGTTATTTTCTAGATTCAATGTGCTTGTTTTTTTATAAAACTTTTTCTTTTTCTTTTTTTTATTTCCACTATTTGTATTTCTAATACTATTCGTATTTTTAATATCAATTTTTTCTTTAATTGGAATAAATTTAATGTATTTTTTCAATTCATCATAAAATTCATCTTTTTTACATATTTTTACAATAAGTTTCAATATAAAATTTTTTGCTTTAATACTATTTGTAAGAACAACAGTTCCTAACAATTGTTGAACAGTAATTTCTTGATAAAAATTAATTTCATTTTTCGCTGAAGGTTCAATCATTTTAGCTAAAAAATGTTTAATTTCCTGCGGCCCAGTTAATAATAAACTTTCATTAAAATGGCAAAATAAAGAATAATAAAAAGCTTCATTTAATGTAATTAAATCATTAAATAAATTTGAAATATTAATTGGAATTTTTTTTCCAATATTATTTTTAGTTAAATAATTAATATTATTAATATTTGTAATTTTCGGCACATCATAAAACCAATTTTTAATATAATCAATTTCATTTTTATTTGAATTAATAATATTCATATAAATTTTAATAAGTTCCTTGAAAATTTTTTCTTTTTTATCAAAAGAAATTCCGCCTAAAATGTAAATAAAAATTTGAATATCAGGCGAAACATTTAAATATTCATTTTTATTTTCTTGTTGATATTGAACTCTTCTAAAAATTTTTCTAATGTCTCTCATTGACCAAAAACCAATTTCATTTAAATTTTTATTATTAATTTCATTCATAAAATTAGCTAATTTTAAAGCAAATCCTTCAGTAATTAAATTATCATCATTATTAATTAAAATTATTTCATTTTGAGTAATATCTAAACAATTAATTTTAATGTCTTCATAAGAAGGAAAAGGATATTCAAAAATTCTAATACGTTTTTTAATAATTTCCGGCAGAGATTTTCGCCCAATCGTTTTAACATCATTTTGACAGCCAAAAAAGAAAAATTTTTTATTTATATAAATTTCTTCCATAATTCCTGGAATGAAAATGCTAATATCATTTTCATTTGAATCTAAAGCAATAATCATACTTTGTAATAAACTTTCTTCAGCTAAATTAAATTCATCTCCAATGAAAATGTAACCATTTAATAAAGAATCGTATAAAGGTCCATTTGATGATAAACATTCGCCTTGATTGAATGTGATTGTTCCGAAAAGATCTGAAAAATTTGTGTCAGAATTGAATAAATAATAATAATATTCATTTGAATTTCGAATTAATTGAGAAAATGCTTTTGCCATGCTTGTTTTGCCTAAACCGGTTGGACCGATTAAAATTATTGGAATGTTGCATATTGAACATGAATAGAGATTTATCATTAAGTTAAAGAGAGATTTTGTGTTTTTGTAGTAAAATTTTTCGTCGATGGATTTTTTTGATTTTTCGGTAAAAGAATCGGAGATTGTGGATGGAATGGTAATGTTGGTGGTGGTGGTGTTTAATAGTTGAGATGTGTATGATATTATTTCGGAAATGGATGATTTTGGGAATTTTGAATAAAGTCGTAAAGAAGATTTTATTAAACGAGAAAGAGAATTTAATTTTTGGGATTTTGATTTTTGATGTAAGAGAATTATTTCTTTTATAAATTCTTCGATGTTATTTATGATATTTTTATTTTCATTATTTTCATTATTATTTTCATTATTTTCATTATTTTTTTCATTATTTTCATTATTTTTTTCATTATTTTCATTATTTTCATTATTATTATTTTCATTATTATTTTCTTCTTCATTTTCATCATTAATTTCAATTTCTTGCTGCACAATTTTATAAATAAAATAATGCAATTCACTTTCATTCAAATTTTCAATTTGATCATCAACAACAAAAACAGCAAGTCTATTTAAAAGTGCAGGAGATAAATTTTTAATTTTATTAATATCACAAGTAGCAACGAAAAGAAAATTTTTATGTTTTTCAATTTTTTCAATTTCATAATTTTCATGCACATAAAAATATTTATCATCCTCAGAATCTTGTGGTTCAAAAAGTGGATTTAATCTCTCAATAATTTTTTGTTGCGCCATATTTAAATTAACAAAAATTCCACTATAACCATTTTTAATAGCATCAATTAAAGGTCCATTTTGCCATTGAATAATATTTTGAACATTTTCATTATCATTTTTATTAGGAATGAATCTTCCAATCAAATCACTAACAGAAGTTTCAGGCGTAAAATAAAAAGAAAAACATGAATAATCTTTACTATAAAATTTCGCTAACCATTTTGCTATTGTTGTTAAACCAACTCCAGCTTCGCCAGTGATTAATAAATGTTTTCCTTCTTCAACAGCGAATTTTGAATAATAAATTAAACGTTTTAATGTTTGAGAAGGATAAAAATTTTTAATTTTATTATTAAATTCTAAAGGAATAGTTGAATATTCTTTTTCTTCATATAAATTTTTGAAATTTTTCCGCAAAAATTCATCTAAAATGTTCTTTTCTTTTTCATTATATCTACTACCATAAAAACATTGAATTGCATCATAAGCAGAATTTCCATGAACTATTGATTTAATTACCATTTTTATGTCTCGAATTGTAAAACATTGAATAGAATTTTTAGATAAAGGTTCTTTTGTCCATTTGTAATGAAATTCACCAACATTTTGAATAATTTCAATTTCATTGTTATTAAAAACATTTTGACCGGAAATTTTTCTTTTTAAATTAATGTACATTTGTTTCGCAATGTTTTTTAATTCATCTATTTGAAGTTCAGGAAAAGTAATAACAACAAATTTTTGTAAGAATTTTTCAGTTAAATCATTACGTAAAAACATATAATTTTCCGTTTTTGGATTTCGAGTGGCAACTAAACGAAAATTTTCATGCATTTTGTAATTTAAATAAGTTCCACCTTGAGTGCTTATATTAAGATTTTTGTTTATTATTGAAGCTTCTATACATTGTAATAATGATTTTTGAGCTAAATTTACTTCATCTAAAAGAAAAACTTTTCCGTTTTTATATGCATCTACAAATGGACCTTCTAAAAATTTTAATCCGCTCCATGAATCTTTGTCTGAAATTATTCTACCTAATAAATCATCTATTGTTGTTTCTGAACTTAAATTAAAACGAATTAAATCCAGTTTTTTTAATTTACATAATACTTGAATTGTTTTTGTTTTTGATGTTCCTGTTGGACCTTCTAAAAGAACTGGAATTTTTGATATAAAAAGATTGTTTAGTTTTTGAAGACGATCTTCTGCTTCTTCTGTTAATATGAAATTAATGTCTAATTCTGATTCGTTTATTATAAGTTTTTCTCGTTGATATGTGTTTAATTTATCACGTTCTGGAAGAATTGACTTCATTTATTAATTAAATTATAATAAAATTTATTTTTTTTTTTAATAATAATATTTTTTTTTTCTTTAGAATAATTTTTATGTTTTTATTATTTTATTTATTTATTATTATTTATTTTGATATTTTAAATATTTATTATTATTATTTTAATATTAAAAAAAAAAATGAAAAAAATTTTTTATTTAATATTTTTATTTTATTTTACATTATGTTTAAATTCAACAAATAAAACTGAAAATGAAAACATAAAAACAAGCGGAGATAATTTATTATCAAAAAAAGTAAAAGAATATTTAATAAAAAATGATTTATCTTCATCATCAAAATTAAATTTAGATGAATTTATTAAAATGTTTATTGAAGTTGTTTCAGAAGATAAAAACAAACCAAAACAAATTTTTATTGAAGTTGCAAAAAAAATAGTAAAAAATCATGGAGAACCAATTTTAATAAAAAATATTAATAATTATTTTAATTTAGAAGAAATGACATTATTATATTCAGAAATTTTAGAAGAAAATAAACAAACTGATTTATAATTAATATTATAAATTTCAATATAATTTTTATATTATAAATAAATGTAAAAAAATTTTTTTATTAATTACTAAAAGTTTTTATAATTTTTGATGAATTATTTGAATTAATATTATTTAAAATTTTTTGATATTCAATTAATTTATCTAATAATAATAATTTAATATTTTTAAATGTTAAATTTTCATTTTCAATTTTTTGTTTGTGTTCTTTAATTAAAATAAAAGAATTTTCTGTGTTATTTAAACGTTTTTTTAAATTTTCTTTAGTTTTTAATATTTTAGAATTTAATAAAAAATATTCTTTTTTTATATTTTCAATTTTATTTTTATTAATTTCTTTTAATTTATTTAATTTTACTGTATTTAATTTATTTATTTTTTCATAATAAGATTTATTTAAATTTTCTATTTTTTTATTTGATTCTTGAATTTTATTTAATAATATTTTTTTATTGTTTAAAATAATATTATTATTTTTTTCATTTATTATTTTATCATTTTTATTATTTTTATTAATATTCGCATTAATAATTTTTTGAATTTGAACAAAAGAATTTAAATTATTTTCATTATTTAAATTTAACATTTAATTTTTTAAGTAAAATTATTTAATAAATCATTTAATTATAAAATTATTAATATCAAAAATAAATATAAAAATTATTAATAAAATAATAAATTAAAATAAAAAATTTATTAATAATCTTTTTTATTCTTATCAAACATTAGTGAATTTTTTTGATTAAAAATAGTTACAGATTCATTTAAATTATTATTTTTATTAGTAAAAAAAGTAGAAAATTGTGGAGTAATAAAATTTTCTGACTTTTTTATTTCATTAATCGAAAAAGCTTTAAATATTGAATTATCATTACATAATTTATTATTATTATAATTATTAATATTATCTATATAATAAGTACTATTATTTCTTGAAATATTATTTCTATTCAAACTATTTAATAAATTATTACTATTATTATTAGTACATAAACTATCAGCTAAATCATTATCTCCATAATAATTCAATCCAATATTCACAGAATTAATTAAATTTAATCCTTCATTTGGGTCAGTTTTATTTACTGAATTATTAACAGCATAATTTGTTTTAGAAATATTACTATCTATTAAGCTATTAAATTCTTTAATTTTTTTTGTTTTTAATTGTATTCCTCGACTATCTCCTTTATAAGGTTGACATAAGTCTAATATTTTATCTACTACTCCGTTATAATCTATAAAATTTTGTTTACAATAATTATTATGAGGTTTATTTAATTTTTTTATTTGTTCATTTATTTCAATAAAATCAAAATTATACTCAAATTCTTTTCCGAATTCAATGATAAAAAAATCATATTGTCTATTAAAATTATCAAATAAATCATTTAATTTTTTTTTTATTATTTTTGTTTCTTTATTTGCTTTAATTTTTGTTGCATAGCCTATAAAATATAAATCGGAAAATTTTGTGATTTTTTCGCATGTAATTTTATCTAAATATAAAAAAAATAATATTAATTCAAATTCATTCATCATTAAATCTTTTATTACTTTGATAAATTTTGTAATGAAATTATTTTCGGTTTTAAATTTTTTTTTAAGATTTGTTTGATTTATATAATCAACACATAAAGAAACACATTTTGAATTAAATTCATTTGAAATATAATAATTATAAGCTATTGCATAATCTAATTTACTATTATTTTTTATTAAACTACCTCTTTCATTGAATTTTGGCTCGGGATTATAAGAATCTATTAATTCACTTAAAATATTTGATTTCATTGAATAAAAATCTAAATCATTTTTTTTGGATTGTACATTTTTTTTCTTTTTTAAAAGATTTTTTTTTCCCATTTTAATTTTTTTTAAAAGCTTATAAAATTTAATTTACTATATTTATTTTATTATGATACAAATTATCTTTTATAAATTATATTAATTTATATAAAAAAGATAATTTTTTTTAAAAATTAATAAATTAAATAATATAATTATAAAAAATAAATTATAATTAAATCATTAACTATTAATATTAAAATTTTTCTACAAAAATATAATAATAATTATAATAATAAAATTAATTTAAATCAAAAAAAAAATGAACAATAATGTATTAAACAACAATTTTCAAAATAATCAAAACAAAAGTTTTCGTTCAACAATAAGTAATTATAGCACATATTTATCAAATCTTTCATCATCCCCAAAAAAAGATTCAAAACATATAAATTTTATAAATGATTTAATATCAAATAAAAACACCGAAGAAAATTCAATAAATATATTTCGAAAAGAAACAATTTCTTCAAATAATTTTTCTATTCCTTCTAATCAAAATATGATTGATACAATGATTGATGACATTAGATTTAATGTAATTGAAAAACGACAAAAAGAAAAAAATGATTTAATTTTAAATATAAATAAATTAGAAGAAAATATTCGAATTTTAACAGAAAATTTAAATATTATGAAAAATGAACAATTGAATATTAATTTAAATATAAAAGAAATTGAAAAAGAAAATAATCAATTATTAAATGAATATGAAAGATACAAACAAGAAAATTTTTATATTAATATTGAAAAAGTTTTTTTGAAAAAAAAAATTAATGATAAAAAAATGGAAATTAATGATATTAAATCAAATATTAGATCTAATCATTATAAAACATTTAAAGACATGGCTGATAGTTTAGTTAATAAAAATCATACAAGAATCAATAAAAATAATATTGATCAATTAATTGAAGAAAAAAAATGTTTGAAAACTGCGATTATTATAATGAATAAAAAAATTAATAATATTAAAAAAGATTTGGCAATGAAAGTTTTTAAAGATGAAGTTTTTATTGAAGATTTTGGAAGATTAATAAATGATGAAAAAAATGAAATTGATGTCAATGAATATTAATTTTTTTTTTATTACTTAATTTAAATATAAAATATATATAAAAAAATATAAATTTAAGTAATTATTTTAATTTTTATATTTTTTGTTTCAAAATATAAATTAAAAATTATTAAAAATTTTTGGGGATTGGGGATTGGGCCCAATCCCCAATCCCCAATCCCCAATCCCCAATCCCCAATC
>JAEEGK010011078.1_pt1 | contig 20659 bp, 15 predicted proteins | sample 8958771 | NCBI WGS metagenome assembly JAEEGK01 (sample SAMN16246547, study PRJNA631951) | gut metagenome | biome: gut microbiome; feature: rumen; material: SC-attached | host: Bos | place: Iran: Karaj | collected 2018-10
CGCCCTGTGTATACTTAAGAACGAAAGCTGACTCACAACCATAAACGTCAACCTGACCATTCATAAGAGCCTGGTCAAGAGCATCCTGGTATCCATCACCTGTACCCTTGATTGTAACGTGTACGTTGTAACCAAAGTCAGGATGATCCTGTACGAACTGATAAACCATCTTAGGAATTTCGTTTGTGAAGTTCCAAAGTTCGATTGTTCCCTTGTCACCACCGTTAGCGGGTTTGATGTTCTCAAGGTCAACATCGTCAGATACGTTGAAAGTACCGTTAGCCCAAGCGTACTGAAGGCCTGATTCAGAATCATCAAGTGTGATGTATTCCATGATAGCCTTAACGCCTTCAGCCTTACCAGCATCAACAGCTGCCTGGCTGGAAACTACCCATGTACCACCCCAGAAGAAACCGATGGGAGACTCTGTGATAGCCCAATCACCGTATGTACCGTCTGTAGGTGCAGCGATAGGCTCAAATGTCTGAGCGGGTTCTGTTGTAGTTGTCTGAGCGGGCTCAGTTGTTCCGGGATCTGTAGTTGTTGTTGTAGTAGTTGTTGTGCTAGGATCACAAGCAACCATTGTTGCAGCAACCATGCATGTACTTAATGCACAAGCCATAAATTTTTTCATTACTTTTTCCTCCTTAAATAGGTTTTTGACATCTCATTGTTCTCTTTGTTCAATTTGTATGTAAAATGTACAATTCGAACAATAAAAATGTCGACTTTTGTAATAACAACCCAATTATAATCGTTATGAAAGGTTATTACTTTACATATCTTGCTTCGTTTTTTACAAATATTGCTATATGCATTTCATTTTGCATATTTTTTGCACTAAATAAGATAAAATTCGCACAAAAGCATGTTTTGTCCTCTAAATTATGATATACTCGTACGTAATTTGAGTCGGAAAAAAACAGTTTTCTTACTATATAAAAATAAATATTCTTTTAGGAGTATATATATGAGAAATATATTTTCACCGGACAGTTTATTAATTAAGGCGCTCACTCTTTTATGCGACCTTATGTATCTAAATATCCTTTTCCTTATATGCAGCATTCCGATTTTTACGATCGGCGCCTCAGCCACTGCTCTTTATGCCGTTCTTTTTAAGAGAATCCGCGGCAAAGACGTTAAAATAGGTAAAACTTACTTTGCGGAATTCAAATCCAATTTCAAGCAGGCAACACTTTTCTGGATTCCTTTCTTTTTAATAGTAGCTTTCCTTGCAGCCGATGTTTATATTTCGCATAACATTCTGCCGGAGGCTTACAGATTTTTACAGTATCCGGTTTCTATCGCGCTTTTCATTATTTTATGGGTGACAGTGCTTGTTTTCCCGCAGATGGCGCTTTTTAACTCGCCCACACGCCAGATAATCAAAAACTCTGCCATTCTGAGCTTTGTTAACTTTCCTGTTATAGGAATGGTGTTCGTTATCCACATCTTCTTATTCTTAATAGCTGACTTATCCGCCAAAGCCGAAGCTATAGTCGTTTCAGTATTATTATTCTTCGGCATTGCAGCTTTGGCATGGTTCTTCTGCATCTTTTACAGAAGAATATTCATTAAAGTCATGGGCAGCGAATTTCCCGAAGAAAAAGAATCCGCCGAGAATGGTGAACTTCTCGACGGAGAAAAAGATCCTGATGACGATCTTCCCATTATTTAATTACTCATAAAAGATATAATTATTCACTCTCAGAAAGAAGCCACTCCATAAAACGTCTGGCTTCTTCTTTATGTTTGGAAGTATCAAAGGAAACCGCAAGGGGTTCTGCATCTTCGGGATATACATCTTTTACGACCTTGGCATCAATATAGAATGCTACGGGAATCTTTTCTCCCGATGAATCTCTGGCGTAATAAACCTTGTCTTCATGGTCTTTTAAGAAATCTTCATCGAATATTTCCCTCAAATCCAGTGTGGAATCCGTCACGGAATAATCGTTTACAACCCAGGACTCCGTAAGCGCGATATCAACTCTGCCCGAAATAACGCTGGCATTGAATTTCTGCATTGAAACATTATCTGCCTGAGTGAAGTTTTCCGCTCCCGTTGAGGTATCGGGATAACGAATATCATACACTATTCTTATATCATCGCCCGTAATGTTTTCGCCGGTATACGCGATAAAATCATTTTCTACGGCGTACATCAGGTCAGGAATTTCATACTGAGCATTTGTAATGGTTAATTCGAGTGCTCTTTCCCTGCTTTCGTTTAAATAAGAAGTAATCATAATTACCGTAATTACAATAATTATTGCGGGAATGATTACAAACCATTTGTAGTAATCCAAAAAGAAGCCTATCTTCCTTTTAAAAATGCCCCAGGCCGAATCATCTATTTCTTCCTCGACTTCTTCTTCCTCTTCTTTGTCAAGGAAACGCTCTTCTTTTGCCAGAAGAAGTTTTTCCGCATCGGTCAGGCCTTCGAATTCTTCGGCCTTCTCTTCTTCTGTTTTAATGTTTTCGTCACTCATTTTTCTGCTTCTTTCTATTTAAGATTAAGCACTGCTGCCTTAGTACCCGTAAGTTCTTCGGTTCGCTTGTCAGCTCCGTTAAAGCCTACATAGATATCGGCTGCATTTCCGGTAACGCTTCGTATGCCTTCGTCGTCAACGGTGGTAAATGCGTATGCAGGAACGGTGATTTCAAATTCCTTTTCTTCGTTTGCGCCAAATTTTACTCTCATAAAAGCAGCAAGTTTGGTATTTAAAACCTCATCCTTTGTTCCGTTAACATGCACATAAACCTGAAGTACGTCTTCTGTTTCGATTGCGCTTGCGTTTACGGCCTTTACGTTAATTGTAATGCCTTCCTTTGAAGCCGCATCAAAACTCTTTGCATCCTTAAAAGATGCATCCGTAACTTTGACATCTGCATAAGAAAGTCCGTATCCGAAAGGATAAAGCGGTGCTTTTTCAATATATCTGTAGGTTCTGCCCTTCATCGAATAATCTTCGAAATCAGGCATGTCCTTAAGATCTTCGTCTCTGTAGAAGGTTAAGGGAAGTTTGCCCGAAGGTGAATATTCACCGAAGAGAAGTTCTGCAACTTCCTTACCGCCTCTTGCGCCGGGATACCACGCCTGTACGATTGCGTTGGCATTTGCATCCGCAAGTGAATAGTCTAAGGCACTTCCCGCCATTGTTACAACAATGAACGGAACCTTCATCTCAATAATTGTTTCGAGAAGTTTAAGCTGTGAAGGCGGGAACTTTAAGTCATTCTTGTCGCCCGAGCTGTATGCGTTACCTGTATCTCCCTCTTCTCCTTCGAGTGTTTCGTCAAGGCCGAGGCAGAGTACTACAACATCAGAATTTGCCGCAACAGCTTTTGCTTCCGAAAGTCTGCCGTATTCCCTGCCTAAGGCCTCGGTCTTGGGTGCGAAGAGATGGCAGCCTTCCGAGAAGTATACTCTCACATCGTCGCCCACATAATCCTGAATACCTTCAAGAACTGTAATATATCTCGAAGATGTTCCGTGATAGTTACCGATAAGGGACGCTCTGCTGTTTGCGTTAGGTCCGATAACGCCGATCTTTTTAATTTTGTTTTTATCAAGCGGAAGTATTCCGTCGTTTTTAAGAAGAACAAGGCTCTCCTTTGTCGCACGTGAAGCAACTGCCAGGTGTTCCTTGCATTCGATTACGTCAAAAGGAATCGAATCAAACTCGGTCTTATCAAACATTCCGAGTAAATATCTTGTTGTGAAAAGACGAACGGCTGCTCTCTTTAAAAGCTCCTCATTGATAAGGCCTTCGTCGTAAGCATCCATTATTTTCTGGTATGTACATCCGCAGTTTAAATCACAGCCTTTTTCGAGTGCAAGTTTAACGCTCTCTTCAGGGCTTGATGTAACCTTGTGATTCTCATGGAAATCTCTTACAGCCCAGCAGTCCGAAACATAGTGGCCTTCAAAGCCCCATTTTCCGCGAAGGACTTCTTCCATAAGATATGAATGTGCGCAGCAGACTTCACCGTTGGTTCTGTTGTAAGCTCCCATTACGGATTCAACCTTGCCTTCGATTACACAGGCTTCAAACTGGGGAAGGTATGTTTCCCACATATCCTTCATGTTTGCAACCGCATTAAAATGATGTCTTAAAGCTTCAGGTCCGGAATGTACCGCAAAATGCTTTGCGCATGCAGCAGTCTTTAAATACTCGCCGTCGCCCTGTAAGCCTTCGATAAAATTAACGCCGAGACGGCTGATAAGATAGGGGTCTTCGCCGTAAGTTTCATGTCCTCTGCCCCATCTCGGATCTCTGAAAAGATTTACGTTGGGAGACCACAATGTGATTCCCTTGTAAATATCCCTGTCACCGTCGGCAGACTGGAAATTGTATTTTGCTCTGGCTTCCGTTGAAATAACGTCGCCTGTTTCTTTTAGAAGCTCTTCGTCAAAGGTTGCACCGAGTCCGATTGCCTGAGGGAACATGGTTGCCACGCCCGCTCTGGCAACGCCGTGAAGGCCCTCATTCCACCAGTTGTATTCGGGAATGCCGAGTCTGTCGATGGCAGGTGCATCATATCTTAACTGTGAAGCGATTTCCTCAACGGTCATTTTCTCCACAAGTTCGGTTGCTCTTTTTCTTGCTTCTTCTCTATTCATTAATCCCTCTCCTTTTGTACGTTTCCGTACATCAACATTTATAGTTTTTCTGCAACCCTCATAAAAAAAAATTGCAATAATCATTTTACTATGTTTTTACTATTATAACAATCAAAACACGCATTTTTCACATTAATTTTCTGTTTTACAAATATTGCTTTTTTGACAGATATTGCTACAAAGCCGTCCTCTGTTATATAATATAAATGTACGTAGTTTTAAAACAAATTTCGGAGGAAAATATGCCCTCATCCAAAAATACCCAGGCGGATTTTTCCCAGCCTTTCGGAAAATTCGTCTCAAGAAAAATCGAGCATGACGAAGAGACCATAGATTACCTTCCGGGGTATCGTTACCGTATCTGGCATAACGACCAGCCGGTCAACTTCGGAGACCATAAGCACAACGCCTTTGAAATCATTCTTTGCACACAGAATACCTATTCGGTTACGGTTGAAAATGAAGTCTACAAATTACACGAAGGAGATATCATTTTCATTCCGCCGATGTCGGTTCATTCCATCACGGCTCCCGAAACCGGTGAGCGTTTTATCATGCTCTTTGATTCGAAATTCTTTGACTATTTCAAATCCAAAAAAGAAATCTTAAATTTCTTTTCCACAACAAAGGTTATCGGAATCAACTCTACGACGCACCTTTATCCGTTAATTTATTCTTCCCTAAACAGAATTATCCAGTTGTACTTTGCTTTCAGTGAATTGAATGAAGTGGAAATTTATTCGGAGCTTTTGAAAATCGTAAGTCTGATGACACACTCTACGGAAGCCACAGATGAAGAAGATGAAAAGATAATTACGCATTCCGAAATCTACAATAAATTCGTCAGAGTCCTAACCTATATCGAGACTAACTATTCGGAAGATCTGGATCTCGAAAGCGTCGCAAAGACCGCGGGCTTTTCAAAATATCATTTTTCGAGACTCTTTAAGCAGTACACGGATTCAACCTTTTATGATTACCTTTGCAGCAAGCGAATACTCGAAGCGAAAAAGCTTCTTTTAACCAACACTCCCGTAACGGATGTTGCGTTCCAGGTGGGCTTTAACAACTTAACCACCTTCTGCCGCTGCTTTAAGAAATACTCGGGCTGCTCGCCCACGCAGTATAAAAACATGATCTCAAAAGAAGAAGGCATCGTTCTCGACAGCATCGGAGACATATACCATCTAAAACCTGAAGAAAGCAATTAAAAAAAGAGCCATCCGGGGACGGTTCTGTTTTGGCTTTTTTTACCACTTGGGGACGGTTCTATTTTGGCCTTTTTTACCATTTTAGAACCGTCCCCGTTTGGCTCATTAGTCTTCGTAAGGTTTCATTGTGATGATCTTGCCGTTCTCATCATATTTAAGTTCTCTGAATTTAACACATCTTCTGTGATTAACTCCGCCCGAAAGTGAAGAATCGTGATAGAAAAGATACCACTTGCCTTCGATTTCAACGATTGAGTGATGTGTGGTCCAGCCGATTACGGGCTCAAGAATTCTGCCTGCGTATGTGAAAGGTCCTTTGGGTGAATCGCCGATTGCATAAACAAGGTAATGTGTTGTACCTGTGGAGTATGAAAGATAATACTTTCCGTTGTATTTATGCATCCAGGGACCTTCGAAATATCTTCTGTCTTCGTCGCCTGCCTTTAAGGGTTCGCCGTTCTCGTCAAGAATTGTAATCTCCTGAGGAGCTTCCGCAAACTGAAGCATGTCGTCTGTAAGTTTTGCAACCTGAGGTCCGAGTGCCTTTGCATCTGCAGGAATCTCTGCGGGATTTTCAACGAATTCGCCGGTCTGCCATTTTTCAAGCTGACCACCCCAGAGTCCGCCGAAATAAATGTAAGCTGCTCCGTCATCATCCACAAATACTGCGGGATCGATACTGAAGCTGCCCTTAATGTAATCGGGTTCGGGCTTGAAAGGTCCTGCAGGGTTATCAGATACAGCTACACCGATATGGAATCTTAAATCCTTGTCACGTGCAGGGAAGTAAAGATAATACTTTCCGTCCTTTTCTGCACAGTCGGGTGCCCACATCTGCTTGCTTACCCAGGGAACGTCTCTCATGTTTAAAGCTTCGCCGTTATCTACACAGGGAGCATCCACATTGTCCATAGAAAGGATGTGGTAGTCCTCCATCTGATATTCATCGCCTTCGTCGTTATCCTCGCCGTCATGTTCAAGGTCGTGTGAAGGATAAACATATATTTTTCCGTTAAAAACGTGAGCGGAAGGGTCCGCTGTATAAATATGTGTTACCAAAGGTTCATTTTGTTTTGCCATTTTTAGGATCTCCTTTCAGGAACTATATATAATAATATATTACAAAACCCGCTCAGTTATCAATCAGATTGTAATTTTCTGCAAGGTAATTGTCTACTTTGGTTTTCATCGCCTGCTGATAGAGGTAAGGTTCGCCGAATCTCTCTACAGCCTTGTCGTATTCACCCTCATTGAACCCGAGCGTTATAATCAGCGCATCAAGATCTTCTTTTGATACAGATAAACCAAACTTTTCGAAAAGTGCCTGATAAATAAGGTTCTTTTCAGCCTGCTCTTTGGCAGATTTTTTGATTTCCTCTTTATATTCCTTCTTGGTCATCTTTCGCATATCAAGAACGTCTTTGTAAGCATCTGTCTGGTAAAGGTTCTGATATGTGGAATTAGTGGTCTCCATCTGCTTGTAATCTTTCGCTTTCATGAAAGTCTTCATTTTTGAAAGATATGAAACAGGATAGGATTTAACCTTGGATTCGCTTATTGCATAATCCTGAACATACTGGTCAAATTTTGTCTGTGCGGCGTTCATTCTGTATTTGTTTAAGAAATCCTCGGCACTTTCAACACTGTAGCCGAAATTCTTCTGCACAAATTCATCGTTAAATTCCGCAGCTTCATATACACCGTTTAAAGTGATTGTATAAACAACAATCTTTCCTGCGAGTTCTTCGTTTTCAAAGTCCGTTCTGAAAGGAACGGATACGTCAAATGTCTCGCCTGTCTTATGACCGATGATTCCGCTTTCAAACTCTGTGGGATAAGTACCTAAACCGAGTGTAACTCTGATACCCATTCCGTTGGTGTTTCCGCCTTCGTATTCCTTCTTACCGTCGATGCGGCCTACATAATCAACGTTTACGGTATCTCTTTCTTTAACTTCCACACCCTTCTTGTCAGAAAGGTCGGGATAGGATTCAACGACTGCGTTAATGTAAGTCTGCTCTTCCGCTTCGGTAGGATAGTAATCGCTATTGTTCATGTTAAGTGCGTTAAAGTCCGCAAGCTCAACATATTTTTCAGCCTTTACTCCTTTTATCTTTCCTTCCTCATTAAGTCCGATGGAATAATTAAGTTCCTTTTCGGCTTTCTTCGAAGCATCAAATATAAGTGCTCCGGCTATAATTGCGACTACGAGTACTATGAAAACTACTCCGATCACTCTTCCGATTGCCTGGTTTCGCTCAGCTTTTTTTAATGCTTCTTCTCTTCTTTTTCTCTCAAGCATTCTTTTTTTCTGGCTCATAAAATCCTCCGATTATGCCTGATTTTCATCCGGCACGCATTTCTGCGCGATTACCGCTTCATAATCATAGCCGGTATCAGACGTTCTCTTAATTTTCTTTATTTCAAAATATCTTAATTCATTCGGATTAAGATTAAATGCAAGGCTTAACTTTCCGTCTTTTACGATCTTGTTTGAAGACTCGATTCCGGGTTCTGCTGCCGCTCTTAAAAGAATCTTCTGCTCATTGTTCATCGATGCGGGCTCGCCCATTTCATGCCACATCTTCAAAGGATTTGCATGATTCTCATCTACAAACTTCTCAATCATAAAATATTCGCCGTCTTCAAGACTCTCGATTTCTATTTCGATTTCTTTGTTTTTGTCTTCGTTATAAAGGTCCGCATTCCATACAAGGCCTCTGATATCGCCGTTCTCTGCTTTTACAACAATGGCGTCTTCACCTCTTAAAAGACAGTCGCCCTGAAGTTTTTTATAAAAAGCGAATGTGTAGAACGTCGGCTTCTTGATAAGACCGTCTGCAACGAGACCGAATCCGCCGTGGAAAGGAGTGAAAGGAACTCCGAACTCCTCAAACAGATCGCCGAATGTCCAGTATGAATATGACTCATGCTTGTCACCAAGGCGTGAAAGCATGTGTGCTACATATGTTGCGTTAAGCACGGTATCATGGATAGGCGCGTTGGGAACATAGGATGTGTTAAATTCGGTGATGAATATTTCCATTCCCTTAAACTCATCATATGAATCAACGATATCTCTGGATCTCTCAAGCCACTTGAAAGCATTCTCGGGCTCGTGAAGATCGATATATGCATAATGTCCGTCAAGTCTGGGCGTATAGCTTGTGTAATGGTGTCTTGAAACAAAATCCATCGGGAGATTTTTTTCTTTTACGAAGTCAAGGAAAGACTTAAGCCATCTCTCATCATCCACGCCACAGATAGCGGGACCGCCGACTCTTATCTGATTGTCTACTTCTTTTACGGCCCTGGATGTAAGTTCGTACAGTTTGAAATACTCATCCATGTCCGCATCTTTCCAGAAAGAAGGGAGGTTCGGCTCATTCCATACTTCCACGGGCCAGTTTCTGATTTCGTCAATGCCGTATCTTTCGATTAAATGACGAAGAGTGGCCTGAACAAGATCGGTCCATTTCTTATAATCCTTCGGAGGAGAAATTTTTCCCTTCCAGAAGAATGTGGTCTCGGTGCCTGAAGCAAGATCGTCGGGCATGAAACCGAGCTCCAGGATAGGGCGGATATTCATTTCAAGATAAGAATCCATAACCATATCAAGATAAGTAAAGCAGTATTCCGCCTTACCTTCCATATGTCTGAACTCTCTGTAAATACCCATGTATTTTGAGAAAAGGCCATGACCTCTGATGTATGAAAAACCAATCTCATCCTGTGTCAGTTTGAGCTGGTCGAGGTACTCTTTGTGAAGGGCCAAATCCATTCTGCCGGTACCCACACAGTGAGTGGTTTTGTTATTAAATGCAACGTTTTTTTTCAGGTCTGCAGTATATTTCATCTTTGTCTCCGTTTCTAAAATCTTTCCTCATAAAATATGCAGAAAACAACACTAACTGATTGTATCACATATAAACTTCATATTCTACCTTATAAATTCTATTTTTATGCGAAAAAAACACCACTCCGAGCGGCCGGAGTGGCATTTTCTTTTATGTTATTACACCTATTTACACTTTTTATGATTAGTTCTTTGCGATAAGCTTGAAGCCTCTCTTTGATACTACGTCGAAGATAACGGCTGCAAGAAGAACCAGACCTTTAACAACCTTCTGCATGTTCTGGTCTACACCCATGATAAGCATGCCCAGGTTGATAACACCCATAAGGGTTGCACCAATGATAGCGCCGGGAACCGTACCGATTCCGCCGTATGCGGAAGCACCACCGATGAAACAGGAAGCGATAGCATCCATTTCGTAGTTCTGGCCGTATGTAGGCTGTGCGGATGTCATACGTGCGATTGTAATCATACCTGCCAAAGCTGCAAGGAAGCCCATGTTCATGTATGCAAGGAAGTATGTCTTGTTTGTGTTGATACCGGAAAGTCTTGTTGCTTTCTCGTTACCACCTACTGCGTAGAAGTAACGTCCTGTCGTTGTATTGGAAGTAATGTATGAGTAAATAAGAACTACAATACTTACAATGATAAGAACTGAAGGAATACCCTTGAATAATGAAAGAAGGATTGTTACTGCAACAACTACTGCAGAGATAAGCACAAGCTTGATGATCCAGGGAACAATCTTATCTACTTCATAACCTTTTTTAAGTCTCTTTAATCTTCCGTAGATTTCAAGTCCGATGAATAACAATACTGCAACAAATCCGACTACAAGACATGTAACGTTAATTGTAAATACATCTCCGAAGAGTTTTCCGATGAAGTCGGGGATAAAGCAGTCAGCACCGCCGCCGAATAATTTAAGGAAACCGACTTTGTCGTTAATTGTAACTGTAAGACCGTTAAGTACTACGTTACTCAAACCTCTGAAGATAAGCATTCCGGCAAGTGTTACGATGAACGGCGGAATTCTTACGTATGCAATCCAGAAAGCCTGTGTTGCACCGATTGCGATACCTACCGTAAACATAACGATTACCGCTACCGGCCAGGGAACTCCGAATGAAGCCATAAGTGTGGCACCTACCGCACCTACGAAACATACTACCGAGCCGACCGAAAGATCGATGTTACCACCGGTTAAGATACAAAGAAGCATACCGGTTGCCAGAACGAACACGTATGCGTTCTGTGAAATAATGTTACTTATATTGTTGGGTAAAAGGATTTTACCCTGAGTTGTAACTGTGAAAAATATCAAAACTAATGCGAGCACGATAACCATTGCATATTTTTTGATAAATTCAATGACTTTTGCGCTGTCATTCTTTTTTTCCATCACATTTCTCCTTTTCCTAAAAATTATTTTTATTCGCTTTCACTCTGAATAATGCGTGCCATAATAGATTCCTGTGTAGCTTCTTCGGCCTGCATTTCTCCGACTATTCTGCCTTCGTTCATGATGTAAAGTCTGTCGCACATTCCGAGAAGTTCGGGCATTTCCGATGAAATCATGATAACTGTCTTGCCTTCTGTAGCAAGCTGGTTCATGATACAGTAAATCTCGTACTTCGCACCTACGTCGATACCTCTGGTAGGTTCGTCAAGGATCAAAATATCCGGATCCGCGAACATCCATTTTGCAAGGAGAACTTTCTGCTGGTTACCACCACTCAAGTTTCCTACATTCTGCTCTACGGTCGGGCATTTGGTTTTAAGTTTTTCCTTATACTCAACCGCTACCGCATATTCTTTATCTTTGTTGATTACCGAATTTTTACTTACTTCACCAAGATTAGCAAGTGTGGTATTAAACTTAATCGAATTACTTAAAATAAGTCCGTTACCCTTTCTGTCTTCGGTAACATATGCAAGTTTGTTTTTGATGGCTTCCTGAACATTGTTAAGATGGATTTCTTTGCCGTCCTTAATAATCGTTCCTTTGATCTTCTCGCCGTAGCTCTTGCCGAAAACGCTCATTGCAAATTCGGTACGGCCTGCACCCTGAAGACCGCAGATGCCGAGGATTTCTCCCTTTCTTGCATAAATACTTACATGATCGATAATCTTTTTCTCACTGTAAATAGGATGATATGCATTCCAGTCTTTAACCTCGAAGTTAATCTCTCCGATGTTCTTTTCTCTCTTCGGGAATCTGTCGGAAATTTCACGTCCAACCATTCCTTTTATGATTCTTGCTTCGGAAATATCATCTGTCTGCTTATCAAGAGTTTCGATTGTGGAACCGTCACGGATAACCGTAATCTTGTCTGCTACGTATGAAATCTCGTTAAGCTTGTGAGAAATGATAATTGATGTAAGACCTTCCTGTTTGAATTTAAGAAGCAAATCCAAAAGGTCTTTTGATTCATTTTCGTTAAGTGATGATGTCGGCTCATCAAGAATAAGAAGTTTGGCATTCTTTGCAAGCGCTTTTGCGATTTCAACCAGCTGCTGCTTACCAACGCCTATATCTTTAATCAAGGTACGCGATGATTCTTTTAATCCGACCGTTCTTAAATATTCATCGCTCTTACCGTAAGTTTCAGCCCAATCAATCTTCCAGGACTTTCCCTGTTCATTACCCAGGAACATGTTCTCTCCGATTGTCATATAAGGAATAAGTGCAAGCTCCTGATGGATAATGACGATTCCCAGTGCTTCACTGTCCTTTATGTTAGTGAATTTACATTCTTGACCGTCGTATATGATTTTTCCTTCGTAAGTACCGTAAGGATAAATACCGCTTAATACGTTCATCAATGTCGACTTACCTGCTCCGTTTTCACCAACAAGAGCATGGATTTCACCTTCTTCTACCTGAAGGTTGACATTGTCAAGTGCCTTAACGCCCGGGAATATCTTGGTAATATTTTGCATTTCAAGTAATATTTTGGCCAATTTTATCCCTCCTGTTCAGATTACTAAAATTATTTGTCTTTACTTGTGTCACAATTTTGTTTTTACATAGTTAAGTCCCCTTTTATTCGAAGGGGACTTAACTTTATGTAGGGAATGAGTTAAATCATTTTTAACGATCTACTCATAGGGGAATTACTGTAACTGATCTGCTGTATAGTAACCGGAATCAATTAAGAGTTCCTTGTAGTTGTTAACGTCAGCAAATACCGGCTCGCAAAGGTATGAAGGAACAACCTTAACACCATTGTTGTATGTAGAAGTATCGTTTGTAGGAGCTGTGCCGCCCTTAAGGATAGCGTCTACCATTTCAACTGTCTTCTGAGCAAGTGTACGTGTATCTTTGAAGATTGACATTGACTGCTTTCCGTCAAGCATGTTCTTAACGTTAGCGATGTCACAGTCCTGACCTGTGATGATAGGATAAGGGCTGATGTTGTTAGCTACGAGTGCGTTTGTAACACCGAATGCTGTAGAGTCGTTTGAGCAGAGAACTGCGTCAAGCTTTGTACCGTCAGCGTAGTTGGAAGAAATGATAGCTTCCATTCTAGCCTGTGCTGCATCTGATGCCCAGTTAGCTGTAGCAACTGTATCAAAATCGATCTGTCCTGAAGGAACTGTGATCTGACCTGCTTCGATGTAAGGATTAAGAACGTCCATAGCGCCGCCATAGAAGAATCTAGCGTTGTTGTCACCGGGGTCACCAGTGAAGATTTCCATGTTGTAGCCGCCCTTGCCTTCCTTAAGGCCTAACTGCTCTTCAATGTACTGGCCCTGCTTTGTACCTACCATGTAGTTATCGAATGTTGCATAGTATGTAACAGCGTCAGAGTTCATGATAAGACGGTCATAAGCGATTACAGGAATCTTTTTCTGCTTAGCCTGCTCAAGAACTGTTCCGAGTGAATCACCATCGATAGAAGCGATAACGAGAACGTCGCAACCTGATGAAATCATGTTTTCAATCTGTGTAACCTGTGTGTTGATGTCGTTTGATGCATACTGAAGGTCTACATCATATCCTGCTTCCTTAAGAAGCTTCTCCATGTTAGAACCGTCCTGGTTCCATCTCTGAAGATCCTTTGTAGGCATTGCAACGCCGACTTTCTTATTTCCTGAACCACCTATTGAACAACCAACGAGTGTAGTTGCTACCATACCTGATGCAAGAAGAACACTGAGTAATCTTTTTTTCATTTCTTTACCTCCCATTAAATAGTGTGAAATGTTTTTTCTCATGATATTGGTCTCATGAATACAAATACACATTAACACACCTTTTTGCAAAATAAATTGTTACATTCTTCAATTTTTTGATAACTTTAAAAATCAAAAAAAGTGTATGCTATCAAAAAATTGTCAGCATACACTTATCTTTGACAAAAAAATGCTATATCACTCGGTTACGTTTAAATAAACGTCTTCTTTTGTATGGAAACCGCTGTTTACAATCACATCGTCCATATTTTCCTTTGTAACGGGAATAGGCTCTAACAGAATGCAGGGAACATCATAAGCTCCGTTATTCATGGTCTGATCGGTTGCCAGGTCTTCGTGATTAGCCAGCTTTATGGCACATTCGGCCGCCTGCTTTGCAAGATTATCCACGGGTTTGTACACCGTCATAAGCTGTGTGCCTTCAACGATTCTCTGGCAGGCTTCAAGATCCGCGTCCTGGCCTGTTACGGGAATGCGTCCTGCGAGTCGCTGCTCGGAAAGTGCTGATACAACTTTACTTGCTATATTGTCGTTACCGCACATTATTGCATCGGCATTCGAAATTGTTTCCATATTTTCATATACATAATCGTAAGCAATTTCTGCTCTCCATGCTTCGCAGTGAGTTCTGTCGACGATATTTACCTTGTTTTCTTCCATTACTCCGATAAAACCGTCCTCAAGTGCGGGAACATTGTAGTCCGCGGGAGATCCGCCAATCATAACAATGTTGCTGCCTTCGCCGATGCCTGAATCGACAAGAGTCTCGCCCATCATCTTTCCTACGGTAGCATTATCAAACGATACGTAAAGATCGATATCCGCGTCTCTTATGATACGGTCGTATGCGATAACTTTGATACCTGCGTTCTTTGCCTTCTTAACTTCTTCGGAAAGAGTATCGGCGTCGATACAGATAATCACGATTACATCAACGTTCTGCTCTATAAAATAAAGAATCTGTCTTTTCTGCTCTTCGATATTACCGTTGGCGTTCTGAACGTTAACTTCCGCACCCATTTCCTTGGCTGTGGAAACAAATACGTCCCTGTCTCTCTGCCATCTTTCGATAACGAAGGAGTCAAAAGACATTCCTATATTAATGCCGTCCTGAACATTTTCGGTATTCTCTCCGGTTTCGCCTTCATTCGGTGTGCACGCTAAAACCGGCGTTAAAATCATTACCAGTGTCAGAAGTGCGCTTATTAACTTTGCCGTCCTCATAAAAGATTTTTTCATAAAATTGTTCCTAAAATAAATGTTAACCCGTTATATTACAATGCGTCCTTGTACTCCGTCGGAGATACACCTTCATATTTCTTAAATGCTCTCGAGAAATAGTTCGGATCCGAAAAGCCTACAGAGTAGCTTATTTCTTTTATGGATGCTTCCGAATCGGAGAGCATCTTCTTTGCATTTTCGATTCTTACCCTGCTTAAATACTCAACGTAATTCTCGCCGGTCTCCTGCTTGAACAGTTTGCTGAAATAGTAAGAACTGATATTGCAGTATCTCGAAATATCGTCGAGCGAAATATCTTTCATGTAATTCTTATTAATGAAAGACTCAGCTTTTTCGATAAGGCTCTCGGATTTCTCGCTTCGGTTGTTTTCAACCTTCTGCGTTACTTCTATTATCTTATTTAAAAACCATGTCTTTAATTCGCCTAAATCATCCGTGCCCATTACCACGGGAAGATAATCTGTACGGCTCTTGAATTCGTATCTGTTACCACCCTTTATATAAAGAAGTCTCTCAGCATAGAGCACGAATTCAAGGGATTTAAGTCTGATATCCATGATACTGTCGGCGAAATTGTCGCTCATCCAGTCAAAGTACTGGCCTGCCGCATTGCCTGCACCGACATAGTCGCCCTTTTCAACCAGTTCAAAGAGTCTCTTCTCTGTTTCGACAGGATAGTTCTCTTCGTAATCGCAACGGATATCAAGGTCATCCGCATGGGCAACTCTTCCGTTTGCGTTTAAAAGAGCCTGCAGGGCTTCGTCATAAGATTCATTCATCTTGGCGAATTCTTTTACGCCGCCGATACCGATCTTAAAATCACCGGAGAGCTTTCTCTGAAGCGTTCTCGTAAACTCTCTTGTCTTTTCGATTAAAGCGTTTCTTTCCGAATAATCCATCTCAGGCTTGTCGTAAGGCACAAGCACTGCGATTTTATTGGACATTACGTTTCCGACGATACCGCCGCAGAAATCTTTTATGTACGAGCGAAGCTCGGGATAGTGATTCTGTAGTCTTACACTGCTGCCGACCGCATTGGTAAGATTAGAATCCTCGTCTCTTTCTCCGCACACAACTGTTAACATGTATCCGTACTCTTCTTTTATGCCGAGGATGTTTTTGTAATTGATTGCATCTTCGGAAAACTTATTCTGCAGGAAAATACTGTAGATGAGTCCGCTCTCAAGCATAGGGATAACCATCTCCATCTTTTCCATTATCATAAGGTCGTTGCTTCTTCTGGCTCTTTCCTTATCTATTATGGCCATGGCGCGTTTTACAACGGAGATGATTCTGTTCTTTTCCATGGGCTTGGTGATGTAATCGAGTACGCCGAGCTTGATTGCTTCGGTAGCGTAGTCAAATTTATCATACGCACTCATTACGATAAAAATCACGTCCTTGTTCTTTTCGCGAATTTCCTTCATCGCATCGATACCGTTAATACCCGGCATCTGAATATCCATGATGGAAATGTCAGGTCTGAAGTTTTCGGCCAGCTCAATCACGCTTCGTCCGGTTTTGGCGAATTCTATCGTACATTCTTTGCCGAATTCTTTTTCAAGCACGAATTTTAAGGAATCGATTACAATGCCTTCGTCATCGGCTATCATTATCTTATACATTCTCACTGCCTCCGTTGGTCAGTTTTATAATAACTTCCGTACCCTTGCCTTCGCCTTCACTTTGGATGGATACGCTGTCTTCCCTGTCGGTAAAAAGTCTGAGTCTCTTGATGACGTTATCCATTCCGATACCGTGCGCTCCGACGGGTGCGGCCTTTTCTTCTTCGGTAAGTTCTCCGCTTAAAACCTTGTCTATCATCTCCTGCGTCATACCGATACCGTTGTCTTTAACGCTGATAAAGACATTGTTATCTTCCGAATAAACGCGAAGAGTGATTTTGCCTTTGCCTTCCATTTCTTTTATGCCGTGGTTGACGGAGTTTTCGACTATAGGCTGAAGAATCATGCTGGGCATAAGGATATCTGTCAGGCTTTCGTCGATATCTTTTTCATATTTGATATCGCCCGAAAAACGTACATTTAAAATATAAATGTAATGGTCGATAAGGCTTATTTCATCGGCTAATTTAACCGTAGTATTTCCTTCACGTACATTGTATCTGAAGAATTCCGCGGTGTTCTGAATATAATCGTAAGTCTTTTCCGCTTCTTCCATCATCGCAAGCTGCGCGCCGGCATTAAGGGTGTTGAAAAGGAAATGAGGGTTAATCTGTGTCTGCAGGTATTTAAGCTGCGCTTCTTTTAGGGTGGATTCAATCCTTAACTCCTTCTCCTGCATCTTTCGCTCATGTTCCATATTCTCTTTTATCTGCTCGATATAATCTTTGATACTTGCAACCATCTTGTTGAAGGCTTTGGTAACGACACCGATTTCATCGTTTGTTCTGATTTCGAGAGTTTCGATTTCGAAATTACCTTTAGCCACTTCATCCGCAGACTTTGCGAGCTTTCTGATAGGATCGATGATAGAGCTCGTAAAACCGATAACGAAAACAGAACTTCCGAGTAATGCTGCAACCATCATGATAATCGAAATAGTTTCGAAAATTCTGAAGGCGGAAAGCAGTTCCGAGAAGTTTGAAGAGTTGCTCTTAAATCTTTCGTTGTTAAGACTGTTGATGTAAGTATTTATATAATTGTAAAGTCTGCTCGCTTTGTCAAATTCGGCAGAATATCTTTCTACGTTTCTGCCTCGCTTTGCCTCGATGGCATAACCCGTGGTCTGAATATATTCGTTCGACATATTCCTTATGTTTTTTTCCATCAGGTCATATGTATCTCCGGTAACCGAATTGTTTAATTCATATACAAGTTTGTAATAATCCTGCTCACTCTTATAGTATCTTTCAAGCGAATCCGAGGTCTTGGTATTAAGATAATCTGTCATGTTGCTCTGAACATCGGTGAGCGCTTCGGCGAGTTCGTTAAGTTTTAAGTTATCACGGTAAACCGAATCCATTTCCCTCGTCATCATGTTGATACCGAATATAAGCATGGCATTAACTATAAAGATAAGGATACTTGCCATTATGAAGATAATGCTTAACTTAAGCTGCAGCGAATTGGCGGGTTTGGTAGACTTTTCTCTCATTCAGTCACCTCCTCGTTTTCGCTTAAGTAATCGGATACGTTGCTCTTGTCGATAAGAGTAACGTCCGTAAGCATATACTGGCTGGTGTAGCCGTATTCTTCATATTCTTTTATGGCGTCTACACAGTAAACACCCATCTGATATGTATCAACCGAAATGGTTGAGTAAATGACGCTTCTGGAAATACCTTTTAAAATCGACTCGGAATCGTAATATCCTAAAATAGCCGATTTACCTACCTTGTTGTAGTCTACGAGCGACTGATATACGCAGTTGGTGTCTGTTTCGTTAAGGCAGACAATAACGTCGGGAGTTTCCTGCGATCTGAAAATATCACGAATGGATTCTTCGGTGGTAAATGTATTTCTGTTATCCACATAAGCCTGGGATAATTCAATCTGAATCTCGGAATTGTTTTCGGTGGAAACAACATTCTGAATACCGGACCATACAAGGGACTGGTTGTTGTTGTCCGAATAAGAGTTAACGAGTGCGACAACCTTTAAGGTGTCATTCATATGAGTTGAAGCTGTGGTTTTGGAAAGCTCATACTCCCTTGCAATCTTAACAATCTGCTTGCCGTACTCACGTCCCAAATTATAACTGCCGACACCGACATAACAGCAGCGAAGCGAATTGGCACTGTCGCCGTAAACGGTAACAACGGGAATGCCTTCGTAAACCGCTTCATTTATCAGATCTCTCATTTCTATGCTCTCATCAGCATGGACGATGATACCGTCCACCTTTGATGCGATTGCAATTTCCATGAGTTCCGTATTACTGTAATCCTCCGACAGATTTTCGCCCATCATTTCGACACATACGCCTTTTTTTATGCCTTCCTCGTATGCGCCCTTATAAACCGATTTCCAGAAATCAAGCTCTCTGTCAGACGAAATCATTACATAGTATTTGCTGAAATTTACATCCGAACTGCTTACGGCGCTGTAGGTATCACCCGCGTGTCTGGCGGCACTTATGGTACGTGAGAAATATAAAGCAACGGCAACAAAAATAACAGCCACTATAAGAATCATGACCGAATAGACGAATACTAAATTTCTGGTTGAAATTCTTTTCTTCTTCATTACTTGGTGCTGTCGCCTTCCTTTTTATCTGTGAGGGCTGCGTCTTTTATGAATGCAAAAACAATTGCGAATACAAAGATTGCAAAATTTCTGCAGGTAAAAGCAGCATGTTCGTACGAGTGATTTGCAGCCACAAACCACCATACAAAAGGTATTAAACCGATTATAATAACGGGAATTCTCTGTGCAAATCCGTCAAAGTGTTTTTTGAGTCCTTTTTTTATGATCAGAACAATTACCGTAACGATTATAAGAAGCATCAGTAAAGCAAATGCTCTGTTCATAAAAGGAGAAATATTGTATTTAATTACTTTTATATATCCTGCTATTCTGCCTGTGTCCGTTGCGGACGAAGTTCTTGCAGAGATGGTTTTAAATGCATCTGATAAAGTATTCTGACCGGTAAATACGAGGGCGATAATCCATTTTGATGCCCACATAAATACATATCCGATGCCCCAGGTTAACGTATATTTTAAAACTGATAAATATGTTTTCTTGGTTTCTTCTTCCGTAAGTGCAAGCACTGCGATAAGCGGAAATGCAAGAGTCACAAGCGGATATGTGAGGAAATCAAAGTACGCAGTCGCGCATCCTGCCACAAGGAAAAATGTCATATATCCTTCGTTCTCTGTCAGTTTTTCGTTAAAGAACGCTATCAAAAGCATTTCAATAAGCATGATGTACATACAGATGCTTAAGGAAAGAGATGCGAAGGATGAAAAGAAAAACATAAAAGGGAGAGATGCCGCAAAAGAAAACGCAAGCTTCGACTGACCTTTTTTAGAAAAAAGAATTAAAGAAGCTGCTAAAAGAATCATTTGCAGACCTGCATTTAAAAGTCTTACCGAATTAAGCGAGGTAAATAAAAGAAGCGGTTTTAAAATAACCAGATAGCCGTGCCAGTATCTCGGATAAGGAACTTCGAGATTTGTCGTTGCACCGTTTAAATAGTCCGTAAGAGACAATCCGGGACACCACTCTTCTTCGTTGCCCACTTCGTTTCTGTATAAATTAAGCGCCTGATCAAAAGCCGAATGCTCTCCGTCGTAAATTGAAAGCTGAAGCATGAGACAATCGGTGAAATTACCGATTAATGTCGCATGATAATCGTCAATTATAAGTTCGTCCGTACACTCGGCCTTGATTGATTCTGCTGATGAATTGACATTTGCCATGATTTTTGAAGTCGGAAGCAAATGAACCAAAAGCAGGAGTATTAATCCTGCTATTGGCATCAGTAAAAGAATTATCAGGTTTTTAATTATGGCTTTTTTCATGCGATGGGTTCAAAATCAGCCGCTCCGTGTTT
>JAEEGK010011079.1_pt1 | contig 20659 bp, 19 predicted proteins | sample 8958771 | NCBI WGS metagenome assembly JAEEGK01 (sample SAMN16246547, study PRJNA631951) | gut metagenome | biome: gut microbiome; feature: rumen; material: SC-attached | host: Bos | place: Iran: Karaj | collected 2018-10
TGACCCTGATGACAACAAGTTCGTTGACTGCGCCATACAAGCCAACGCACGTTACATTGTGACCAATGATAAACACTATGAAGTGCTTAGGTACATTGATTTCCCTAAAGTGGGTGTTATAAAGTTGATGGACTTTCTGCTGTTGATTCATGGGTAATTGCGCCAACCGCAAATGTCAAGAGTTGATTCCATATTAACTCCATATTGACATCGCCTTTTTTGACAAATCTGACTTACTATTCCTTCGAGACAAGTACATGCCCCCTATGTCCTATCCCTTGAACACCGTTTCTCTATGATAATCAAGATACTTTGCTCTTGCGTCGTTCATCGGAAGAAACTGGAACATCTGTTTTTCCTTAATTCCTATGCGTTCCTTTACCTGACGTGAAAGCCAGTTCGAAATAGACACTCGTTTGTCATCGCTGAAGGTGATATAGCCTCTGTCAAAAAGTTTGTCATAGAGCGGGGACAATATAAACCCATTATTAGGGTCGATGCGTTCTTTAGAGTTAGATACCGCCCAAGGTTTGATATGACTAGCGATTAAAAGCGACTCTTCGTTTATCATGGTAATGGGACAGAACGGGCATTCTTCCAATAGTTTCCGGCGATATTCATCCTGCCCTTCGCGAACATATCTAATTTGCGGCTTTGGGGCAACAGGCTCTTCTCGTACACCATAGAAAGTTTCTTCATCCTGTTTAATTGCTCCGTAATTTTCGATAAATGTTTTGCGTTTCTCTATTTCCTCGAAATCGGCGAACAATTTTAGATAGAACATTGTTTGCCCGTTGTAATCAAGACGCATAGCAGAGATATAAGAGACAAGCGGCAGAGAAACCTCACGTATCAACCGATAAACTTTATCTGTTGAGTTGACATAGCCTCGTGGGCCAGCTATCTGTGATTGTTCTTTGACAGAAAAAACAATTATGCCTGATGGCAGTTCATTTATTTTCTCCATCCGTTCCGACCACAACATCCGCATTTCATCCTTACCACGGTATTCTTGTGACGGAGTTAAGTATTCTGATTTGATAGCCAACATATAGGCTTGTAAGTCCTGACGAAGTACAAAGCATGTCGCAGTAAAGCCTATCTCGCCAAAGAAACTCTCCATCTTATCACGAGACCCAACATACAGCTTTGCTTCACCATTACCGTCCCCCAACTTGTTCTTGGGCATCACCCAACTGTCGGCAACAGTAATTGGTGTTTCGTAGGTATCTACAAATTTGAATTTTTCTCCCTCAATTATCATAATGAAACTCCGTATTTGGTAATATCCATTTGCTTCAGTATAGCTATCAGCACATCGACAACAATGCTGTTGCCGGCTTGCTGATACATCGAGGTGTCTGATACAACTATTTTGAAGGAATCCTTAAAGCCCATTAGACGCAAGCATTCCCTTGGTGTCAGCTTACGGATGCGTCCTTTGTGTGTCACGTAATTGTCAACGCCTGCTCTATGCATCTTGTGCATGGACTGAAGTAACGGACGTGCCACATCTAGGTCCGTCTCAGTTGAAGTCTTAAAGTTTTTAGTACCGCCAGCTAATACGTAACGAGCAACTTTGTCGGACAAATAGTACTTTTCCTCAACGTCGCGTACATCGAAGACGAATTCGTCAAAAGCCTCATCAGTAGGTGTCAATTCAGAGTCAGGATGATAAACAAAATCACCATGCCAATTGAATTGTTGATTTCGTTTCTGGCAGAGCTGAATATCTCCGTTTATCTGAGTGTAGAACTTATCGTGATTCTTATGACTGGTTACAAACTTAATGCCTTTTTCCTTCAAGAAATATTTTGTGTCGATGTAGTCTTCTAGAAAATCATACATTTTGTATTCCAACTCAATTGGTGCAGGGAACTCAAACTTTGTCTTTTTCTTGAAGCCTAAACAATAGACACGTTCACGATGTTGTGGTATGCCATAGTCACTGCTGTTTAGCACGCGGAACTTCACATCGTACCCCAGTTCGTTGAATATATCGTACATTACATGCCAAGTACGTCCTTTATCATGATTAAGTAGACCACGAACATTTTCAAACAGGAAAACCTTTGGTTGTGTCTCTTTGACAACTCGGGCAAACTCATAGAACAGCGTTCCACGGGCATCCTCAAATCCTAAACGATGGCCTACCATCGAAAAGGCCTGACACGGCGCTCCACCAATGACAAAATCTACGTTATCTTTATACCGTCGGGCATCGAAGTCCCGAATATCCGTAAACCAATCTTCCTCTCTTATTTCGTAGTTTGCGAAATAACTCAACTTGCATTTGGGCTCAATATCGCCAGCAAACATAATCCGATGCTTCAGTCCAAGTCGTTGGAAAGCATGCTCTATTGCACCGATACCGCTGAACACTGTTCCTATCCTAATAGTGTTTTGGGGTTGCGAGAATTGTAAGTCCTTCCACAATGTACCATCAGATAATGGCGTTTGTGGTATTTGCTTCTTGTATTCCAGCGCCAACGCACGATCTTTCACTATGCGTTTTACTTTATCTATCTTTTCTGAACTTTCCTTGATGTCCTTCTCTACTGTAGCCATGAAAAAGCCCTCTCTTCGTTTCGAAAAGGGGGCGTGGAAGAAGATGTGTTCAAGCAAGGCCTACCACAGCCTACATCAGACAACAATCTAATTGTCCACGCCCTTATGAGCGCAAACATCCAATTGCCTGTCTGACTGATGTGTTCTATAGAGTGGTAATTCTGCTTAACCAGTCAAATCAAGGATGCAAAAGACGCTATTATTCCTTTACTTTTTTTACGCTTTTAAATAGTTGTCCGCAAACACCCAAAACGAACGGGTTAATTACTCTTTCTCAACTACACATAAAAAGGTGTGGGTGCTTACATCTGCCTGTTCGTTATTCGAGGTCTTAGGAAACCTATGCAATAAAACAGACAGAGAAACACCCACGTTAGAGTATATAAACACCCGTAAAGTGTGCGTTGAGGATACTCGATCCTCGCAGCACACTACGGAGAGTATATACTACACCCCGTGGCAGTCACCCCTACTATGTTCTTGATTGCATATTCGGAAGTTCCTAAGTTTCGAATAACCAAAAACAAAGCGTCAGTAACGCCTTTCCATATGTAGTGCTCCACCCATCGGCTTTTTATCCATCACATTGGGTAGCATCATGTGGGCAGATGCAGTTGCAAAGATAGTGCAAATCGAGAGAAATACCAAATATTTTGGGATTTATTTGCATTTCCGAACCAATAGGACATTAGAAGGAACTAATGCAATCGATGACACCGTTGACAATAACTGCGATGAAAGTGGGGTAATTAATGTAGTTCCCTGATTTAGGTTGACTACCTATGTTTCTTAACCCTAAGATAGGTTGGCTCGGTTAAACGTTAAAACTTTTTCATATTGACTCTCACCTCTTAACCCTGTTGTGAGTTGACGGCTTAGTCATTAACCCTATTATTAGTTGACAGGGGGCAAAAGTAAACAAATTCCAGGGATTGTGCAAGAAGAAATGTTTTTTTTCTTTCTTGCACGCCCTGCAATTGTTTGTTAAGTCCTCTATTCCAGATGGCTTCCTTCATCCTCGTGCACTTCCTCCAATGAAGTGATAAGGATGCCCGTCTGATCGAAGATGGCCTCCTTGTAGGTCTTGCCATCAATCTCTGGGTTCTCACCTCTTGCCAATGCTGGTGCATAGGTGTCCTCAATCTCATTGATACACCTTAGTTGCTCTTTGAGCAGCAGATAATTTCTTTTCTTCATATGATTACGCTTTAAGTTGTTGATGATGCTTGTTTCGCCTTGATATGCTCCTGTCTGTAGCTTTTCCAGTGCTTCTTTAGTTCACCGGTACAGTTGGCGGCATCCCTTGGGGTCATCATGTCAATACTCATATGCATGCGCTCTTCGTTGTAGAAGCTGACAGCTACTATAATTGCAGCTGTAACCTCTGCAAGTGTCGTGAAGCGCTTGCCCTTGAGCAGTTCGTTCTTCATCGTGTTGTTGAGCCGTTCTGCCTGGGCGTTCTCCTTGGGGTTCCCGTCCTCCGTCATGCTGATCCTGATGCCGTGTTCCGCCAGCAGGTCTACATAGCGTTTGCTGGCATACTGGACACCGCGGTCTGAGTGGTGAATCAGCGGCTGCTGCTCTTTGGGGATGTCCTTGATGCGCTCCAGGGCCATCTCCAGGGCGCGTATCGGATATTGCGTATCAAGTGTAGGACCTACGCTCCAGCCGACGATCTCCTCTGTATATGCGTCCAATATCATAGACAGGTAGCAGAAGCAGTATCGGGTGGCATCCAGCCATATTACTATATAGGTAATATCGCTCACCCACAGTTGGTTGGGGGCTGTCGGGATAAACTCCCTGATGAGGTTCGGATATAGCGGAAGCCCATGCGTGGAGTCTGTCGTACGAGGCTTACGCACACGTTTCCTGACCTTCAGCCCGTATCTGTCCATAAGAGCCTCGAAACGGTCGCGCCCCATGGGCTTGTTGCCTGTGAAGTCGCGCTTGTACATCCTCCAAAGCTTCTCGCCACCGAGACCCGGATCCTTCTTGCGGATCTCATGGACATAGGCAAGGGCAAACTCCTCCTGGGCAAGCCTTCTGAGCTGCACATCCTCGTCTCTCTGGAAATATGCCTGCTTAGATACACCAAGCAGCCTGCACAGACCCTCTATCGGGTATTTCAGAGAGTCCCGTGCATGCAGGCTCGTCACTGCTTGGTGCCAGCTTTTTTTCGGATGGAGATGTTAAACTGCTTCTCGGCAACATTTATCATCTCATCATAAAGGTCGGCACGCATGGACGCTTCGCGAAGAGCTTTCCTCAATCCCACCACCTCAGATTGTAAGGACTGCATGTCCTGAGGCAGAGGAGATTGAAGAGAATCCTCAATGGCTTTCTTCTTACTTCTTTCCTCCACAAGCTTCATACGTTTGTTCTTGTAACTTGGGTTTTCGGCTACAAAGTTACGAATCCAATTCGAAATTGTCCAATCTGATACAGGAATAATTTTCGAAATCCTTGTTTTTCCCATGTGTTTGTCACGATAAAGTGATATCACTTTGTCGTAATAAAGTCTTTGCTTTTCTGTTTGATACTTTACCATTTTGTTGACTGCTTATGAGTCAACTTTTTCCAGGGTAAGACAGTGTTTCAGAAGAAAACGGGAGGTTGGGAGGTTAAAATGCGAATGCCATCAAAAACAAGTTTTGTATTCTGTCAAAGCCAGTAGTTAGAAAAAAGTTGTAGATATTCTTGCATAATTCAAGGAAAGTTCGTATTTTTGCCACCGATAAATATAATTGTAACTATTCAAACATTATTCAATAACTTAAACAACAACGACAATGAAACAATCATTTCTATCTTTACTCATTCTCCTGACGACAGCCACGGGAGTATGGGCCAAGGACTGGACGACCAGGTATTTCACCGCCAACGGCCTGAACTTCGAGCGGCAGAAAGACAATACGATGAAGCTCGTTAAGGAAGGTCAGAGGACCGAATACTTTGGCGACTTGGACGAGTGGGGACTGACGGCCACCGCCAGTACGAAGACTCAAAAGGTGGGCATTGCCAAATATACCGAGGAGAGTTACGAAATACCCGCTGAGGTCAACGGTATGCCTGTGACGGCAATGGAAAACGGCGTGTTTTCTGGCAACAAATACATCAAGACCGTCACCTTTGCCGACGGCCAGATGACCATCATCCCATACGCTGCCTTCAAGAACTGCACGGCCTTAGAGCGGCTTGACTTCAGCGGGTCGAGCATCAGTCAGATTGATAAGGAAGCGTTCAATGGCTGCACGGCGCTGGTCAGTATCGACGACTGGGGCGTGGTCGACAGCCTCGGGATGAATGCTTTTAAAACCTGCACGGCGTTAGAGGCGCTGAGCATCAGTCCAAGCATCACTCAGATAGTGTCGAGCGTCTTCAGCGGCTGCACAAATCTGAAAACCGTGCGCTTCGAGGATACTGAGACGCCCATTCGCCTTGCTAACTCTTCTACATCCATCTTCTATAACTGCCCTGTCGAGAAAGTCTATCTCGGTCGCAAGTTGGCCAATAACAATGGTAATGCGTATTTCACCAATGGTATCTTGTTCAAAGACCATAAAACCATCACGGAGTTTGAGCTGGGCGAGCTGATAGACACCATCCCCAACAGTCTCTTCGGCTATATGAAGTCGGAGATGACCGTGAAGGCTCCCAACGTGGTACACGTCGCCGAGAATGCCTTCAACAATAGCCAGAACATCACCCTCATAGCCCCTAAGCTGAAGACCATTGGCAAGCGTGCGTTCCAGAGCAGTGTGCTGCCGTCGTTTACCTTCACCATTGAGGACATCGGTACGGAGGCTTTCTACAAAGCCACCATCGACGAGATTGTCATTACCAACGCGGTGAAGACTATTCAGAAGAGTGCCTTCAGCAACACCAATACGAGGGTGCTCCGCATTGAGGACGGCGACGAGCCGATAGAGCTGGGACTTGACACCAGAGTTGACGAGAGCAAGCCTGAACAGCGCTATAACAACCCAGGATGGCTCATCAGCAACGAGCTTGAGGAACTTTATATTGGGCGGCCCATCGGCCACGAGGACCAGTTCGTCACCAGCAGTAATGCCACCTCGCTGCAGTTCAAGCCCGTTTCAAGCTTTTCGAACTATATACCGAACCTGAAGAAGCTGACGCTGACGAAGGTGAAGGCACTGCAGGTCAACAGCTTTGCCAAATGTACCAAGCTGACGAGCGTCAGTATGCCGATGTTGGAGGAGGTACCCAAGAACTGCTTTGCTGGCTGCACGTCGTTAGCTGAGGAGGGATGCATCAGCCTGCCGAAGGCGACGGTCATTCAGGAGGCGGCCTTTTCGGGCTGCACTGGCTTGACGACGGAAGCCTTCCTCGACGCGCCGGAGTTAGAGACGATAGGCACTTACGCCTTCAAGGACTGCACGGGTCTGACTGGGTTCACTGTTCCCACCAATGTCACCAAGCTCGGTAGTTATGCCTTCGATGGATGCAAGAATCTGAAACGGGTGACGCTGGCATATGGCGAGACGCCCGTGATGATGGGTTACGGCTACCTCGGTGAAGAACTGTATATCGACCGTGGTGCGTGTAGCCTTGATTATCCGGATAAGTCTTTTTCGATTTACGACGGTTATGACTATACCAACTTGAAGACCATTATCTTCGGCTCCAACGTCAAGGACGTGAGCGGCTGGAGTATTGAAAGTCCGAACGTTACGACTGTGCAATGTATGAATGCCGTGCCGCTGCCACTGGTAGCCACCGACGATGCAGGGCAGCACGGTGCCTTGTTCCCAGAGTTGTATGATACCCATCACGTTAATCTGGGCTATGTGGTGCAGAATACCGCTAAGCTCATCGTGCCTCGTGGCACGGTGCGTGCCTATAGGAATGCTCACGTCTGGAAGGGCTTCAAGACCATCGTCGCCGAGGGTGAGGTCCCGGTGGCACCTGCCGCCGACTATGTCGCCGGGCAGGCTCCCGACGGTTTCAACCCTGTGGCAGCCGACCAGAACGGCGACGGCGTTTTCAACATCCTCGACATTGTGATCATCATTGACGACCTGACGGCGAAGTAAAAGGCAACCTTATTCTACGTCAACAACAAGATTCCCTCAAAAAGGCGAAAAAGCGGCATTTCTTTTGGAGGTGTCGCTTTTTTTGCGTACTTTTGCAGCAGCGATGCTACCAGTACTTCATTTCTATGACTTCGGCGAGGGCGTGACCGCCTTCAGCACGACGCGGCGAGGCGGCTTCAGTAAGGACAGCTACGGCGAGTTCAACATCAACCGCTATTGTGGTGACTGCGAGGAGGCCATCAGCAGGAACCGTACACTTCTCTGTGGCGTGTTGGGGATTGACGACAAACGCCTGCTGATGCCGCATCAGGTTCATGAGACGAAGATTGTGGCTGTTGACGAGACCTCGCGGGAGTCTCAACTTGAGGGTGTTGACGCGCTGATGACCAATGTTTCGGGCATCTGCATTGGTGTCTCTACGGCCGATTGCATCCCCGTACTGCTCTACGACAAAGCGCATCAAGTTGTCAGCGCTATTCACGCTGGTTGGCGGGGCACCGTGAAGCGTATCGTTGAGAAGGCTGTAGCACAGATGACCGCCGTTTACGGCTCCCGTCCTGCCGACATGATTGCCCAGATAGGTCCAGGCATCCACATTGAGAGTTTCGAGGTCGGCGACGAGGTCTACGAAGCCTTTGCCGCCGCAGGTTTCGTGATGGAAACCATCAGCCGCCGTTATGGCGAGAAATGGCACATCGACCTACCCGAGTGCAATCGTCAGCAGCTTCTCCGCACCGGCATTCCCGAAGCCCAAATCAGCGTCTCCCCCATCTGCACCTACCAGCACCCCGACCTCTATTTCTCCGCCCGTCGTCTCAGCATAAATTCCGGCCGCATCTTCACTGGCATTGTGATGGGTTAGTGCGTCTCAGTAGACTCTAATTCCATATTTCAAGATTTGCTGTTTAAACAAAGGGTTCATGTTTTCCCGCATCCGTACCACGTCAACATCACACCCGAGTAACTCCTGTAAATAGATTTTCACGCCAGCTCGGTTGAAGAGGTTCGGTATCATCTCCACGCACACGTCAACGTCGCTACCCTCTTTCTGCTCATTTCTTGCAACGGAGCCAAAGAGTAGCATCGAACTGACGCCGTAGTGCTCGTTGAGATACTGGCGAGTGGAGCGTAGCTTTTCTATTGTCTGTGTCCTGTCCAACATAAGCATTCTTCGTTTTCTGCTGGCAAAGATAATGATTATTTCTGAAACCACAAAAGAAAAGGCTGGAAAATTAGTGCGCCTCCAGCCAGTTCTCGCCGAAGCCGGAGTCGGCGACGAGGGGGACGTTAAGGGGGAAGGCACGCTGCATCTCTTCTAGAACGATGGCCTCTACCCTACTCTTTTCCTCCGGGTAAACGCTGAAGTTGAGTTCGTCGTGTACCTGGAGAATCATCTTGCTTCGGATGCCCTCGGCCTTGAAGCGCTGGTGAATGCGAATCATCGCCACCTTGATGATGTCGGCGGCGGTGCCCTGAATGGGCGCGTTGATGGCGTTACGCTCAGCAAAGCCGCGCACGGTGGCGTTGGCTGAATTGATGTCAGGCAGATAGCGGCGACGGCCGAATAGGGTAGTGACATAGCCTCGCTGACGTGCCGTCTGCTTGGCCTGCTCCATGTAGTCGTGAACGTCGGGGAATGTGGCAAAATAGCCGTCGATGAGCTGCTTGGCTTCATCGCGGCTGATGTCTAAGCGCTCAGCGAGGCCGAAGACGGTGATGCCGTAGATGATGCCGAAGTTGGCTCGCTTTGACTTGGTACGTTCGTCGCGTGTTACCTCTTCAATAGGTTTCTTGTAGATATTGGCGGCGGTGGCAGCATGCAGGTCCTTGCCTTCACGGAAGACGGCAATCATCTGCGGATCGTTCGATAGGTGAGCCATCACGCGCAGTTCAATCTGACTGTAGTCGGCTGAAAAAAACAGACAACCAGGTTCCGGTATAAACGCCTTGCGGATTTCCTTTCCGTCTTCACCCCGAATGGGAATATTCTGCAGGTTGGGGTCGCTCGACGAGAGTCGCCCCGTGGCTGTCACCGTCTGGTTAAACGATGTATGAATATGTCCGGTACGCGGGTTTATCAGCTTGGGCAGGGCATCGATATACGTGCCGATGAGTTTCTTCAATCCTCTGTGTTCCAATATGTCAGACACGATTTCATGCTTATTGCGCAGTTGCTGTAGCACTTCTTCCGAGGTGACGTACTGCCCCGTCTTGGTCTTCTTGGCTTTTTCAACGATTTTGAGTTTGTCGAACAGAATTTCACCCACTTGCTTCGGCGAGGCAATGTTGAACGATTGTCCTGCCAACTCATAGATACGCCCCTCTAATTCGTTCATTCGGTTAGTCAAAATTGTTGACGTTTCCTTCAGTGAATCAACGTCTAAGCACACGCCGTTCATCTCCATTTCGGCGAGCACGGGCATCAGCGGCATCTCAATGTCGTAGAACAATTTCTCGCACTCAAACTTCTTCAGTTCGGGCTCCAGCTTGTTTTTCAGCCGCAGGGTGATGTCAGCATCTTCGGCGGCATATTCGTAGACGAGGGTAGGGGAGAGGTCGCGCATTGAGCGCTGGTTCTTTCCTTTCGGACCGATGAGCTCATCAATATGAATGGTCTTATAGTTAAGGTATATCTCAGCCATGTAGTCCATGTTGTGACGAAGCTCGGGCTGAATGAGGTAGTGGGCAATCATGGTGTCCCACATCGGGCCTTGTAACTGAACGTTATAATTTCTTAAAACTTCTAAATCGTACTTCAGGTTCTGCCCGACCTTCAATATTTTGGGGTCTTCGTAGAGTGGTTTGAAAATATTGACTATTTTTAAGGCTTCTTCACGTTCGGCTGGCACGGGGACATAAAACGCCTCAAATTCGCGTACGGCGAAGCTCAAACCCACCAATTCGGCATCGATGGCTGACGTTGAAGTGGTTTCCGTGTCTAAACTGAGAATTTCGTTTGTCAAGAAATAATCACGAATTTTCAGCATTTCTTCCTCATTTTCAACCAGTTTATAGTCGTGAGGAGTGGTTTTTAACGTCTCAAAACTCGAATTTTCGCTCAAATTCGCACCGTCGGCGGGTAATTCTGCAAACAAATCGAGTTGTCCGTTAACGGGCGTTTGCGGTTTTTGTGGTTTTTTAAGAATCTTGTCTGCGAGCTGCTTGAACTCCAGTTCGGTGAAGATTTTGCCCAGTTCTTGTTCGTCAGGTTCCACGAGTCGGAGTTCGTCCATGTTGAGTTCGATGGGAACATCGGTCTTGATGGTTGCCAGGAAGTACGACATCTTGATATCGTCAACGTGCTCTTCGATTTTCTCGCGCAGCTTACCCTTGATCTCTGCCGTGCGACTCAGCAGTTGTTCGACGGTGCCGAAGTCGGCGATGAGTTTGGCGGCAGTCTTTTCTCCGACACCGGGGCAGCCCGGGAAGTTGTCGGCAGAGTCGCCCATCAGCGCCAGCAGGTCGATGACCTGGGTAGGGTAGGAGATACCATATTTCTGACAGACCTCTTGCGGACCCATCACCTCGTAGCCGCCTCCGTGACGCGGACGGTAGATGTTGGCATGCTCCGTAACCAGCTGCCCGTAGTCCTTGTCTGGGGTTAGCATATAGCACTTCACGCCGATGGAATCAGCCTTTTTGGCAAGCGTTCCGATGACATCGTCAGCCTCGTAGCCATCGACCTGCAGCACGGGAATGCGGTAGGCTCGCAGTATGTTTTTGATAATAGGAACAGCCGCGTGAATGTCCTCTGGCGTAGCGTCGCGCTGTGCCTTGTAGGCAGGGAAGGCCTCGCTGCGGAATGTTGGTCCGTGAGGGTCGAAAGCCACGCCGATGTGCGTTGGCTGTTCCTTCTGCAGCACCTCGTTCAGCGTGTTGCAGAAGCCGATGATGGCACTGGTATTCTGACCCTTGGAGTTGATTCGCGGGTTCTTGATGAAGGCGTAATACGACCGGTAAATGAGCGCGTAAGCGTCTAAAAGGAATAGTTTATCCATAACAAGTGAGAATTTTCGCGTAAAATTACTAAAAAAATTCTGATAATCGAAAGTTTTTAGCTAATTTTGTATCAAAATTCAACAAAGATGGACTATTTATCACTTATCAAGCAGCCAATAGAGCAGGATTTGAGTCTGTTTATCGACATGTTTAATGAGTCGCTCACCCATACTGACGGCCTTCTGGGTTCGGCCCTTTCGCATATCCGTCAGCGTGGCGGCAAGCGTATGCGCCCGATGCTGATATTGCTGGCAGCCAAGAACTTCGGAACGGTGTCTGAAGTTACGCAGAACGCTGCCGTTGGTCTCGAACTGCTGCATACGGCCTCGCTCGTTCACGACGATGTGGTCGACGAGAGCAAGGAGCGCCGCGGCCAGGCATCGGTGAATGCCTCGTATGATAATAAGGTGGCTGTGCTGGTGGGTGATTACATTCTGTCGACGGCCTTGCTCCGCGTGTCGCTGACTGATAATCAGAAAATCATACAATTGCTGGCTGAGCTCGGTCGGACGTTGGCTGCTGGTGAAATACTCCAGCTGTCGAACATTCAGAATCAGGAGATTTCAGAAGACGTTTATTATCAGATAATTAACAACAAGACCGCTGCACTTTTTGAGGCCTGTGCCAAAATCGGAGCCATCTCGGCAGGCGCTAACGACGAGGAGGTAGCGGCCGCTGCAAAATTCGGACAAAACATCGGCATGATTTTCCAGATTCGCGATGATATCTTCGACTATTTTGACTCGAAGGAAATCGGTAAGCCCACCGGCAACGATATGGTTGAAGGCAAGCTGACGCTGCCCGTAATCTATGCCCTGAACAACTCGCATCTGGAATCGATGCATACGTTGGCGCGTAAGGTGAAGGCGGGCACCGTAAACTCCGATGAAATCGCCGTGTTAGTGGAGTTCACCAAGGAGCAGGGCGGTATTGAATATGCTGAGCGGCGCATGGAGGAGATAGCTGCCGAGGCCCGCGTGTTCATTGATAAATACGTCAAGGAAAAGGCTGTCAAGGAAGCCCTGACAGCCTATCTCGAATACGTCATTCAGCGTAACTATTAGAAAAACTTCACCTCTTCGCCGACAACCTCGCTCAGCAGCAGGTTAGCCAGGCGCGATGTGCCCATGCGGAACCACTGGTTGGTGAGCCATTTCTCGCCTAACACCTCTTTGACGATGGTGTAGTAGATGAGTGCGTCCATCACGCTGTTAAGGCCTCCAGCGGGCTTAAAACCAATCTGTATGCCCGTTTCCTCGTAGTATTCCTTGATAGCCTGACACATGACGTAGGCAGCCTCAGGCGTAGCGCTGATTTTCTCCTTGCCGGTCGATGTCTTGATGTAGTCGGCACCGCTGTACATGGCCAGAATTGAGGCTGTCTTGATGTTGGCAGCCGTGCCTAAACAGCCCGTTTCAAGGATAACCTTCATCTTCTTGTCGCCGCAGGCCTCCTTCATCTGCTGGATTTCGTCGCAGACGGTCTCGTAGTCGCCGCTGAGGAAGGCACCCACCGAGAGCACCATATCAATCTCCGTAGCGCCGTCTTTCACGGCCAGGGCCGTCTCTATCGTCTTCACCTCAATCAGTGCCTGAGACGACGGGAAACTGCCGCTGACGCAAGCTATTTCAACGCCATCGACCTCGAGGGTTTCGCTGACGATCTTGGCAAAGCGTGGATAGACGCAGATGGTTGCTACATGGGGTAGGGCGGGGTAGGCCTCCTCAAACTGGTTTACCTTCTCAGTAAAGGCCAGCACGCTCTCGTCCGAGTCGGTGGTCTTCAGGGTTGTCAGCTCGACGCTGCCCATCAGGAACCGCTTTACTTCGGGCGTGTCGTTCTCGTGTACTTTCTCGGCTATGATTTTCTTCACGGCCTCCTGTACTTCCTGGTCGCTGATTTCGAGGTTGTACTTCGACAGAGCCTCTTCATAGATTGTTTTTTCTGCCATAGTTTTTTATGCTTTAAGTTTAGGGTTTTCAATATGCCGCAAAGCGTCGCGGCGGGTCTTCTTTTCTATCGATTTCAGCAGCTCTTCGGTCAGGTCGACACCCGTCTGATTAGCCAGGCAGATGAGTACCCACAGCACGTCGGCCATCTCCTCGCCCAGGTTCTCACGCTCGCCCTGCTTGAAGCTCTGGTCGCCGTATTTACGGGCAATTACGCGTGCTAACTCGCCCACTTCCTCGGTTAAAATGGCCATGTTAGTGAGCTCAGAGAAGTAACGTACGCCGTACTCCCGAATCCAGCTGTCAACAGCTTCTTGTGCCTCTCGTATCGTCATCGCCATGAGAACATTATGATTAGTAACAGTGCGATGATAAGCAGTATCATCACGATATTCTGCTTGTTGTCGCGTTCGTATTCCTGCCAGTGGAAGGCTTTGAAAATGACTACCAGTAGCCATAGGGCAATACCGATGCCGCAGGCAATTACTCCCGACTGTATGGCAAAGAAGCGCACCATAATGCAGCCGATGAGCATCAGAATGATACCTGAAATCTGGATTTCTCTGAGGTATTTTTTCATCTGTTGATTGTTATTTTGGGTAAATATGGAATCTTCACGTTGATGTCTTTCTTGCCGAACCACACGCGGCTGATTGCCAGAAGGCAGCAGAACAAAACGGCCACGAGCACTTTTTCGGAAGCCGGTTTTGAGCGGTTCTTCCAGATGATGACTGGTGTTATAATGAGTAAGGCAGCCCACCACAGTTTGTTAGAAAGCTGCCACCACTCACCGCTCCAGAGTGTAAAGGCAGCCACAATCAGAAGGGCACCGACAGTCTCTAATATGTTGATGATTTTTGGCATCATATCACTCCTTGTTTTTGGTGTCCATGCAGATGGTGACGGGACCGTCGTTCAGCAGTTCGACCTTCATGTCGGCTCCGAACTCACCTGTGCCGACGGCCTTGCCAATTGCTTCTGACAACTGTGTGCAGAAAGCCTCGTAGAGGGGGATAGAATGCTCGTGGCTACCGGCACGGAACCACGACGGACGGTTCCCCTTTTTATAGCTTGCATAGAGCGTGAACTGGCTTACCACTAATGCCTCGCCTTCGACATCGAGGATGGAGCGGTTCATTACGCCCGCTTCGTCGTCGAATACGCGCAGGTTGGCTATCTTCTTCACCAGCCATTCTGCGTCTTCCATCGTGTCCTCGTCGCATATGCCCAACAGGATGAGGAACCCCTGCTGGATGTGGCTTTTCACTGCTCCGTCGATGGTGACGCTGGCGTGACTGACTCGCTGTACGACTGCTCTCATAGTTCTGATTTTTCGGCAAAGGTACAACATTATTTTTAAACTACCAAATTTTAATGACATGATGACAAAGTGACATCGTGACATTAAGGTGCTTGAACATATAGAACCATAAGAGAAAGAAATGGTAGGTAAATTAATTAGTATATAATATAATAAATAATATAATAATATATTATTATATTATTCTGAAATAGCATCTGTGCAACATAGTAAGTGCTTAATGTCACGTTGTCACGATGTCATTGTCACTAATCGGGAACGCTACTACCATCCGACTATCGTCGCTTACGTTTCTCAGCTTGCTAAGTTACGGCTCTCCCTGCGCGTGGAAATAGTCATATACGATCTGGGCTTTTGCGGGGCCTATGATAGCCGCCAGCGTTTCCACGTCGGCCTCCCGAATCCTACGAACCGATTTAAGGCCATTTAGAAGCCCGTCACGCGTTTTGGGGCCCACGCCTGGTATGTTGTCAAGCTCGGAGTGTAAAGCGCGCTTAGAACGCTTTTCTCGGTGAAATGTAATGGCGAACCTGTGAACCTCGTCCTGCAGTTGTGTCAGTACATGGAATAGCTCTGAGTCGGTCTTCAGCTGAACGCTCATCGGCGGGAATCCGTAAAGCAGTTCGTTAGTGCGGTGGCGGTCGTTCTTGGCAAGGCCCGCAATGGGTATATCCAGTCCCAGTTCGTCCTGAATAACTTCGCGAATGACCTCCATTTGCCCCTTCCCACCGTCGGCTACAATCAGGTCGGGCAGCGGCAATTGTTCCTGTATGAGGCGATGGTATCGCCTCGAAACAACCTCCTTCATCGATGCATAGTCGTCAGGCCCCACAACGGTCTTGATGTTATACCGCTTATAATCGCTCTTTGAGGGCTTCATTTTCTTGAATACAACGCAGGCCGCAACGGCATCAGTGCCCGAGATATTCGAGTTGTCGAAGCATTCTATCTGGTAGGGTAGGGTGGGTAGGTGCAGCTTCTCCTGCAGCTCCTTCATCAGCCGTACCTGTTTCTGCTCGGGATTCAGCTTTTCAGCCTGTTTCAGTCGGTCAAACTTATACTGTTTGCCGTTCTGAATTGACAAGTCGAGCAAGGTCTTTTTGTCGCCCCGTTGTGGGATTGTAAACACCACGTTTCCGAGTTCTATATCTACCGTTTGAGGCACGATAATCTCTCTGGCATCACTCTTAAAACGCTCTCTCAGCTCCACGATGCCGAGCTGCAAAAGTTCTTCATCCGTCTCGTTCAGCTTCTTCTTGTATTCTATCGTAAAGCTCTGGTTGATGCTGCCGTTCGATACGTGAAGATAGTTGATGAAGGCCATGTTGTCGTCGCTCGTGATCGAGAATACGTCAACGTTATTGATGGTGTGGCTCACCACCTCGCTCTTGCTTACAAAGCCGTCTAAAGCCAAGTATTTACGCTTCACTTCTTCGGCCTCTTCGAAGCGTAGTTCTTCACTCAACTTGAGCATTTCTTCCTTCAGTTCGCGCAGCACTTGGCGGGTATTTCCTTTCAGTATTTCGCGCGCTTGCAGAATGTTTTTCTGGTAGTCTTCATAGCTCTGCTTGGCTACGCAGGGCCCCAGGCATTTCTTGATGTGATAATCCAGGCAGACGCGATACTTACCCGTCTCTACGCCCTCCTTCGTGATGGGCTGTCTGCACGTTCTCGGATGGTACAGCTCTTTGATAATGTCAAGCACGGCGTACATTGTACCAATGTGTGAGTAGGGGCCGTAATACGTGCCGAATTTCTTGTTGATGGTGCGCGTCTTGAAGATGCGTGGTAGAAATTCGTTGGTGACGCAGATGGAAGGGTAGGTCTTTCCGTCCTTCAGCAGCACGTTGTAACGCGGGTTGTATTTCTTGATGAGCGAGTTCTCCAGAAGCAGGGCGTCTTCCTCGGTGTTTACAACCGTGTAGCTGATGTCCCAGATCTTCGAAACGAGTACCTTCGTCTTGAATCGGTCAACCTCTGTGTGGAAGTAAGACGAGACTCTCGACTTGAGACTCTTCGCCTTACCCACATAGATTATGGTGTGCTCGTTGTCGTAGAACTGATAGCTGCCGGGCTTGTCGGGCAATCGCCTGACAATACCGCGCAAGTATTCGAGCCTTTTCTCGTTCTCTTCTTTTGTCATCTTGTGTGTTCCACGTGAAACATTAGATGGTCATCAGCGTCGTCAAATCGATGTCTTTGAAGAGGTCACGACCGTGCAGACCTTCATCGGTAATCTCAATGATGAAGTTCATATACACCTTCTTCGGATGGAAGTGCTGCACCAGTTTGTAGGCAGCCTTTGCCGTTCCGCCTGTTGCAAGCAGGTCGTCGTGTATGAGCACCACATCGTTTTCGTTGATGGAATCGATGTGCATCTCGATGGTGTCAACGCCGTATTCTTTCGAGAACGATTCCTTGATGACGGTTGAAGGCAGTTTGCCGGGCTTTCTTGCCAAGACCACGCCGGCACCCAACTTCACGGCCAGAGCGGCAGCCATGACAAAACCTCGGCTCTCAATGCCAACGATTTTTGTGATGCCTTTGTCCTTGTAAATTTCGTAGAGTTCGTCTACCATAATTTTCATGCACTCGGCACTCTTGTAGAGCGTTGTAACGTCGCGGAAGTTGATGCCCTTCTTCGGAAAGTCGGGTATGCATCTCAGATTGTCAATCAGTACTTTGTTGTTCATTTTCAGTTACTTATATTGGTTACACACAGTTAATTGTTTCACGTGAAACATCAGCGCCCCATCAGCACCAGCATGGCATTGATGTCGCTCGGACTCACCCCCGGAATGCGGCTTGCCTGTGCCAGTGTCTCGGGCTGAATCCTCATCAGCTTCTGGCGCGCTTCGGTCGAAATGGCATTCAGGCTTTCGTAGTCGAAGTGCCCGCGAATCTTGATGTTCTCCAGCCGGTGCATCTTTTCTGCAACGAGTCGTTCGCGTTCGATGTATCCTTTATACTTTATCCGGATTTCTGCTGCTTCGCTGATTTCTTCCTGGCGGTTCTTTGGCTTGTTCAGCAGTTCTTTTAATTCGGGAATTGCATTCTCCAGCTTCTCGAACGACAGTTCCGGCCGGCTCACCAAGTCCGTGAGTTTGCAGCCATACTGGAGTGGGGTAGAGCCGAGTGCTTCCAATGCGCCGTTAACGAGTCGTGGCTTGATGGCAAATGAGTTGCAAAAGCGCTCGATTTCTTCAATGGCTTTTTTCTTTTCGAGCCACCAGTCGTATCGGTTTCTTTTTACGATGCCTATTTCGTAGCCGCGTTCCGTCAGTCGTGCGTCGGCATCATCCTGTCTCAGCAGTATGCGGTATTCAGCCCTCGACGTGAACATTCTGTAAGGTTCGTCTACGCCCTTTGTTACCAAATCATCGATAAGTACGCCGATATACGCCTCGTCCCTCGCCAATGTAAATGTTCCCTTTGCTGCAACACCGTTGCAGCCCAAACCGCCAGCCTTTAGTGCCGCGTTTATGCCAGCTACGGTTCCTTGGCCGCCAGCCTCCTCATAGCCTGTTGTGCCGTTTACCTGACCGGCCATAAACAGTCCGCTGATAATCTTCGATTCCAACGAGTGATTCAGTTGTGTCGGGTCAAAGAAGTCATATTCTATGGCGTAGCCTGGTCTGTATACCTTCACGTCTCTTAAGGCAGGAATATGCCGGAGTGCCGCAATCTGAACGTCCATGGGCAGGCTTGATGAGAATCCGTTCAGGTACATCTCGTTGGTGTCTGTTCCTTCGGGTTCCAGAAAGAGTAGGTGCTGTTCCCGGTCAGGGAAGGTCACTAACTTTGTTTCTATCGACGGACAATAGCGCGGCCCAATCGACTGAATCTGGCCGTTATAAAGCGGTGAATCGGCCAGTCCTGTGCGCAGCGTCTCGTGAACGTCTGGGTTGGTGTAGACCTCGTAGCATGGCAGTTGGGGTAGGGGACGTGGTGCGCTCATATACGAGAACTGCCGGTAGTCGTTTTCGCCGTCCTGTCGGGTCATATCCTCAAAGTGTACCGTTCGCTTGTCTATGCGCACGGGCGTTCCCGTTTTCATGCGTGCTGTGTTGATGCCGTGCTGGGCTATGCTCTCCGTCAAATGCTCTGCGGCAGGTTCGGCTATTCGGCCACCCTTCACCATCCGCCGCCCGATGTGCATCAGTCCGTTGAGGAATGTGCCTGCAGTCAGTACCACGCAAGGAGCCCGGAACTCTGCTCCCCAGATGGTCTTCACGCCCGTTACTCGTTTGGTGTGTTGCAAATTTGCAACACACTCAACAGTCAGCTCCTCCACCTGGTCCTGCCAGATATCCAAATTCTCTGTTTCATCGAGCACGCGCCGCCACTCCCAGATGAACTTCCCACGGTCGCATTGCGCCCTCGGACTCCAAACGGCTGGCCCTTTCGAGCGGTTCAGCATCCTGAATTGTATGGCAGTCGCATCAGTCACCTTCGCCATCTGACCGCCGAGGGCGTCAATCTCGCGAACAATCTGACCTTTGGCAATGCCGCCAACGGCCGGATTGCACGACATCTGGGCAATCTTGTTCATATCCATCGTGATGAGCAGCGTCCGCGCACCCATGTTGGCACTCGCTGTTGCTGCCTCGCAACCGGCGTGGCCGCCGCCAATCACAATCACATCGTAGTTCTGAGTCATTGTCTGTTATAATTTGCTTGCAAAATTACAAAAAGTTTCTGAAAACCAAGCGCAATCCAAAAATAATGTGTAAATTTGCAACCGTGATAGAAACAATTACCAGTTGTCAGAACCCGAAAATCAAGCTTTTGCTGCAGCTCCAGCAGAAGTCGGCCGTGCGTCGCAAGGCTGGCCTTTTCGTGGTCGAAGGTCGCCGCGAACTGATGCATTGCCTGGAGGCTGGCTATGAAGTTAACAGCGTCTATTGGTGCCCGGCGGTAGAGGTTGGGACAGAGCCGATACCGTCCTTGCCGCCCAGTGCCCGTCTGTTTGAAGTCTCGAAGGATGTCTACGAGCGTGTGGCCTATCGTGGCAGTACTGAGGGCATCATTGCCGAAGTCAGGACACGCCCGCTGACGCTTGCCGACCTGCACTTGGGCGAGCAGCCTCTCCTGGTTGTCGTCGAGCGTGTTGAGAAACCAGGCAATCTGGGGGCCATACTCCGTTCTGCTGATGCTGCCCGCGTTGACGCTGTCATCGTCTGCGACCCGCTTACCGACCTCTACAACCCTAATCTTATCCGTTCGTCGGTAGGTGGCTTCTTCAGCGTTCCGTGTGTAGCCTGCACTTCTGAGGAATGCATCAGATTCTTGAAAGCGTCTGGCATTCAAATACTTACCGCACAACTTCAAGACTCCAGCCTCTATTATGACACCGACATGCGGCGCCCAACGGCCATCGTTATGGGCACTGAGGCCACAGGACTCACCGACCAATGGCGCCAGGCTGCCGATGCCCACATCCGCATTCCAATGCTGGGACGTATTGACTCGCTCAACGTGTCTGTCTCTGCTGCAGTACTGATGTACGAGGCCGTGCGACAGAGACAAAGCTGTTGAGCTTTTCCGAGCCAAGTTGTTTCAGCATCACCCTGAATTCATAAAAAACAAAAAATATTTGCTGTTTATTCGTTTATTCATATTATAATGTTTACCTTTGCACAGTTTTTGGCGCTTGTGCGCTTTTTATTTATTTTTCAGATGTTTTAAATCAAGATGAACGTAATTACAAAAACCCTTCAACTGGCTGATGGAAGGACCATCACCATTGAAACCGGGAAAGT
>JAEEGK010011080.1_pt1 | contig 20659 bp, 18 predicted proteins | sample 8958771 | NCBI WGS metagenome assembly JAEEGK01 (sample SAMN16246547, study PRJNA631951) | gut metagenome | biome: gut microbiome; feature: rumen; material: SC-attached | host: Bos | place: Iran: Karaj | collected 2018-10
GATGAACTGAAAAAAATCAGACGAAAACAAAATCTTAAAAAAGTAAGAAATTGGACTATAGGATTATTAATAATTGCATTAATAATTGTAGGATTTATTATCAATTATAATTCTTATTATCGTGCCGAAAGAGATGTTTTAGTATCTGCTCAAAGTAACGAAAAATCTTTCTTTATTTCAAAAGCTGAAGAATATGATTCAAATGGACTTCCTCTTGTTAATATGTCTTGGTATGAAGTCATTAATTACTGTAATGAATTAAGTATAAAAAATAATTTGGCTTGTGTTTATATAATTGATGAAGAAGGAAATGTTAAAGCAGATTTTTCTATGCCGGGTTACCGACTTCCAACAAAAAAAGAATGGTTATGGGCCGCAAAGGGGGCAAAAGAAGAGGCTTTAACAAATTATTCTGGAGCTGATAGATGGTCTGCTAAAGAAGTCTCTTGGTTTATAGAAAACTCTTCAGAAACAGTACATCCAATCGCCAAAAAGAATCCAAATCGATTAGGTTTGTATGATATGTCTGGAAATGTTGCTGAATGGTGTTGGGATTCTACTGAAGATAATAAGCGCATAGTTTGTGGCGGTTTCTACGGTAATTCTGAGAAGTACCTGAACCTTGCATCAAATATTACGCATGTACCTGATTCTGGTGAAGTATACATAGGTTTTAGACTTGTCAGAAGCTATGTAAGAAAAAATGTAGGAGTGGAAAAATGAAAATATTACCTTTCGTAATTCCAGCGGCAGCTGCTTTGTTGCCACAACAAAATAAATATATAAAACCAGAAATTCCAGAACAAAAAAAAGATGAGGAACCTATTTATCAAGATGCAACTGAAGAGCATGCTATATTATTAAGAAAGTATGATGATTCAGAGCGATTCCTAAGATTCGCAGGACATAGTTCTCATAAGTCCCATAGTTCACACCGTTCGCATTCTTCTCACTCTTCTCATTCAAGTGGAAAACATAATTCACATACTTCTCATACAAGTGGTAGCTATGGAACTGGAACGACAGCGTCATCAACAAAATCTGCAACAACTTCTACTACACCAAAAGAAACTACCGTAGCTAAGAAAATCACACTGGGAGGTTCTATACCTTCAAATAATTATAGTGTTGAAAATTATGCAAACCTTAATTGGAAATTAGAGGGTTTCACATCAAAAGCAGAAATATACATTTATCAAGATAATAAACAAATATTTAATTTCCATGGAACTTCTTCAACAGAAACTAAAGCTTCAAATCTAAAATATAATTCAACTATAAAGTATCAGGTAAAAGTAGAAGAATCTGGAAAGTCATATTGGTCTAACGTTGTTACTCTAAAAACTGGAGAAGATCCATTTAAATATGACAAAAAAGATTTACCATTTGATGTTACAGAATTAGATAAAGAAATGAAAAAAATAGCAAACTCGATTGAAGATACAATCGAACTTCCTGAGACTACGACTCTATTTATCTCTGACTTTATATCAACAAGTCAAAAAAATGAATTAGGAAGAGAGGCTGCAATATCTTTACGAAAGGCATATAAAGGCTTGAATAAATATAAAGTTCTAGCTGTTACTGATGATCTTGATAAAAAAATGAAAGTTGCAAAAGGAACTCCTGATTATCATTCTGCAGTAGAGTATGGGGCAAGTGTAAGTGCTGATTATGTTGTTTATGGTGAAATTGGTCTTTTAGGGACAGACCAATATAAAATAAAAATTAAAGTGATTAACATCCTTGAACAAAATATTCTTACTGAAAAAGAAACTTTGATTCCTAAGAAATGAGGCATATAAAAATGAAGTATAATCAAATAAAGCAAAGGACTTTTGAAATCATTGAAAAAAGTCGCGATGGTGATAAAGCTAGCAAGATATTTGATGATTTTATAATTGGTCTTATTTGTATAAATGTAATTTCTATATTTATAGGAACTTTTTCAATAAGTGAGCAGTTAAACACTATTTTTCGATGGATAGAAGTTGTTTCGGTTATTATATTTACTATAGAATATTTACTGAGAGTTTGGACGGCCTCTTTATTACATCCAGAACTTTCAAAGATTAGAGCTACTGTGAAATACATTTTTTCATTTATGGCTTTAATAGATTTATTGGCAATACTACCGTTCTATTTTCCTTTTTTTATAAAAATAGATTTAAGAATTCTGAGAGCGTTGCGGCTTGTACGCCTTTTTAGGTTATTCAAAATGAATAGGTATACCAGTGCATTAACTACTGTATTTACTGTTATAAAAAATAAGGCATCAGAATTAATTTCATCAATTTTTGTTGTTTTCATATTGATGCTAATCTCTTCAGTATTCATGTATACAATTGAATCACCAGTACAGCCTGAGATTTTCAAAAATGGTTTCTCAGGTTTATGGTGGGCAGTAGCAACTTTTACAACGGTAGGTTATGGAGATATTTATCCAATTACAACTGCCGGAAGAATATTAAGTATGATTATGGCTGTTTTAGGAATAGCTTTGGTAGCTGTTCCTACAGGTATTATATCATCCGGATTCATGGAATTAAATGAAAAATCTTGTGATGAAAAACATTTCTGTCCTTATTGTGGCAAAAAATTAGACTAGTAAAAGGAGTATATGAAATGAAGTTCCCAAAAGTATTAATACCATTCTTAGCGGTTGTTCTTCCAACTGTTCATTTTGCAAATAATGAATTGCCTAAAACTAGAACAAACATAAAAACGCCAGATAGACATGATGAAGAAATAACTTCAGATGAATCAGATTCACAAGAAGTTGTACTTCGTCGATTTAATGACTCAGAACGTTTTCTTAGATTTGCAGGTCATTCTTCACATAGGTCTCATAGTTCCCATAAGTCTCATTCATCACACCAGAGTGGAAATCATAATTCTCACAGTTCCCATTATAGTAGTAGTTCTGGCAGTTCAGATTGTAATGGTTGTTGGTTTAATGTTGAAGAAGAAAACATTCAAGAAACAACAAATAATGAAACTCTAGTTGCAATGAAATAATTTATGTTTCCTGAGTTATCTATTTTTAATTTGATAATTCCAATGTATCCTCTTTGTGTTGCCTCAGGCTTCCTTGTAGGAACGAGTATATTATATCTAGATTTACGTAAACTTCAAATTGAAGAAAAACATGTCTGTTCACTTATGTGTTTTGTCGAAGCTGGAGTAATAGTTGGTGGTAAAATCTTATTTCTTCTGGCTAATATTCAAAAATTACCAACATATTTTTATAAGTTAGGATTTTTCGGAGTTCTTACTAAAACAGGTTATGTCTTTTATGGAGGCCTTTTTGGAGGTGTGTTGGCAATCTGGATTTTTTCAAAAATCTATAAACAGTTGTTTACAGAATCATTAATGTATGTTTTTGCCGTTACACCTTTGATTCATGCCTTTGGAAGAATTGGTTGTTTTTGTTCAGGATGTTGTTATGGAATAAAATATAATGGTTTTCTTAACGTTTATATGAACAATGTAAGACGCTTTCCAGTACAATTGCTTGAAGCTAGCTTGCTTTTATTTCTGTTTGTTATGTTGCAATTTTTTTTATTACAGAAACGAAAATATGTAATTGAGGTTTATTTTTTTGGATATGGATTAATTCGATTTTTCTGTGAATTCTTCCGAGGTGACGCTGCAAGAGGCTTTATAGGAACTTTATCTATTTCTTCTTGGATAAGTCTTTTGTGTGTAGTAATAAGCTGTGTGATTTTTACAAATAATTTACGAAAGAATATGGGGATTAATAAAGATGAACTTGCAAACACTTGAATATTATTCTGAACAATTTTCTGATTCTGTACTTCTTACAAATACTGCGGGAGAGCATCTTTTTATTTCGAAAGAAGACTTTGATATATTTTCAACAAATCCTGATAATCTTCCAGATCCAACAAAGGCTTTATTGAAATCTCGTTTCTTTTTATGTGAAAAAATTAATGAACCTGCCTTTAATAATATTTACGATATAAAATACCGTACAAAACATTCTTATCTTGAAAATGAAAGTCTGCTTCTAATGGTTGTACCAACAATCTCTTGTAATTGCAGTTGTGTTTATTGTCAGGTAAACAGTCGTAAAAATAATGCTGCTGAAAATGATATGAGCTTAAAAACAGCATTATCCTTCTGTGATTTTGTTTTTGCGCTTCCTCATAATAATATAAAGATTGAGTTCCAAGGCGGAGAACCATCTTTGCGATTTGATACTATAGAATTAATTGCACGACGAGTGGCTCATTTGAATAAAAAGAATAAGAAAAACATAGAATATGTAATTTGTACCAATCTCTTAAATCTTTCTAAGCATGAGATTAAGATATTAAAAAAATATAATATTGCAATTTCCACTTCACTTGATGGGGCTAAAACAGTACATGATAAAAACAGACCTTCAACACTCTATCCATCAACTTATGACTCCTTAGTTAAAAATGTGGAGCTTGCCCGAAATAATAAGATTTATCCTTCAGCTCTTGTAACAGTAACAAGTTTAAATTTGCCTCGAATGACAGAGATTATAGATACCTACATCGAAAATCATTTCGAGTCAATTTTTATTCGTCCTTTGAATAATTATGGCTGTGCGTTTAAGAATCAGAATGTTTATTACAAACTTGATGATTACATTGCTGCATATAAAAATGCAATCCTTTATTTGATAGAACGAAATCTTAAAGAGGATATTAATCTTCGTGAAGAAATGTTTTCAATAATTCTTAGAAAAATTTTTTCTCCATTCAATGACGGATTTGTTGACATGCAGAATCCATGTGCTCTTGGTCAGATGTGTATGCTGGTAAAACAAAATGGAGATGTTTATCCTTCTGATGAATCTCGTATGATTTCTGAAATGGGTAATGAGCATTGGAAGATGGGAAATGTGAATGATAAAAACTGCCTCTTAACTATGAAAGAAAAAAGAACTGAGATTCTGGAAAATGGACGGCTAGAGAACTATGAAGAATGCAAGACTTGTGTTTATAGTCCATTCTGTTATGCAGATCCAATAAAGAAGTGGTATATCGCTAATATTGCAGGACAGGATTACGAATCTTACTGCGGAATTAGAAAGGAATTATTCCGCTTTGTTTTTGAACAAATTAAAAATGCAGATGAAAAGAAACTGGCATTATTCAGAAGGTGGGCAAATGCGTAATTGTTTAAGTGATAATGAGACATATATTCTTATTCCAGGAATTAAAAGATACAAAGCAATTTGTTTAGTTACCGGAAAGGTTGAGATAATTCCTCAGCCAAGTGAAGAATCAGAAAAAATCAGTAATTTGCTTATCCGAGAAAAGGGAAAGAATCATCTCTTGTTCAGAATTGAAAACAGGGAATTAACATTCTTTATTACGTCAAAATGCAATCATAGATGTATAATGTGTCCGCAACAACTGGATATAGATCCAATTGATAACGATTTGATTGTTCAGCGAGTTATAGATAATCTTGATTATGACGTTCTTGATGGAATCTGCTTTACAGGAGGGGAGCCTCTACTTAAAATGCAATTCATTGAACAAGTTGTTCAAAATGCACCGGAGCATATTGATATTACAATTCTTACAAATGGTATCATAATGCCATCTGAGATCATTTTGAAATCACTACGTGTCAATCTTTGTGTACCTTTGTATGCACCATATGATGAACTTCATAATAAAATGACTGGTTCTGTTTCATTTTATAAAGTAGTTGAAAACTTAATGAAGATTTCTAAATATGAAACTCTAATAGAGTTGCGTTTTGTTATGACAAAACTTAATTATGAATGTCTTGAAGAATATGCACGTTTCGTTTGGCGTAACCTTCCCTTTGTTCAGGATGTCGCATTTATGGGAATGGAACTTACTGCAGAAGCACATAAGAATAAAGATGAACTTTGGATAAATCCAGAAAAATATATTGAACCTTTACAAAAAGCTGCATCATACTTAGATTGTTGTGGTGTGACTACCTGGATTTATAATCTCCCATTCTGTTTATTTGATGAATCATACAGAAGATTCCTTGTAAAATCTATTTCTCCTTGGAAAATACAATATTTGAAAAAATGCAATTATTGTAATTTTAAAGGAAATTGTGGAGGAATGTTTTTTTCTGATATCAAAGAATATGAGAAAATCTTATAATTTCTATTTGAATGCTTTATATCATTTTTTTTCATTCATTTTTGTAATCAATTACGAATTATAATTTATGAATTGACGCAGTTAATCATAACCGTTAAAATAATATTAATATGTTTGATGTAAAAGATTCTGATTTTTTTGATATGGAAGATGAGGCCTTTGATACAATCGTTGAAAATGACATTACATTTTCTGGTTGTGTTCGGATGAAAAAGCCTTTTATGATACGCGGTAAATTTTCTGGAAAAATCGATACAGAAAGTGATTTGGTGATTGATTCCGGGGCTGTTGTTGAGGCTGATATAAATGCTATGCGCGTGCTTATCCGTGGAAAGGTTAAGGGCAACGTGTACGGCGAAAAACTGATTTTTGTAACTTCATCAGGTTCAATCGATGGCGATATTTCTACACAGAAAGTTGTTCTGGAGCCTGGTTGTGAATTCTCTGGAAAGTGTACGATGGTAAAACAATGAAAAAAATAATTCTTTCTATAATAATTACATGTGCTGTCAGCAATTTATTGATTTCTCAAGCTGCAACAACCAAAAAGGATGCACTTCTTTTGCATAATAATGGTCGTGAACGCGAAGCAATTCAGGTTTGCGAAGAAGAATTAAAGGAAAATCCTAGAAATATCGAATCTTATGTTGTTATGTGCTGGGCTTTAATCGGAAACAAGCAGTATGCCGAAGCTGAACAGAGGGCAACTGAAGGTCTTGCAATCAGTCCTTATGATTTACGATTGACAGAATCTTTGGGTGAAGCAAAATATTATCTTGGTAAAAATAATGGTGCTATGGAGCAGTTCCAGAAATATGTTGCTTCAGCTTCTGAAAGTTCTGCCCGCTTAGGTTCTTCCTACTATTTTATGGGTGAGATTTTTATCCGCCAGGCCCGCTATCAGCATGCAGATATTGCTCTTTCTTCAGCAGTAAAAAAACAGCCTCTGCTTGACTATTGGTGGGTTAGACTCGGATATGCCCGAGAAATGGCCGGAAATTATCTTGAAGCGCTTAATGCTTACGAAGAAGCCTTGATTTTAAACTCTTCCTCAATTGATGCATCTCGTGGACGCGAAAGAGTAAGCGCAAAAATCAAATAACAAAGATAAATCATAAATGTGTACAAATACCTGTACAATCCGCTTTGAAACTTTAGGATGCCGCTTAAATCAGATTGAAAGTGAATCTGCCGCTAATTTTTTTACTCTATGTGATTTTAATGTAAAAATGGGCGGAGTGACTTCTTCTTCTCCAAAAGATTGTGATACGCTTTTGTGCATTGTGAATACCTGTGCAGTTACCCAAAAAGCGGAACAAAAAGGCAGGCGGATAATCCGTCTTCTTCTGAAAAAATATCCTAATGCTGTCATTCTTGTTACCGGCTGTTATGCTCAACTTGCTCCGGCTCAAATTCTTGAAATGGATAAGAGAATTGTCGTGCTTGCGGGGCAGCTTAAAAGTCGTATAGCTCAAATTCCCCTGTTGCTTAAAGCTTTTTTGAAGGAAAATATCAGGGATTCGGAATGGGAATGGGATTGTCAGTCTTTTATTGAGCTTTTAAATAATCAGATTATAAATAAAAAAGTTGAAAAAGAAGGCTTTGCAGAAGATTCATTCCGTCTGGCAACTACAAACTTTTTGTCTCATTCCCGCGCTTCAATAAAAATCCAGGATGGCTGTAATAACAACTGTTCCTTTTGTACAATTCATATTGCCCGCGGCCACAGCGTTTCTATCGACGTTAAAACTGCTTTATCGCGCGTAATTGAGCTGGAAAATGCCGGTCATAAAGAAGTTGTAATAACAGGTGTAAATCTTGGACAGTATAAAAGCCAGTATAATGGTGAAACTTATGATTTTGCCAGTTTGATTAAAGCTTTTCTTGAAAATTCAAAGCAAATCCGTTTTAGAATTTCAAGCCTTTACCCCGAAACAATCACTGATGATTTTTGCAGGATTATTTCTGATGATAGAATTTGTCCTCATTTTCATCTTTCGGTTCAAAGTGGCAGTGACAAAATCTTAAAATTGATGAACAGAAATTATGATTCGCGTACTGTTGCTGCAGCCTGCGAAAAACTGCGAAAAACAAAAAATAATCCTTTTATAGCCTGCGATATTATTACCGGCTTTCCCGGCGAAACTCGTGAAGATTTCTTTGCAACAATGGATTTGATTAAAGAATGTAATTTTGCCTGGGTTCATGCATTCCCTTATTCTGAACGTCCTGGAACACCTGCTGTAAAAATGAAGTATAAAGTGCCTCAGAGCCTTTCAGGAGAAAGAGCCGAATTGATTTCCCGCCAGGCTGTTACAAATAAAATTGCCTATATTGATTCCTTAGTTCAGTCTTCTGTTTGTCTTCCTGCTGTCCTTGAAACTTTAAAAAATGAAAATGCTGAGAATGGCAGATATATTTATCATGCCGTTACAGATAATTTCATTCATTGCCAGATTGAATCAAAAAGCAAGCTGGAAGAATGCAGCCTGGTCAAATTAAAGTTGATTTCTTCCCTCCCTGAAAAAATAATCAAGGGTGGGGAAGTGGAAGCAAATGCTTTGATTTTAAATTATTAGAATGTAATTAATTTATCCTGATATAAGGATATTCAAAATTAATATCATCTACAGTAACCATAACACTATCTTTAATTAATAATTCGAATATACTGGATTCTCTTATTCTACATTTTTGAAGTTGTTCATTATCGTAAGTTTCATCATTTTCAAATACTTTGAAAATGCCATTTTTTGAAGCGTTTCCTGTATAATATCACTATATCATATTGATTTGTTAATATTCCATTTCTTTGTTTTTAAGTAATTCATACATGCTATGAATTATTTGCTCGAAAGCTGAAAACTCAGAAGACGGAAGCTTTGTTAATTCATTAAACAAGGAAATATATTTATTCTTTAATTTATCTTCACGTTTTCCTGTTACAAGATATTCTAAAGAAACGTCTAATTCTTTTGCAATTTTATAGGCAATATAAACATTTGGAATACATTCCTGATGATTTACATAAGACAAAATAGTTCCATAAGGAACTCCGATTCTACCTGATAATTCTTTTAATTGGATATCCTGATATTTTAATTCATTCTTTAAATTACATTTAAAACTCATGAAATGAATATATCATTAAAATAGAAAAAAGAATTGATAAAGAAGAATATCTTGGCGTGTTTTTTATTTAAAAAAATAAAAGTTCTTGTTTCGATACGAAATATCACTTAAAACAAGAACTTAGTGTTAGAAAAAAAAGTCGGGCAAGAGGGATTTGAACCCCCGACATCCTGGTCCCAAACCAGACGCGCTACCAGCTGCGCTATTGCCCGTTACGTTTATCTAATATATAGTATTTCACTTTTTTAATCAAGTAGTAAAACCCCAAAAAATGAAAAAATTTTTAATTTTTTTTTCACTTTTTGGAGTTTTTTTATTTTGTTTTTATTTAGATTGAAGTTCCTTTTTCTTCGTTCTTCTTTTCAACGTAAGCAATAAAATCTTCAACAGATTTAGTTTCCTGCTGTTTTCCACTTGAGAATCTGTATCTTACGCAAACAGTGCCATCTTCCTTTTCTTTTTGGCCAACAACCAGAATATAAGGAGTTTTATGCTCAGTTGAAATCTTCTTGATTTTTGCCTTCATGTTTTCATCGTCAAGATAAACATTTGCACGGATATCAGCCTGAAGTAATTTTTCATAAACTTCTTTTGCATAGTCATCGTATTCAGAAGAAACAGGAACTACAGCAGCCTGTTCAAATGCAAGCCATGCAGGGAAGGCTCCGGCAAAGTTTTCAACAAGAATACCAAAGAAACGCTCAAAAGAACCAAGAACAGCACGGTGAAGCATGATAGGGTGATGTTTCTGGTTATCAGCTCCAATATAAGTTGCATCAAGACGTTCTGCAGAAGGAAGCTGATAGTCAACCTGAATAGTACCACACTGCCATTCACGACCAAGACAGTCATAAAGCTTAAATTCAAGTTTTGGACCATAGAAGGCACCTTCACCCGGCTGAAGCTCGTACTCAAGCCCTGCATCATGACAGGCATCAGAAAGCTGTTTTTCAGCTCTTTCCCAAGTAGCTAAATCACCAACATGATCTTCAGGCATAGTTGAGAACTTTACAACTAGATTATCAAAACCAAAGTCGTGATAAACATTCTTCAAAAGCTTACAGAATTTTGCAACTTCAGAACCAAGTTGATCTTCTGTACAGAAAATATGAGCATCATCCTGAACAAAACCGCGGATACGCATAACACCATGCAAGGTTCCACTTGGCTCATTTCTAACATCATGACCAAATTCTGCAAGGCGGAGAGGTAAATCCTTATATGAGCGCTGGCGATTCTTGAAAATCTCAATTGCACCAGGACAATTCATAGGTTTAATAGCAAACATACGTTTTTCACTTTCGGTGATAAACATATTCTGCTGATAGTGTCCCCAGTGACCGGAGCGTTCCCACAAATATTTAGGCATAATTGCTGGAGTATTAACTTCCAGATAACCATCACGCTTAACCATTTTGCGCATATAATTCTGCATTACAGTATATATTGTCCAGCCATTTGGATGCCAGAAAATCTGTCCCGGGTCTTCTGGATCAAGATGGAACAAATCCATTTCTACACCGATTTTTCTGTGGTCGCGCTTTTCAGCTTCTGCCAGCATTGCAAGATAATCCTTCAAATCATTAGGTTTTGCAAAGCAAAGGGCGTAAATACGAGTAAGCATAGTTCTATTTGAATCACCACGCCAGTAGGCACCCGCAATCTTATTTAATTTGAAGGCCTGACCGTTGATTTCCTTTGTGTTATTAACATGAGGACCTCGACATAAATCTAAAAAATCGTCCTGCTGATAAGTTGTAATAGTTGCATCCTCAGGCAAATCATTAATCAATTCAATCTTATATTCCTGACCAGCAAATAATTTCAGTGCTTCGGTTTTAGTGACTTCTGTTCGGGTAAAATCAAAATTACCAGCGATGATTCTTCTCATTTCCTTTTCAATAGCTGGAAAATCGGTTTCTGAGAGCTTTACATCCTTTGGAAATTCAAAATCGTAATAAAATCCGTTTTCAATAGCCGGACCAATCGCAATTTTTGTGCCCGGGTAAAGCCTTAAAACAGCTTCTGCCATAACATGAGCACAACTGTGTCTGATTGTCTGTAAATCCTGTTGAACAGCCATATTTGCACCTCTAATAGTTTAAAATAATTGTTAAAAATTATAACGTTTTTTATAGGTAATGGAAAGTGCTATTTCTAATTGTTGCTATCTCTGATTGTACTCTTTCTCATTGATTTAATTTATAAAATCGATAAAATAAGAAACATGATAAAGAAAATAATTGAAGACAAAGAACTTTCAGATTATCTCCAGACTCTTGAAGAAGATAAAATGCACATTTTTACAATGGCTGACGGACGAATTAGAGGTGCACTTTTCCATGGTACAAGATTTGTAAATCAGCTTAGGGTTCAGCATAACCTGGGCATTCTTGAAGCTTATATTTTGGGACATGCTTCTTTATGTGCTGCTCTTACAATCCCTCTTTGCAAAGATTTAGAACATACCTCCATCCGTTTTGAAGGTACTGGTTCTGCCGATGGTTACAGTGTTGAAGCTGATTCTACCGGCTATGTTAGAGGCTATCTTTTTAATGAACATATTCCTTTAAGCAAACCTTTAGATAATTGGGATTTAAAACCATTTTTGGGGCCGGGAAACATAACCTTTTCCCGCGTTCATCAGGATGATAAATTTCCCCAGAGTTCAACAGTTGATGTTGCTGGTGAAAACATTGCCAACGATTTTGCTTCTTATTTTGCAAAAAGTGAACAGATAAATACTGCCTTTAATTCCAGTATTCAGTTTGATAATAAAGGTCGGATTATTGGGGCGGGAGCAATGTTCCTTCAGATAATGCCTAAAACCGGTGGTAATGGTAAATTAGGCAGTCAGATTGACAGTCATGCCCAGAATACAGATGATGAAGAGGTCCTGATTCAAAAGGTTGAAAATGCTTTCAAGGCCTGTCCAAGTTTAGGTCTTCTTTACAGCGAAAAAGAAGTTGATTCTGAAGATATAATTCTGGGCTTATTCCGTGAGTTTTCTCCAACAATTTTATTAAAGCGCGATATAGTATTCGACTGTAAATGTAATAAAGATTTTTATGTCTCTTACTTAAAACGGCTTCCAAAAAGTCAGTATGATGACATAAAGAAAAATGGCCCTGATCCACTTGAAATTGTATGCAGAAACTGTGGCAGCGTATATAAAATCCCTGTAAGTGAGATTTAAATTATTCAGACATCTATTGTGAAGAAATGCATGAAATCGTATAAAAATGCATGATTAAAATACATTATTAAACTACAACTTTACTTGACGATTCTGATTTTTCAAATTATATTTATTAAGGTCTCAACATTGAGTTGGGATGCAATGGGGATGTACCGGTTTCGACGGAATCGGGAGATGTTGTATTGCAAGTGAGAGTGAAGGTTCTCTGAACTGACAAAAAAATAACTGCAATTTTCGCAAGAAAAGAAGAAGAAGCTGAAGAAGCTTTCGAAGCAGAAGCACTTGCTGCTTAGTCAGTAGTGCAGGAACTCACCGGGCTCTGTTCCGCGTCTGGTGACTTTCCTTTACCTATCGGGACTTGCTGGCTGTTGTTTCTGGTCCTCAGCCGGGACTTTTTAATCAGAATAAGGAGCCGACGCTTGTTATGCTGCTACCGTGCTCCTGACAACTACCTCGCATAACTAAACTTGTAGAAGTGCAATGTTTACTTTTTCGGACGGGGGTTCAATTCCCCCCATCTCCATAAACTAAAAAAGACTGCCGGCAGCGACAGTCTTTTTTCATATACAATTGATTTTTCCAAATCGGCTAAATCTTTTTTAAGATAATCAACGTAATATCATCATCCAGTTTTTCTGTTCCTCTGAAGGCATAAACTTCATTTACAAGTGATTTTATCTGCTCATTTAATGTTAAATCCTTAAAACGCTGGAAGGCATCGTAAAGTCTTTTTTTACCAAATTCTTCGCGGTTGGAGTTCATTGCTTCTGTTATTCCATCGGTGTAGAAAAGCAGAGAATCTCCCTGATTTAATTCCACTGAATATGTCTGGAAGTTGATTGGGAAATCTGCAATACCAACAACACCGTATTGCGTTTCGTTTGTATAAATAAACTCAGGAGAGTTTGAATCGTGTTTAAGAAGAAGGGCAGGAGGATGACCTGCACTTACAAAATCCATTCTGTCTTCATAGAATCTAACCAGAGTTCCGGTAAGATAGTTTTCGATGTTACCTTTTTCTGCGATTACTCGGTCATTGATAATATTCATAATATCATCAAGCTTTTTATCTTCTCCAGAATAAAATTCCTGTTCAATGATATTTTTAACAAGCATTGTAACTAGACCAGAAGAAATACCGTGCCCGGATACATCAAATACACCAAGTCCAAGCAGTTTGTTATTCTTATGGAAGAAGTCATAAAGGTCGCCTGATACACCAGAAAGCGGTTTCAAATAATAAGCAACTTCCCAGCCTGTTAATTTTGGAAGATTTTGATTATAAAAACTTTGTTGAACGAAAGAAGCAAGTTCAATTTCTTTTTCAGTTCTTTCTTTTTCAAACTCAAGTTCAGAGTTTTTACTTGCAAGCAGATTGTTTGAAGATTCAAGTTCAGATGTTCTTTGACGTACAATTTTTTCAAGGTTTTTATTTAAATATTCTACCTGTGCCTGTGAAATTGCAAAATTATGAATCAAAATGCCAAGGAATACTAAAATGGTTAAAAGCCAGCCTGTGGCAAGCACAAAAATTACCGGAAGATCTATATTATTATAGATTAAGAAAAATAAAGAAACTAAAAGTGAAAGAATTACCGGTGAAAAACCGAATAACAAAGTCCAGACACGTTTATTACGGTCAATCATCGATCGTATAATCATTTGAACCGCATATATCATGTGAATAGTGGTGATTATGTAAACGTATTTGAGGGAATCAATCAAACTTATTAAATCTCGTGCAGAGAAAATAATAATAAAACTGACAATTGTTATTGTAATTCTGAAAATATTTAATTTATTTGTATCTTCCTTACGCAAAAAATCTCGCATAAAGGAAACAGTGAAAAAACTTGAAAGCACTGATGCTGAAGCATGGAATAACTGTTCGCATAGAAGAAAATTCAATTTTCCACTTAAAATTATAGGAAATTCTCCAATACAAACTGTTATTATATAAAAGCTGGAAAAAAAACATATTCTTGAGAAACTTAAATAATTTTTTTCAACCCTTCTAAAATTGTAGAGTAAAAGATAAATTGCAGCAATAATCATCATCAGAGAAGAAAATATTAAGAATACCTTTGAATAGAAAAAGTCGGAAATCTCTTTTGAATGATTGACTGCATCTGTTGGGCCAATATAAGGTGTGCTGGATATTTTTCCATAGCCATTTACCCAAATCTGTATTAAAAGTTCATTTGGTAAAGCACCGTAATGCAAGCTTGCTCTTGGTAATGGAAAAACAGTGGATAATTCACCGTTTGTAAATTCATTTGGCGGAAAATATCCTGTTTTTCCAAGATAAGTATCATTTAAGAAAGTTTCATTTGCTATTTTAATAATTCCAAGGTTGCAGGATAGATTTTCTTTTCTTTGACTGTCTGGAACATAAAAGTTTGTTTTTAACCAGATATATCCTTTTCTGTCCATCAAAAAAGCACTTAAATTGTTAAAATCGTTTGTATCAATAGGAGAGAAAGGTCCGTCTTTTCCTTGAATAGAATAATACCAGGTATTCCTTAAATAAATTCTTTCGCTTTTGTTGGAATTACAACTTATCAATGAAAAAACTGTTGATAATATAAATAAAATAATAAAAAATGCTTTTTTCATTTTCAATCAAAAAAAGGCTGTCCATAATGAAACTTAGTTCATAAATAAGACAGCCTTTTTAAATAATCAGTGAAAATTATTCTCCATCGTTATTTACGTTATGGAACTTCTGCTGATACTTCTTCAACATTGCAACAGCATTTCGTTTTCCATTGTAAACAAAGCCACCGTTCCAATATTCCAAAGCAGCAAACAGAGCGTTTCCTCCATCCTGGCTGTCAGATTCCTTTGTTCGGAATGAAACATAATTAGAAAGCTCAAGGAAGTCATTCTTATGAAGACATTCGAGACGCTTTTTATTAAAATCGTTCCATTTTTCCAAATCCTGGAATCCTTCACCTTCATCCTGAACGATAATGTGTGCATGTGTCGGACTGAATGAATACCATACAGTAACTTTTTTATTTATATCACAGTGATTTCCGTGTTTTACAGCATTCTTAATAACTTCACTAATCTGCTGTTCAAGAAGGTTCAATTCTTTAATTTCTGTTGGAGCAGACTGTACTATAAGTAATGTAAAATATCTGATTTGTCTGAAGTCAGAAGGAAACTCCTTCTTTAGCATATTTGTTTTATCGAACAATGGGTCATTTTCATCTGACCTTAATTCCTTTATTTCCTGTGTCATTAATTACTCCTAAATGTGTTACTCTCCATTTTGTACAATCTGTACAGAAAGACTACTCTTTTACCATCAAAAGTCCTTCTTCAACGCTGTTTGCAATAGGGAAATATCCCATAAGCTTTGTAAGTTCAATAACTTTCTTAACAGAACCATGAATATTGGAAATTGCAAGTTTTAAATTCATCTTTTTGATAGTAGAACAAATGTAAATTAAAGCACCAATTCCAGACGAGTCGATGTAATCAACCTGTTCCAAATTGATGATAAAATTCTTTACGTTCTTTTCAAGCATCTTCATAACAAGCTCTTTTAATTTATAGGAGTTATAAAGATCCATTTCGCCGGTTACATCAATTATGTAGACATCACCATTTTTACGTATTTTAAGTTCCATACAGAATGCTCCTTAAGTTTTTGTTAGTTTTTTTTTTTAGTTTATCTTAATCACCAGAAGGCTTTGATCATCATATTGTTGTGCAGTACCGCAATATCTCTTAACATCGTCTTTAACTTTGTTTGTTATATCTTTAGCACTTGCATTACAATTTTTTAGAATAACCTTTTGTAAATTTTCAGATGAATATTGTACACCATTTTCATTTAATGATTCAAGTAAACCATCGGTGCAGGTAACAATTAAATCACCTGAATTAAGTTTAATATTAATATCGGTGTAAACGGTATTTTTCTCTACTCCCATAGGTTCGCTGGAAGTAGAAACTTGTATAAGTTTTTTCTCTGCGGCAACAAAGTGGAATACAGGATTATTACCACAGGTAGCAATTTGAGCTTCATTAGTTGTACTGTTGTAGTTTATAAGAGCTACACTTGCAAAATGGTCAAGCTTTGAAGAATCACTACAGATACCGCGGTTTGCCCATGAAAGAATTGTTGCTGCTGTCTGTTCTGTATTTACAGTAAGTCTCAAAATGGCACGAATCATTATCATAACAACCAGTGAATTCATACCTTTTCCTGCAACATCAGTCATAACAAAGGAAATACGGTCTTTTCTTGAAACGAGTACATCGTAATAGTCACCACAAACACCTTCAACAGGAGTTGAGTAACAACCGATTGTAGCATTTGGAATTACCGGCAGTTTTGGAGGAAGCATATCCTTCTGATACTTAGAAGCAATAGTTCCATCCTTACTTAATTCAGCATGTTCTGCATATGCAAGGAAACTGTAAAGAGGCTTCATTGCTGTAGAAACTGCGTCAGTAATGATTACTGCAGTATTGAAATCCTGTTTGTTAAATTTTTCTCTTGAAGGAAGTCTGGATAATGCAATTAAACCAACAACGCCTTCCTGCTGCTTGATTGGTACGAAAATATAACTTCCGCATTTTAAGAACTCTTCCGGACCATTCTGATAAACACGTGGGTCACGGATAGAATCTTCTATTAAAACTGCTTCTCCACCCGAGAAAATATCACCAAAGATATTGTCCTTAAGAGGGAATTGAGCAAAGCGCAGATTTGTTTCAACTCTGAGTGGTTTGTGCGGTAAATCATCAGGTAATTTATATGGAGGAGGGAAAGAACCCGCAAGTGATTTAACGGCAAGAAGGTTATCATAATCATCAGCAATAAGGATTACACAACCGTCTGCAGAAATCTTTTCTGTAAGAAGTTTATTACAGTAATCCAGAAAACTTTCCATACTGTTATCGCGGGAGAAGAATGTTGAAACCTGAGAAACAAGATCTTTATTAACTTCAAGAAGTCTCTGGTTTTTTTCTTCGATTTCAGAAATAACAGCTTTTACTGCTTCACTGTTTTCAATAGCAGCAGTCTGTTCAGCTTTGAGTTTAGCCTGTTTCTTTTCTTCTCGCTTTTGAGGATTATCGAATGCCTTTATAATCAGATAAGGCAGAGCAATAATTTCAGCCAAGATTGCAGTAAATACAAAGTGAATAGGATGCTGGCTGAATACTGTAATTACAGCACCGACAACCATAACACCAACAACTATGTAAAAAATAAAGCTTGATTTAGCTGTATTACGTAATTTTATTATTAAAAGAAATAAAAACAATAAAACACCAATTCCAGCAGCAATAAGCAAAGGGGGATTGATAAAAGTGTCAATTGATTCCAAGATTTTCTCCTCAACATTATCTAATGCTGCCTGATGAGTGGTTATGGATATAGTTCGACATAAGTTCCTCAGACAGTTTAAATAATTCTAACATTGAAATTTTCAGCCGTCAAGGGTAAAAAATTAACCGATTTCCGTTGTTTCTGTTCCAATTTCTTTGCGGAGAATTATGCGTTTTGCCTGATTTATTAGTCGTTTGTAGAATGGGATTTTGTATTTTTTTTCAAAATCCACTACAACATAATCAATAGGAATTGAATCACCGAACTTTCTCTTTAAATCATCCCAGTAGCGGACAATCCATACATACATATCTCCCAGAGTTCTTCTTGGAAATTTTCTGAGAATATGCTTTTTTCGGACGGAAGTTACAATCGGTAGATAAACTTTGTTGAACCAGGAAAGAATTGCATCCTGCATGGAAACTTCTTCTTCAGTTTTTTGATTCATATAATATTTGTGAGTCAGAATATGATTATAAATTACGTCGTAGCGGCCAGTTGTAGAAAAATCGAGACACCAGTAATCAGTTATGTCACCAAAATTTGTTTCCATGTAAAAGAGACGTTTTTCATAATTTATAATCTGCTGAACAATATCTGCGAGGTTGTCTGGACGTCGTAATTTTATTTCGCTTTGCAGAGATACGACTTCTGCATCTATGAACTCGGTTCCTCTTGCCTTTGCAACAGAAACTCTGTGATTTCCGTCACGTACAAAATATAAACCGGCAATTTCATAAACTTTAATTGGCGGAAGAATTATATCTTTTATAGCGGCTTCATCAACGTGTTCCCATCTTGTTTTTAAGAAGGAACTTTTAGGAAAAAAGTGATTGTCAAAATCTTTATAGCGGCCTTCGCTGCCAACAATTTTTTCTATAGGAATAACCTTCATTCCAACGTAAGTTTCCTGTTTTGGTCTTAAAAGCTGTTTTACATCATTAAGCGAAATCAGAGAAGCTTCCTCTGGTGAAAGGAGATGTTGAATTTCATTGAAAAGTGCTTTATTTCTTGCCTTTGCAAAATCTTCTTCTGTTTGTGACTCTGTAAATGCCATAAAATCCTCTTGTGTTAAGTAATTTAGTCTTTCTTTTCAGCTGGCGGAAAATCTACAGTACAATGTGCGTAAGCATTTATTATAGTGGTGCTGCCGTATTTTCCTATACGTTCTTCCCTCATATCATAAAGATGAATATGACCGTGAACCATATAAGTTGGTTTAAACTTTTCTATAAACCAGTTGAAACAATCGAATCCTTTATGACAAGGATCTTCATGATCGTGAATGTGGCGCGGGGTAGCATGAGTCAAAAAAATATCAAGATAGCGCCCGTACCGTATTTTATTTTTTATTAATTGTGGAATCATCATCATAAGCTTCATTTTCATGTGCCTGTCTGAATACTGATTCAATCCATTGTTATATTTTAAGGTTCCAGAAACACCTGCAATCAAGAGGGGGGTCTTTTTGCCTGTTTTGGAATCTGTATATTGCAGTGAATAATCGGTAAAGCATTTAAATCCGGCATAAGTTCCGCCGTGATAGTGTGAAGTATCCGAAATGCTGATTGGCTGCATATCCGAAACCGAATGTCCATTTTTGTGGTAAAGATGATATTCCTTCAGATTATGATTTCCAAATACAAAATAAGTAGGCTTATTCATCATGCTTACCACAAAATCTACGTAATCCATAGGTAAATCGCCGGCACAAAGAATTAAATCGACATCCGGAAAATTATTCTTTACTTCCTGATTGTAAATTAATGGATCTACGTAGTCTGATATGCACAGTATTTTCATTTTCCACCCGCTGCAGAAAGAATCTGTTCCAGCTTTTGTTTATCGACTAATTCTACAGGACGGTTTTCAATATAGCGTTTTGCAGAAAGAGAAAAGCCTGAAGGGGAAAAAATGTATGCTTTTACTGAACTTGTTTTTCTTAAAGCATCAATTGTTTCCATAATAACATTTTCTTCAATAGGTTCAGACTGCCTGTAAAAACGCAGTAATGAAACCAGTTTTTTTACATTCATCCAGGATTCGTCTTTTTTGTCAACGGCAGTAATTTCGCAGCCCCATTTTTTCTGCTCATTGGAAATAATCTGCATTTTCATTCCTGACTCAGCTGCCTTTTTACAGACATCATTAAACTTTTCATTACTGCAGGTAAGATAATCCTTAAGAAAGTCATTTGCATTTAAATCCATGTATTCTGCAAGCTTTGCCTGAACATCCTTAAAGTTCTTGTTCCTGTTATAAATTGCTTCCCACTGCTCAATAGCTGCATCCAGTTTTCTGTTTTTTTCGTAGCAGGAAGCCAGAAAATATCTTGCATACAAAGTGTCCGGGTTAGTATTCTGCTTGTCCAGCTCAATTGCTCTCTGAAAATCTATGGCAGCAGTATCAAGTCGATTTGCCATCATATAACAGGAACCATGCTCAATAATTGCCTTTTGCTTTAATTCAGGATCTCTTTGTGCTTTTTCAAAGGATTTAATTGCAGCCGCCAGCTCTTTTGATTCTTTCTGGATTTTTCCAAGATAATAATATGAAGTATAAGTATCCGGGCTTAATTTGATTGCAGTATCAATTTCATTTTTTGCTTCTGCATACTGTTTTATACGATAATAAAGAAGCCCTAGTTCAGCATGAGCCTTTGCGTGTTTTTTATCCAGAAGGATTGTTTTTTTCATACAATCCAGGGCTAAATCATTTCGGTTTGCATCCTTGTATAAAGTACCCAATTTATAGAAATTATCTGCGTTTTTGGGATCCTGTTTTGTAAGCAGAATATAGTTTTTAATGGCTTCTACATTCTGATGA